>OFML01000002.1_pt1 | contig 318037 bp, 299 predicted proteins | sample 1541831 | NCBI WGS metagenome assembly OFML01 (sample SAMN04209237, study PRJEB22552) | human gut metagenome | biome: gut; material: feces | host: Homo sapiens | place: USA: Oklahoma | reverse complement strand
AAGACAAATCAAGCTGTAATAAATGAGCAAGAGCAAATGAATGAAGTAGGTACAACGATTAACAATATGTTAAATGGAACAGGTGGAGGAAGTACACCAGAAGATCCAACTAAGAATTGGGATTCAAATAAAGTAGACAAAGTGACAAGTGAAGATAATATAGTTGTACCGGTGCCAAAGGGATATACTGCATCAAGTGTGTCTACAGAAAATAAAGTATCAGAAGGGTTTGTAATATATGAAGGTCAAGAAGCAGTAACAAATACAAATGCGGATACAGCGAGAAGAACCAGAAATCAATTTGTGTGGGTGCCAGTAGAAAATCCAAGTGATATGTATGGAACAGATAAAGATGGAAAAAAGAGGGGAAAGTTATATAATTTTTCAGCAAGTGGAATAATTGCAGAAAATTGGACAGAGCAAGGTGGCGTAATGTCTATAACAAGTGAAACAAGTTATCGTGAGCCAGATGTTTTAGAAAGTTTTGACTCTTCAAATAGTGTAACAATATCACAGTTAGAAACTGAATTTAATAATATGATAGAAAGTGTAAAAAGATATGGAGGATTTTATATAGGAAGGTATGAGACAGGTAACTTATCACAAGAAAAAGCATCTATAATAAAAAATAATAGTGATATAGGAAATCAAACATGGTATACAATGTATAATAAAGCAAAAGGGATAGCAGTAAATAGTAATGTAACAAGTAGTATGATATGGGGAAGTCAATGGGATGCAACATTGAGATGGATGTATAATAGTGGAAATGCAGAAAAGAAGAAATATACTTATGATAGTACAGACAAAGGAAGTTATAGTGGTACAAGTGGAAATAAAATAATAGCAACTGGTGCAAATGATGCATATTCAGTAAACAATATATATGACATGGCAGGAAATGTGAATGATTGGACTGTTGAAGTGGGAAGTACTGTCTGTAGAGTGATTCGTGGTGGTTATTATAGAAACAATGGTACTAACAGTCCAGCATCTAAACGTGATGACGGTTACTCTCCAACAAACAATTTTGACTTTATTGGTCTCCGTACAACATTATATATGTAATCCCGTTCCATAAAAAATGATGTGCTGCAAAATTATATTATTATGATAAATTTATATAATAAAATGGTATAGGATTTATTTGTACTATTGGTAGGTAGACGCTTTATATGGGCGTCTATTTTTTATGCAAATTTTTAGTTATTATCCCAAAACTATTGAAAAACAAGTTTTATAATGATATAATGTTAGCATTGATAAAAACGAAGATAAAGGACAAGGTAGTTACTAAACAGCCTACAGAGAGCTAAAGATTGCTGAGATTTTAGCAGGAATTTTATTAACTATTATCACCTTTTAGTTGCTTTTTTGAAATAATAGTAAATTAAGCCGTGTGCTCTACGTAAGTGAGAAAATAAGAGAGAAAAGTTTTACTTTTCTAAGTTAGGTGGTACCGCGGAATTTAAACATTTCGTCCTAATAATTTTAGGATTGAAATGTTTTTTGTTTTGTTAAGCAAAAAACATTTACAAGATAGTGTAAAGTATTTTATTAAAAGATAGAATATGAAAATATTATCTGAAATTTATAAAAGGAAGGAATGAGATTAAGTATGGAAGAAAAGAAAAACTATGGGGCAACATTAAATTTGCCAAAAACAGATTTCCCAATGAGAGGAAATTTACCTGAGAATGAGCCCAAAATAAAGGAAGAGGTATTGGATAATGACTTATACGAAAAAATGTTAAAGAAAAATGAAGGAAAAGAGTCATTTGTGCTACATGACGGACCTCCATATGCAAATGGAGAAATTCATTTAGGTCATGCATTAAACAAAATTTTAAAAGATACAATAGTAAGATTTAAAAACTTGGAAGGTTATTATACACCTTATGTTCCTGGGTTTGATACACATGGACTTCCAACAGAAAGAAAAGCAATTGAGGTTTTAGGTTTAGACAGAGACAAAGTTGGAGTAAATAAATTTAGAAATACATGTAAAGATTTTGCATTAGGATTTGTAGAAAAGCAATCAGAAGGTTTTAAGAGACTAGGAGTATTAGGAGATTGGAAAGATCCATATATTACATTAAGACCAGAGTTTGAGTCAAGACAAATTGGTGTTTTTGGAGATATGTACAAAAAAGGTTATATTTATAAAGGATTAAAGCCAGTATTTTGGTGTACAGAGTGTGAAACAGCATTAGCAGAAGCTGAAATTGAATATAAAGATAGTAAAGCTACATCAATATTTGTAAAATTCCCAGTTGTAGAAGGAAATGGAGTAATAACAAATGATACATCAATTGTTATTTGGACAACTACACCATGGACATTACCAGGTAACATGGGAATTACAGTAGATAGTGAATTTATATATGCTGTTGTAGAAGCAAATAACGAAAAATTAGTTATGGCAAAAGAACTAGTAGACCAAGTAATGAAAAAAGCAGGAATAGAAGAATATAAAATTATTAAAACATTTAAAGGTTCACAATTAGAAGGTGTATTATGCAAGCATCCATTTTTAGATAGAACTTCAAAAGTAGTTTTAGGAAGTGAAGATACTGTAAAAGTAGACTTAGAAATGGGTACTGGAGCAGTTCACACAGCACCTGGTTATGGTAAAGAAGACTATTTGTGTGGATTAAAAAATGGATTAGATATTGTAGTTACAGTAGATGCAAAAGGTCATCAAACAGAAGGAGCAGGACCATTTGCAGGGATGTATTATGCAAAATCTAACACAGAAATTATAAAATGGTTAGATGAAAATGGATATTTATTACAACAAGAAGAGTTAATGCACTCATATCCACATTGTTGGAGATGTAAAAAGCCTATAATTTATAGAGCTACAGACCAATGGTTTGCTTCTGTAGATGGCTTTAGAAAAGAGACATTAGAACAAGTTAAGAAAGTAAAATGGTTTCCATCATGGGGAGAAGAAAGAATTTCTGAAATGATAAGAGATAGAAATGATTGGTGTATTTCTAGACAACGTACATGGGGGGTACCAATTCCTATATTTTATTGCAAAGATTGTGGCAAAGAATATGTTACAGAAGAAAGTATAAAAAAGGTTCAAGAAATTTTCAGAGAAAAAGGCTCAAATGCTTGGTTTGATGAAGATGAAAAAGAATTAATGCCAGAAGGAGCAACTTGCCCACATTGTGGTTGCAAAGAATTTAAGAAAGAAACAGATATAATGGATGTATGGTTCGATTCTGGTTCATCACATCAAGGTGTTTTAGTAGAAAGAGGAATAGCTTATCCAGCAGACTTATACTTAGAAGGTCAAGACCAATATAGAGGATGGTTCCAATCTTCAATGCTTACATCTGTTGCTGTTAATGGAGTAGCTCCATATAAACAAGTTTTAACACATGGATTTATAGTAGATGACCAAGGTAGAAAAATGTCTAAGTCTTTAGGAAATGGAATAGCTCCACAAGACATAGTAAAAGAATATGGTGCAGATATATTAAGGCTTTGGGTGCTTTCTTCAGATTTTAAATCAGATGTTAGTATTTCAAAAGGAATATTAAAACAAATTTCTGAAGTGTACAGAAAAATAAGAAATACAGCAAGATATATTCTAGGAAATACATGTGATTATGACCCAGAAAATCCAGTAACATATGAAGACTTACAAGAAATAGACAAATGGGCATTGACAAGATTAAATAAATTAATAAAAGATTGTACTAAAAATTATGAAAATTATGATTTTCATATGGTATATCGTGATATAAATCAATTTTGTGTTGTTGATATGAGTACATTTTATTTAGATATTATAAAAGACAGATTATATACATCTTTAAAAGATTCTACAGAAAGAAGAGCTGCCCAAACAACAATGTATATTATACTAAATGCTTTAGTGAAAATGTTAGCTCCAATGACTGTATATACAGCAGAAGAAATTTGGAAATACATGCCTCACACAAAAGCTGAACAAGTAGAAAGTGTAATGCTTGCATACTGGCCAGAAGTAAATGAAAAATACACAAATAAAGAATTAACAGAAAAATGGAACAAAATTATAGAGTTAAAAGATGTTGTAGCAAAAGAATTAGAATTAGAAAGAGCAAACAAAACTATAGGAAATTCTTTAGATGCAAAAGTTACTTTATATGCTGACGGAGAAGAATATAATTTCTTAATGTCTAACAAAGAATTACTACAAGAAGTATTTATAGTTTCTGAATTGGCAATTGAGAAAAATGAAAGAAGAGAAGCAGACAAAGTTGGAGTTAAAGTAGAAAAAGCAGATGGAGAAAAATGTGAGAGATGTTGGACATATTCTAAAACAGTAGGAGAAGATAAAGAGTATTCTACACTATGCCACAGATGCAGTGAAGTAATGCATAAAATTGATGGTTAGTAAGAAAGGAATTAAAATTTTATGGCAATAAAAAAAGGAAAATTAATAAGAAGAATAATCTCATTAATTATACTATTTATATTTATTGCAGTGTTTGTAACTATATATAATAAATATAATTTCAATTATTACATGAAAAGTGTTAGAGAGCCACACTTAACCACATTTGAGAGAGATAAAGAAGTAAAATATAGTGATACAAATAGTTATAAAATAACAAATGAAGATTATAATGACTCGATGTTTTTCCAAGAAATACAAGTTACTCCTAATACTCCTTATAGAGTAACTTGTATGGTAAAAACAGAAAATGTAGAAAATATAGAAAACATGATAAGTGGTGGAGCACATATTTGCATAGAAGATACAACAGAAAGATCTAGTTCTTTAACAGGTACAAATGATTGGACACAAGTAGAAATGTTATTTAACTCAAGAAATAGAGAAGTTGTTAATATAGGATTTAGATTAGGTGGATTTCAAGAAAAGTCTAAGGGAGAAGCATGGTTTTCTGACTTTAAAGTGGAATCTGGCACTCCAGACACTAGCACAAAATGGAAGTTTGCATGTTTTATATTAGAAAACACAGATGCAGTTATTAAGCAAGGCAGTACTAGTAAAAGAGTTAAAGAAAGCATGGATAGGGCAGATGTATTAAATATAGAGAGCAATATGTTAATGTTTAAAAATAGCATTAGAACAATAAGTGGTGGAAGAATGTCGGCAGAGTATGAAACAATAGAAATTACAAAACCTATAACAAGTCTTTCTTATGATAACGAAAATGGATATTATTTATCAGAAGAAGATGCATCAGGGTTAATTGATAATTATTTAAAAGGGAAAGACTATGACCACATATTTGTAGTAATGAAACTAGGAGATATAAACAAAAACTTAACAGGTGATATACATGACTGGATTGGTCTTGGCGGGATGGATTATTATGGAATTGGATATTCAAATATAAAAATACCAGAGAAAACAAATTATAGTTTTACATATAATGCTTCTGTCAATACTTTTCCTGAAGAAGTTTTTGTACACGAATTTTTACATACATTAGAAAGAAATTCGGAAGAAAATGGCTATAATATTCCTGCTCTTCATGATTATAGTAAATATGGCTATCAAGATGAACAAATTGTAGGATTAAAGAAATGGTATTCAGATTACATGCAGGAACTAATTACAGCATCAAATGGTAGTAAAATTGGTATACCTAAAACGATATATAATATAAAACCAGCAACATCAGTAGACTTTCAAAATTCATATGAAATAAATGTACTAAAAGAGCCAGAAAATATTATGGATGAAATAAATAGCATAATAAAAAGAATAGAAAAATTATTTATAAATAGAAAAAATATAGAATTAGGGTGGAAAGTTTAATGAAAGTATCAGATTTCAATTATAATTTACCAAAAGAATTAATAGCACAAGTTCCAATAAAAAATAGAGATGAGTCTAGATTAATGGTATTGGATAGAAAAAACAAAATTATAGAAAATAAAATATTTAAAGACATTATAGATTACCTAGAGCCAGGAGATTGTTTAGTAAGGAATAACACAAAAGTTATTCCTGCTAGACTTTATGGAATAAAACAAGAAACTGGTGCTCATATTGAATTTTTGCTTTTAAATAGAATAGAAGGAGACATATGGGAAGTAATGGTAAGACCAGGTAGAAGACTTATGCCTGGCACAAAAGTAATTTTTGGAGAAGGTGTACTTGAAAAAAGAGAGGACCAAAAAATTTTATTAAGAGCAGAAATACTTGAAAAATTAGAAAACGGAAATAGAAAAGTAAAGTTTGAATATGATGGAATATTTAATGAAATACTTGACCAAATTGGATTAATGCCACTTCCACCATATATACATGAGAAATTGAAAGAAAAAGATAGATATCAAACTGTATATGCGAAGTATGAAGGTTCAGCAGCAGCTCCAACAGCAGGTTTACACTTTACAAACGAACTTCTAGAAAAATTACAAGCAAAAGGTATAGAAATAGCAAATGTAACATTACATGTAGGAATAGGTACATTTAGACCAGTGAAAGTAGAAAATGTTGAAGAACACGACATGCACTCAGAGCATTTTTATATAAAAACAGAAGACGCAGAAAAAATAAACAAAGCAAAAAGAGAAGGACATAGAGTAATTGCGGTGGGGACAACATCATGTAGAGTACTAGAATCAATTGCAGATGAAAATGGTATGGTAAAAACAACTGAAAGTGATACAAGAATATTTATTTACCCAGGTTATAAATTTAAATGCATAGATGCATTAATAACAAACTTTCATTTACCAGAATCCACATTAATTATGTTAGTATCTGCATTAGCAGGTAAAGAATTTATAATGAAAGCATATAACGAAGCAGTAGAAAAGAAATATCGTTTCTTTAGTTTTGGTGATGCTATGTTTATAAAGTAGTTATTTATATAAAAGCAATAAAGTAATAAAGCAATAAAAGTAATATTTTTAGTTCGACTGCGGACGCACAGTTACTTAAAATTTGTATGCACAAATTTTAAGACCTTGTCTTACTAAAAATATTACTTTTATTTTTTATATATAGGATATTTTTAAAAGTTTATATTTTGATTGCAATTAAAAATGAAAACTAATAATGCAATTAAATTGTAATACAAATGTAACCAAAAAGAAATATACAATCTCATAACGAGATGATATAATTGTTCTGCACAAGAAAATATAAAGTAACAAATTGTTCCACATTTATTTATTAATTATATAGAATAAATTAATAAGATAAAACAGTAAAATATAAAAAGAAAAAATAAATAAAACAATAAAACTAGTAAACAAAGTAACAAAAAAGAATAAAAATAAACAATGTAATAAAAATATGATTAATAAATAAATTTTGTGGAATAATAACAAAAGAAATAATGGGAGGAAGAACATGGAAACAGAGATAAAGAAGAAAGAACAAACAATGATGTGTGCAGAGAATTTAAAGATTAACGAAATGCGAGATAAAAAAATAAATAGCCAAACAACAAGAGAGACAAGCGGAATAACGCTAATAGCATTGGTCGTAACAATTGTTGTTCTTTTAATATTGGCAGGAATAACAATAAGCTTAGTGTTTGGCTCAAATGGAGTGATACAAAAAGCCTAAGACAGTAAAGAACAAACAGAAATAGGAGAAATGAGAGAAAAGTTAGAAATGGCGAAAGTGCCAGTATATGCAGATGGAAATGGCTCATATAAAGTACAGGATTACTGGGATAGAATAGAAAGTGAAGGGTTAATAGCAGATAAAACAGTGGACATAATAGACAATGGAGATGGAACATATGAAGTAACAACAACACCAGGATATGTATTTGAAATAACAGTAGAACCAAATAAAGAAATAGCAGAAAATATAATAATAGGAGAGTGCATAGGAAAAGGCGAAAACTTAAGTATAGGAATAAGAGTAGTAAAAAAGACAACAAACAGTATAGAAATAGAAGTAGTGAGAGCAGAAGGAGCAAGTAACTTTAAATACTCAATAAAAAAACAAGAGGAAGAATACGGAGTAGCAGAAGAAAAAAGCGAAACAAGACATGTATTTAGTGGATTAAACCAAGGAGCAATATATACAATAAAAGTAGAAGCAACAAAAGATGGAGAGCAACAAACAGTAGAAAAAACGGTACAAGTAGGAGAAATACCATTAGCAATAGACGGAGACATAAGATGGACAGGAAATGGTCAAGCAGAAGTAAAAATATATACAAATGAAACAGGATACCAATTAGAATGGCAAAAGAATGGAATAAGTGAAGGAAGTTGGACAAGAGAAGCATCAGGAGTAAAAGAAAAAACAATAACAGGACTAGTAAATGGAGACATAATATATGCAAGACTATATGATGGAACAAGTAGTGGAAAATATGCAAATATAGAAGTAATGGATAAAATAGCACCAACAGCAACAATAAAATTAAGTGGAACAACAGTAGAAATAGGAGGAACACTAACAGCAGAAGTAACACAAACAGACAATGAAAGCGGAATAAATATAAGCCAAACAAAATGGGTATTAAATACAGAAGCAGGAAATATAGGAACAGAAGTAAGTAAATATACAGGAGGAACATTCACAAAAACATCAGAAACGATAACAATACCAACAACAACGGGAGGAACATATTATTTACATGTATTAACAGTAGACAATACAGAAAATAAGAAGGAAGTAATAAGTGAAAGAATAGTAATAACAAGTGTACCTAAGAATTGGAAAAAAACAACATCAAATGACCCCGAATGGTATGACTATGGAACAGAAGTAAATGCCCCAAAATTAGGAGAAGGGATGACACCAATAGTATATATAGGAGAAAATAAGCCAACAGAAAAGAAATGGGCAAATGCAATGACAGAAGATGGAAGTATGTGGGTATGGATACCAAGATATGCATACCAAATAGCAGATAATTATCATACAAATAGTGCAACAGGAGGAACAATAAATATTAAATTCTTAAAAGATGATAGTAATGTAGCATATGATGGAACAAGTACATGGGATAATGTAAGTGGACAAGGAAAATGGAACGTACATCCATCATTTAATTATGGACAAGAAGTAAGTGGAATATGGGTAGCAAAATTCGAAGCAAGTCCAGAAGGAGCAACAACAAATCCATCAAATAGCGAGTATGATGGAACAGGAAAGAAACTACAAGTAAAACCAGGAGTAAGTAGTTGGAGTAATATAGCGATAGGAAATGCGTATACAGTATGTTTAAACTATAATAGTATATTAAATAGCCATATGATGAAAAACGATGAGTGGGGAGCAGTAGCATATTTGAGCAAGAGTAAATATGGAAAGCAAAATGAAGAAGTATGGATAAATAATAGTAGTAGTTATATAACAGGATCAGCAGGAAATAGTGCGAGTGCAAGTGGTAACACAGGAACAACGACAGATTATACAAGTACGCAAGGAGTAAAAGCAAGTACAACAGGAACAGTGTATGGAGTATATGATATGAGTGGTGGAGCACATGAATATGTAGCAGCATATGTAAATGGTGAAAATAATAGATTAATAATTTATGGAAAAGCATTAATAAATGGAGAAACAAAGACGAAGAATGTATATGAAAAAGCAAGTAGAGATTATTATGAGGATAATTATAATGCAAATTCTAGTAAGTATGGGGATGCAGTATACGAGGTAAGTAAGAGTGGAGGCTATTACAGTTCATGGTACGGCGATTATTCTCATTTTCCTGATTTTTATGGATATTTTTTTGAACGAGGGAGTGGTTACAGTAGAGGTGCTTATGCAGGCGTGCTCGCTTTCCACTACAGCAGTGGTGGTAGCACCAACGGCTATTCGTTCTGTCCGGTCTTGGCTGTACTTTAGTTGCAACCAGAGAATTGTCAGGAAATGTCCAAAAATTTTGTGTAATTTGAAAATGGTATGAAAAAATACCTCCTTATGATAAAATAAAAATATCATAGGGAGGATTTTTTATGAAAAGAGAAAGAAACGAAGAAGATGAACTACTAGAAAAAATAGCAAAAGAAATTATGAGAAGTAGAAATGCGAAAATAAAAGTATAAAAAAAGATATAACTAAAGCAGTAATATCCTTTATGGAAAAAATTACATTAAAAATAGTTGATATTTTTAATTTTTTAATATACAATACTAAAGTATAAGAATGGAGGATTTTAATGGTAACTTTTGAAGATGTAAAGAATAATGAAGATATAAAAGCTTTAATATCAAGTTCACAAAGACAACTTAATGAATTAGGCTATACAGAGCATTCTGTAAGACATGCAACAATTGTGTCAAATAGAGCAGCAGAAGTACTTGCAGCTTTAAAATATCCTGAAGAAAGAATAGAGCTTGCAAAAATTGCAGGGTATATGCATGATATAGGAAATTGCGTTAACAGAGTAGACCATGCGCATACAGGGGCAATTTTGGCATATCAAATATTAAAAGATATGGGTATGGAAGCAGACAAAAGAACAGAAATAATGATGGCAATCGGTAATCATGATGAAAAAACAGGAAATGCAGTTAGTGATATTTCAGCAGCAATAATTTTAGCAGATAAATCAGATGCACATAGAAGTAGAGTGACAAATAGAAATATATCAAATTTTGATAAACATGATAAAGTAAATTATGCAGTTACAGAGTCAAAGTTTATTGTAGATGAAAAACAAAGAAAAGTTACATTAGACTTAACTATAGATACAAAAATATCACCAGTTTTAGATTATTTTGAAATATTTATGGATAGAACCATGATGAGCAAATTTGCAGCAAAATATTTAGACATATGGTTTGAGTTAATTATAAATGATACTAAATTATTGTAATTTTGGGAGGCAAATAAAGTGGAAGAAAAGAAAAAAGATGTAAAAGAGATTAAAAAAGATGTTACGAGTAAAGAAAATAACAAGAAAACAGAAAACAGTAGTAAAAACAAAAAAATAGAAAAACAGAAAAACAGTTCTAATGAAAAAGAAATGAAGCCAAGCAGAATTGATAATAAGTTAAAAATAACATTATCTATTTTGGTTATTATACTTGTTTGTGCTATTTCTTTTGGAGGGATTTTTATACAAGACAAAGGTCGTGTAAATAGCATAATACCAGAATATTCTTTGGGAATGGACTTAGAAGGGTCAAGAAAATTGGGCGTAATTGTAGACGATACTGTTAATGAGGTAATTTATGATAAAGACGGAAAAGTTGTAACAGAGGAAGGCAAAGACACAACAAAAAAAGAAGAGCCAGTAAATCCAAAAGAAGTTTTAACAAAGGAAAATTTTGAAAAATCAAAAGAAATAGTAAATAAAAGATTGCAACTACTAAATGTACCAGATTACACAATTGGTTTAGACGAAGAAAATGGATATATAATGGTAGATATGTTAGATTATGCAGATACAGATACTGTAGCACAATATATGTATTTGCCTGGAAAATTTGAGGTTACAGATCCAGATGGAAATATACTTTTAGACAACTCTTATATAGATAAAGCAACTGTAAAATATGGTTATGTTAGTAGCAATTCAAATGCTACAACAGTATTTTTATCAATACAGTTTAATAAAGAAGGTACAGAAAAACTAAAAGAAATTAGTAATACATATGTAAAATCATTAGATGAAGACGGAAAAGATAATAGTAAGAAAGTGAAGATTGCAGTAGATGAAGTAACATTAGTTGAATCTGCTTTCGAACAAGAAAATTCAACAGGTGAATTGCAACTATCTATAGGACAAGCAAGCACATCTTCAGCAGACATAAATGGATATATAAAACAAGCATCAAACTTAGCAGTATTACTAAATAGTGGGGTTATGCCTATAACATATACTTTAGATGTAAACAGATTTGTATATTCAGAGATACCACAAGAATTAATTTATATAGCAGCAATAGCAATTGGAGCAATTATATTAGTAACACTAATAATTATGATAATTAAATATAAGAAAAATGGATTTTTAGAAGCAATTGCATTTATTGGATATGTAGCTTTCATGTTACTTGCAATAAGATATACAAATGTAATGCTTACATTAGATGGATTACTTGCAATTGTAGCATCAATAATAGTTAACTTTACATTTACATTTTATTTATTGTCTTTAATAAATAAAGACTATAAAGATAAAGAAAAAATAGAAGTAGCAATAGATTTTCAAAAAGCACTTACAAGAATGCTATTTGTTTTATTACCACTTATAATAATGACAGTAATTTTATGTTTTGCTAATTGGTTACCATTATATAGTTTCGGAATGGTAATGTTCTGGGGAATTATAACATTATTAATATACAACATTGTAATAACAAGAACTTTAATAGTAAATGCGGTAAAAGATTAATAAAACAATGAGGATTTATATAAAGAAAGGAATGAAATTTATAATGTTAAAAAAAATTAGTTATGTTATATTAATAGCCATAATTATAGCAGGTGGAGTTATGGTTGGAATAAAAGGATTTAATAAAGACATACCCTATAAAGACAATGCAACTATATATGTATCAGTAGGTAAAGAATTTAGTATAAAAGAAATGAGAGACATAGCAAAAGAGGTATTTGGAAATCAAAGAGTATTAGTTCAAGTTGTAGAATTATACAAAGATATGGTTTCATTTACAGTAGAGGAAAAGTCAGATGAGGAACTAGCACCAAAAGTAGAAGAACTTAACAAAAAAATAAATGAAAAATATGGATTAGAAAATAAAGTGGAAAATATTAGTATAGTGCATAGCCCAAAAGTTAGATTAAGAGATATAATTAGTCCATATATTTGGCCAGTTGGAATATGTACAACATTGGTATTTGTATATGCAATGATACGTTATAGAAAACTAGGGGCATTTAGAACATTAGGCAAATATATAGTTGGGGTTTTAGGAATAGAACTATTATACTTAAGTTTAATTGCTCTTACAAGATTACCAATAAATCAACTAGTAATACCAGTAGGATTACTACTATATACATTAGCAATAATAATTGTAACAGTAAAGAGAGAAATAAAATTAGAAAAACTTGACAAAGTTGAAAATTAAGTAAAACTAAGACTAGATATAAATTTCATCAATTAGAAAATTTGTATCTAGTTTTAATTTTTCTAAATAAATATTCTAATTATACCAATAGCAATTAATAAAATTCCGAAGATCATATTCCAAAATTTTAGGGGGATATAATTAAGAAAATGTATTTTAGTAATTTTTTTACCTAATATAATTCCAAAATTTAAGAGAAATAATTGAAATACTGGAACTAAAAAAGGGTATAATAATCCAAATATTCCAAAAGATGCACTAGAAATTCCAACGCAGAAAGAATCTATAGAAAGTGCTATTGCTAAATAAATAGCTTCATTTAATTCTATTGTATTAGATTTATTTATGTCTAATATAATAGGATTTTTAATTGTTTCTAGTATAATCCACAATCCCATACCAATTAATAATATTACACTTATAAGTTTTACAATATGTTCAGATATTATTGAAAATATAACATTACCTACAAGTATAGAAAATCCAGAAAAAAGAAATGATATAATAAATAAAGCAAAACTAGATAATTTGTTAATTGTTGTATTTCTAATTCCATATGTAATGCCAATTCCAAAAGAGTCTATGCTTACAGATACAGCAAGTATTAATATTGCTAAAAACAAGTGTCTCACCTCTAAATATAATATGTAAACTTAATAATATATGTGAACAAATAATAAACAAGCCTAAAAATATATAAAATATAATATAAGATTAAAAAATATAAGGGTAGAAAATAAAAAGCAAAGAATAATTAAAATAAAAAATGTAAAATAACAAAAGTTAGAATCATAAAAAATTAGTACAAGCATATAAATTAATAAAACTATACAAAGGAGAGATTTATATGTGGTATACAAAAAGTGTTGAAGAAGTTGCAAGGGAACTTAGGACAAACACTAAATTCCGGGTTAAAGGAAAATGATATTACAGAACGACAAAGACAATTTGGTAAAAATAAAATTAATGAAGGAAAAAAAGAAGGACTATTAGTAAAACTTATAAAACAATTTAATGACTTTATGATAATTATTTTAATTATTGCAGCAATTGTATCAGCAGCAGTTAGCTATATGGAAGGTACAGGGGATTATTTTGATTCAATAATTATAATTGCAATTGTATTGTTTAATGGAATAATGGGATTAGTGCAAGAAACCAAGGCAGAAAAGTCAATTGAAGCATTAAAAAAACTTTCTTCACCAGTTGCAAAAGTAAGAAGAAATGGAAATATACAAACTATTGCGGGAGAAGATGTTCTTCCAGGAGACATAGTAATTTTAGAAGCAGGTAATTATGTTCCAGCAGATATGAGATTAATAAATGCTGTTAATTTAAAAGTAGAAGAATCAAGTTTAACAGGAGAAACAGAACCTGTACTAAAAAATTCAGAAAAAATAATGAGTAATAAAAAGGTTCCTCTTGGAGACATGTATAACATGGTATTTGGTAGTACAATAGTTGTTAATGGTCATGGTGAAGGAATTGTTGTAAGCACTGGAATGAGTACAGAGGTTGGAAAAATTGCTAATATGATAATAACAAATGATGCACCAACAACACCTATACAAAAAAAGTTAGAAGAAGTAGGGAAAATACTAGGAATAGCATGTTTAATAATTTGTGCTATAATTTTTATAATAGGAACAATAAAAGATATACCAATAACAGAAATATTTATGACTTCTGTAGGATTAGCAGTTGCAGCTATTCCAGAAGGATTACCAGCAATAGTAACTATAATTCTTTCAATTGCGGTAACAAAAATGGCAAAGAAAAATGCAATAATAAGAAAATTGCCAGCAGTAGAAACACTGGGGAGTAGTAAAGTTATTTGTTCTGACAAAACGGGAACACTTACAGAAAATAACATGAAAGTAGTAGAGGTGATAGGAGATAGAAATAAAGTGTTATTATATGGCTCTACATGTACAAATTGTGAGATTACAAGAAATAAAGTTGATGGAGAACCAACAGAAGTTGCAATTGTAAAAGCTGCAATAGAAGAAAAATTAAATAATATAGAAATAAATAATATGACAGATTATCCTTATAAAAGGATAAATGAAATTCCTTTTGACTCTACACGAAAATTAATGAGTATAATATTAAAATTGGACAATGGAAAATATAGGATTATAACAAAAGGAGCACCAGAAGTATTAATTAATAAATGTACTTTTTATGAAGAAGATGGTGTAAAAAAAGCATTTAATACAAACTATTTAGATAAAATAAAAAAACAAAATGAAAAAATGGCAGAAAGAGCACTAAGAGTGCTTGGAGTGGCATATTTAGATGTAGATGTTTTACCAAATGAAATTAATTCAAATAATATTGAGAATAATTTAGTTTTTATTGGATTTATTGGAATGATAGACCCACCAAGAAAAGGTGTAAAGGAGTCTGTTAAAGCTTGTAGAAGAGCAGGAATAAAAACTGTAATGATTACAGGAGACCATATTGTTACAGCAAAGGCTATTGCTAAAGATTTGGGAATATTACAAGGAAACGAGCTAGCTATTACTGGACAAGAATTAGACAAAATTCATGATAAAGAGCTTATAAGAAATATAATGAATTATTCTGTATTTGCGAGAGTTTCCCCAGAGCATAAAGTAAGGATAGTAAAAGCGTTTCAAGCTACTGGTTCTGTAGTAGCAATGACAGGAGATGGAGTAAATGATGCTCCTGCATTAAAAAAAGCAGATATAGGTGTTGCAATGGGAAGGAAAGGAACAGATGTTGCCAAAAATGCATCAGATATGATATTAAATGATGATAACTTTGTAACAATAGTAGAAGCTGTTAAACAAGGAAGAAATATATTTGACAATATAAAAAAAGCAATTCATTTTTTAATCGCAACAAATATAGGAGAAATAGTAACAATATTTATTGGACTATTGTTAGGGATGGAATCTCCTTTACTAGCAGTGCAACTTTTATGGGTTAATTTAGTAACAGATTCGCTTCCAGCAATTGCTCTTGGATTAGAACCACCTGAAAAAGACATAATGGAAAGACCACCAAGAGATTCTAAAAAAAGTATTTTTGCAGATGGACTATTTGGAAAAATAATTGCAGAAGGTTTTATGATTGGATTACTTACAATAATTGCATTTACTATAGGAAATAAATATTATGGATTAGAAGTAGGAAGAACAATGGCCTTTTTAAGTTTAGGAATGCTTGAGCTAATTCATTGTTTTAATATAAAAAGTGAAGAGTCCATATTTAAAGTTGGACTACTTAAAAACAAATATTTAATAGGAGCATTTTTACTAGGCACAGTATTACAGTTAGGTATAGTGTTTATTCCAGCACTAGCAGAACTATTTAAGCTAACTATGTTAAGCTCAGTTCAATGGATTATAACTTTAATAATATCAATTATTCCTGTAATTGTTATGGAATGTCAAAAGAAGTTTAATGAAATAAAATTTGGAAAAATAGTATATAGTTATAAAACTAAAAAAATATAATTTTTGTTATATGTTACCAAAACGGTTTTTTCTGAATAAAATATGTATATATAAAAGTTATTTAGTAGATAATATTACATATTGAAAGGAGAAGACTTACATTGAAATCTTTTTGTATTAAAACTAACAATAGAGAAATAATAAATTATCTACTAAACAAATTTGATAAAATAGATTTTGCAAATATTTCTTATATAGATAGAAAATTTAAAATATATAATAATTTTATTGTACATTATACTGGCGAAAACTTAGAAGAATTTTATAAAATATTAGGAAATATAATAACAGATACTATAATAAAATTTTATGAAATTCATATAATAAGACGAATTCTAGGATTTAATTATTTTTATTTTGATGAATTTGAGAGAAATAAAATAGAAGAAGTTTGCATAGAATCTTTGAAAAATAACAAATTTAAAAATAGAAACAAAACTATATGTAACAAGATACAAAAATACTTGAAAAAGAATAAATCAATGATTTTAGATGGTTTTGTTACATTTAGAATTAAGGAATATATAGAAAAAATTGACGAACTTGTAGACGAAGGAGTCAATAAATATATTGTAGAAAAGGAATATGCTGAATTTATTAGTTTACTAAAAATGTATGTAAATTCAAAAGAGCCGGAAACAGAAGAAATACATTTAATATATACAAATGGAGAGTCAATTTTATTAGACAAAAACAAAGATATAATTACAATAGCAAATAATAGCTTTAATGCAAAATATTTATCAGATATAACATTTTCTTCAAATGATTTTGCATTAAATGCATTACTTTCATTATTACCAAAGAAAATTAATGTTCATTTAATAACAAAAAAAGATGAATTTATAGATACATTATGTTTAATATTTGAAGAGAAAGTTTATATGTGTACAGACTGCAACATATGCAGAACTTATAAAATTATAAATAGTGCTAAATAGTATAGATTGTCAGCAAATATGGATAAAAAATGAGAGATAAGAAAAGAGAAATGAAAAATGAAAAATAAGAAATTTAAATTGAAATTAAATTTCTTATTTTTTAAAATTTGTTATTTATAAATTAAAGTCATAATCATAATTTTGTCTAAAATCATCTAAATAATAATCTAAATCATAATTGTCTTGGACATCATAATAACCATCTTCTATCCTATTTAAAGCATCTTTGAATTCTTGAGAGTTTAAGCCTTCTCCAATTCCAATGATTACTCCAATTGTAAAAATAAATGTCATAATTCCTGAGATTACAAATGCTATTGCAGATATTACAATTCCTGCAATTGATGTTCCTCTTCTAGGGTCATTTGTTTTGTTTTTCTTTGTAGTATCTATTATCGATAAAATTAAACCTACAATTGCTAATATTAGAGCTAGTATACTAACTATTGGAACCCAACCTAATACAAGTGAAATAATACCTAATACTAATCCTGCTATTCCCATTTTTTATTCCTCCATTTGATATAAAATATTTAATTTATTAATTATTTATATTTTTTAATACATATATTATACTTTAAATTAATATAGAATGTCAATTTTTTAATTTTTGACATTTTTCTATTGAATTTATATCAATTTTGATATAGTATATTATAGAAAAGATTAATTTAAGTTCGGAGGATATCATGCCAAGAAAAGCTAAAGATGAAATAATAGAAGAAGTATCAAAAGAAGTTACTAAAAAGAAAACTCCAGTAAAAAAAGAAAATAAGGCTAGTGCAGAAAAAAAAGTTGTTACTAAAAAAGAAAGTACGAAAAAGGAAACTGCTAAAAAAACAGCAAAAACAGATGAGACAAAAACTGTAAAAGGTAAAAAAGTTACAGGAACTACTAAAACCGAAAAAAAGACTGACAGTACTATAACTAAAAAAGGAGTTAATGCTGAAAAGAAAACTAGTGCTACAACTAAAAAAACAGCTACTAAAAAGGCAAAAGCAACAAAAACAACTGCTACAAAAAGAAAGAAAAAAACTGTAGAAGATTTAGAAAAACTTGTAGACTTAGAAGGTAACAATGTAGATTTAGAAAATGAAGAAAACGAAATAACAGAAAAAGTTAATATTGTTGAATATTATGATTTACCTTATAGATATAATCAAACTGTTGTAAAAATTTTGGCGCAAACACCAAATATTTTATTTGTTTATTGGGATATTTCAGACACAGATAGAAATAATTTTATATCTCAATATGGAGAAAACTTTTTTAATAATACAATTCCGGTACTTCTTATTATAAACAAAACTATGAATTATTCATACGAAATACAAATAAATGACTTCGCTAATAGTTGGTATCTTCATGTAAATGATGCTAATTGTGAGTATCAAGTAGAATTGGGAAGGAGACATAAAGAAAATCCAAATTACTATTATGTTACAACTTCTAATAATTTGGATATGCCAAATAATCATATTTTACTTGAGAATATTTCCAATAATGTATTATTTAAAAATGTTAAAACTCAAGAATTAGTAGAAAAGCCTATTACAAGTATTACGTTTTTTAAAGATTTTGCTAAGTCAAAAGACTTTTACAAATATTTTAAAGAATTACTTAATAATGAGCTTGAAGGAGATGAAATTAATTTTAACTTGCCATCTTCACATACTAGTTCAAGTTTTAAATAAGAGGAGAATATAACATGTCAAAAGAAAAAGGATACGTTAGCTTTGTATTACATGCACATTTACCTTTTGTTCATCATCCAGAAAGCGAAGATTATTTGGAAGAACAATGGCTATATGAAGCTATGTCAGAAACATACATACCATTACTTACAAATTTTAAAAGATTAGAAGAGGAAAAGGTTGATTTTAGAATTACAATGTCACTTACTCCACCTCTTCTTAATATGCTTGATAATAAAATGCTTAAAGAAAGATATATAAAATATTTAAACACACATATAGAGCTTGCTAAAAAGGAAGTAGAAAGAACAAAATATGATGATAGATTAAATAATTTAGCCAAATACTATGTAGATAAATATTCTAGTGATCTACATGTTTTTAAAGATATTTACAATTGCAATTTAATTAAAGGATTTAAACATTTTCAAGATATTGGAGTTTTAGAAATTATTACATGTGGAGCAACTCATGGATATTTTCCAATTTTATATGTTAATGAAAAAACTGTTAAAGCACAAATTGCAATAGGAGTACAAACATATGAAAAATATTTTGGAAGAAAGCCTAATGGAATATGGCTTCCAGAGTGTGGTTATGTTCCGGAAGCAGATAAATATTTAAAAGAATTTGGAATAAAGTACATTATTACAGAAACTCATGGTATTTTATACGCAAATCCTGCACCAGTATATGGCACATATGCACCTATAGTTTCTCCTAATGGGGTTATTGCATTTGGTAGAGATTTAGAATCTTCAAGACAAGTATGGAGTTCTATTAATGGATACCCAGGCGATTTTAATTATAGAGAGTTTTATAGAGATATTGGTTATGATGTAGATTATGAATATATAAAACCTTATATTGCTGCAAATGGGGCAAGAGTTCATACAGGTATAAAATATTATAGAATTACTGGTAAAGATTGTGAAAAAGATTTATATAACTTACAATGGGCTAAAGATTCTGTAGAAAAACAAGCAGGTCACTTCTTTGATAGCAGAGAAAAACAAATAAATTCATTAGCACCTAAAATGTCCAATCCACCAATAATTTTATGTCCTTATGATGCAGAATTATATGGTCATTGGTGGTATGAAGGTCCATATTGGCTTTATGTTTTATTTAAGAAAATTTATTATGATAAATGTGACTTTAAATTAATTACTCCAAGTGAATATATAGAAAAATATCCATTAATGCAAGTTGCAACACCTTGCCGTTCTAGTTGGGGAGCAAATGGATATAGTGAAGTATGGCTAAACACTACAAATGACTATGTACATAAACATTTACACGTTGCAGGAGATAGAATGGTTGAACTTGCAAACAAATTTCCTAATGAAAAAGACAAAATAAAAAAAGCAGCTTTAAACCAATGTGCTAGAGAATTAGTGCTAGCACAAAGCAGTGATTGGCTATTTATTATAACAAATGGAACTATGGTGGATTATGCCAAAAAACGTATAAAAGACCATATTGGTAGATTTACAAAACTATATTATGAATTATTAGATAACAAAATAGATAAAGAATTTTTGCAAGATATAGAGGAAAAGGATTGCATTTTTCCAGATATTGATTATATGATTTATAAATAAAAAAAGAAAAAATTGAAATTTGGTTAATTGCCAAACCAAATTTAGGTTTAAAGGAATTTTTCAGTTTCTTTAAACTTAAAGAGAATTCATCAAGTAAAAAGTTAAATGCAATTCTGTAAAGTGAATGCAATTGGTATAATTAAATGCAGTATTAAAGTGAATTTAATTTTTTAGTAAAGAATACTTGAAAAGTATTCTTTTTTATTATAAAATGATTTTGTTTGGAAATACTAAACAAAATATAGTGCTTATGGCACTAAAAAAGGAGGAATTTTTAATGTCAATAAAAATAGGAATTAATGGTTTTGGAAGAATTGGTAAGCTTACACTTCAAGCAGCTTTAAATAAAAATGAAGTTGAGGTTGTAGCTATAAACGATCCTTTTGTTCAAGCAGATTATATGGCTTATATGTTAAAATATGATACTGTACATGGTAGATTTAATGGAGAAATAAAAGCAGAAGAAAACAAACTTGTTATTAATGGAAAAGAAATAAAAGTTTATAACGAAATGGATCCAGTAAATATTCCATGGGGAGCAGATGGAGTAGATTATGTATTAGAGTGTTCAGGAGTATTTACAACAATAGAAAAAGCAGAAGCTCATTTAAAAGCAGGAGCTAAAAAGGTTATAATTTCTGCACCTTCTAAAGATGCTCCTATGTTTGTTATGGGAGTTAACAACGATAAGTATACACCAGATATAAACATACTTTCAAATGCTTCTTGTACAACAAACTGTTTAGCACCTTTAGCAAAAATTATAAATGATAATTTTGGAATTAAAGATGGACTTATGACAACAGTTCATGCAACAACAGCTACACAAAAAACAGTTGATGGAGCATCTAAGAAAGATTGGAGAGGTGGACGTGCAGCAGCAGCTAATATTATCCCATCTTCTACAGGTGCAGCAAAAGCAGTAGGAAAAGTAATTCCAGAGTTAAATGGAAAATTAACAGGTATGGCATTTAGAGTACCAACAGTTGATGTTTCAGTTGTTGATTTAACATGTAATTTAGCTAAACCTGCAACATATGAAGAAATATGTGCAGCAGTTAAGAAAGCATCAGAAAATGAAATGAAAGGTATTATAGAATATGTAGAAGACCCAGTTGTTTCATCAGACTTTACACATGATGAACATACATCAATATTTGACAGCACAGCAGGAATTGCTTTAACAGATACATTTGTTAAATTAGTTGCTTGGTATGATAACGAATGGGGTTATTCAAATAAACTTGTAGATTTAGCTGTTTACATTTCTACAAAATAGAAAATAACTAGTTTTTTGACCATTAGGTTTATTATACTTAATGGTCAAAAAATTGATTTTTAGGGAGGTATTTTATGAATAAAAAAACAATTGAAGACATAGATGTAAAGGATAAAAAAGTACTAGTAAGATGTGACTTTAATGTTCCTTTAGATGAAAATAAAAATATTACAAGTGACAACAGAATAGTTGCAGCACTTCCAACAATTAAATATTTAATGGAACATGGTGCTAAGGTTATTTTATGCTCACATTTAGGTAGACCAAAGGGGAAAATTAATCCAGAATTTTCTTTGAAACCTGTTGCTAAAAGATTAACAGAGCTTTTAGGAAAAGAAGTAAAACTTGCAAGCGATATTATAGGAGAAAGTGCAAAAGAACTTACAAGTCAAATGCAAGAAGGAGATGTAGTTTTACTAGAAAATGTTAGATTTGATGAAAGAGAAGAGAAAAACGATACAGAGTTTAGTAAAGCTTTGGCAGAATTAACAGATGGAATATATGTAAATGATGCATTTGGTACAGCACATAGAGCACATAGTTCAACAGAAGGAGTTTCTCATTTCGTTAATACTTCAGTAGCAGGATACTTAATGGAAAAAGAAGTTAGTGAGCTAAGCAGTGCAATTTCTAATCCAGAAAGACCTTTTGTTTCTATTTTAGGTGGACTTAAAGTTTCAGATAAAATCGGTGTTATAGAAAATTTACTTACAAAAGTAGATAAGATCTTAATTGGTGGAGCAATGGCTTGTACTTTTTTTAAAGCTATGGGATATGAAATAGGAGAATCTAAATGTGAAGATGACAAACTAGAAGAAGCAAATAGAATATTAAAATTAGCAGAAGAAAAAAATGTAAAACTTGTTTTACCAGTAGACAGCCATATTGCAAATGAATTTTCAAATGATGCAGATAACAAATTTATAGATATAACAGAAGGAGTACCTGCTGGTTGGGAAATATTAGATATAGGACCAAAAACACAAGAAATGTTTGAAAAAGAACTAAAAGATGCAAAAACTATTGTATGGAATGGACCTTTAGGAGTTAATGAATTTGATAATTATAGAATAGGAACAGAAAAAATAGCAAAAGCTATTGCAAATAGTAGTGCAAAATGCATAATAGGTGGAGGAGATTCAGCAGCTGCTGTAAAGAAAATCCAAAAACAAGCAAATACAACATTTGAAAATATTTATATTTCAACAGGTGGAGGAGCATCACTTGAATTTTTAGAAGGAAAAGAACTTCCAGGAATTGCTTGCTTAAATAATAAATAGAAATTTAATAAAAGAATTAATTTATCAAAGTGCAAATATATTATATAAAGTTTTAAAAATACCAAATATGAAAATTCAATAAATATTTTTTTAAGAAAGGAGAGTATAAATAAGATATTTTACATATTTTATTTATACGATGTTTGAATTGAGAAGAAAAGTAATAGCAGGAAATTGGAAAATGAATATGCTTCCAAGTGAAGCAATAGAATTTATAGAAGGTATAGCTCCATTAGTAAAAAATTCAGAAGCAGAAATTATTTTATGTGTTCCTTATACAGATTTGTTTTATAGTTTGCTTACAGCACAAAACACTAATATAAAAATAGGAGCACAAAATATGCATTGGGAAGAAAGTGGAGCATATACAGGAGAAGTTTCTGGAGAGATGTTAAAATGTATAGGAGTTGAATATGTTATAATTGGACACTCTGAAAGAAGACAATACTTTAACGAAACAGACGAAACTGTAAATAAAAAAGTAAAAGCAGCTTTAAGAAATGACTTAAAACCAATTGTATGTGTAGGTGAGACTTTAGAACAAAGAGAAGCTGGAAAAACAGAAGAGGTTATTACATCTCAAACAAAACTTGCATTAGAGGGGTTAACAGAAGAACAAGTGCAAAATACAATTATTGCCTATGAGCCAATATGGGCAATAGGTACAGGAAAAACGGCTACAGCAGAAGATGCAAATAATTCTATAAAAGATATAAGAAATGAAATTAGGAAAAACTATGGACAAAACATAGCAGAAAACGTTATAATACAATATGGCGGAAGTGTAAAAGCTTCAAACGCAAAAGAGTTATTTAGTACTTCAGATATAGATGGTGGTTTAGTAGGTGGAGCAAGTTTAAAAGTAGAAGAATTTGCTAACATAGTAAACTACAATAAATAATTATCTAAAGTATTAATATAGAATGGGGAGAGACAAAATATGGATAGAAGACCAGTTATGTTAATGATATTAGATGGATTTGGGATTAACCAAAACGAAAAGGGAAATGCTATAGCAATTGCAAATACACCTAATATAGATAAACTAAGGAAAACATGGCCTACAACAACAATTCACACAAGTGGATTAGATGTAGGATTGCCAGAAGGACAAATGGGAAACTCAGAAGTAGGACATACAAATATTGGTGCAGGAAGAATTGTTTACCAAGATTTAACTAGAATTACAAAATCAATTGCAGATGGAGATTTCTTTAGTATAAAAGAACTTTCAGACGCAATAGAAAATTGCAAGAAAAATAATTCAAAACTTCACATTATGGGATTACTTTCAGATGGAGGAGTTCATAGTCACATGAGACATCTTTTTGCAATTTTGGAGTTTGCAAAAAGAAAAGATTTTGAAAATGTATATGTACATTGTTTTATGGATGGAAGAGATACTCCACCAACATCTGGAGAAAGTTATATTGCAAAATTAGAAGAAAAAATGAAAGAAAAAGGTGTGGGTAAAATTGCAACAATCGAAGGTAGATTTTATGCAATGGACAGAGACAAAAGATGGAACCGTGTAAAAGAAGCTTATGATGCAATTGTAAATGGAGTAGGAGAAAAAGCAACAACAGCTTTAAGTGCTATAGAGGCATCATATCAAAAAGAAGTGTTTGATGAATTTGTTAAGCCAACTGTTATTTGCAATGGAGAAACACCTGTTGCAACAATAGAAGAAAACGACTCTGTAATATTTTTTAATTTTAGACCAGATAGAGCGAGAGAATTAACAAGAACATTGGTAGATAAAGACTTTAATGAATTTGATACTAAAAAAATGAATTTATTTTTTGTTTGTTTTACACAATATGACGAAACTATGCCAAATGTAAAAATAGCTTTTAAACCAGAAAGTTTAGTAAATACATTTGGGGAATACATTAGTAATAATGGACTAAAGCAACTAAGAATAGCGGAGACAGAAAAATATGCACATGTTACTTTTTTCTTTAACGGAGGAGAAGAAAAAGAATACGAAGGTGAAGATAGAATTTTAGTTCCATCACCTAAAGTAGAAACATATGACTTGAAACCAGAAATGAGTGCTTTAGAAGTAACAGATAAAGTAGTAGATGCAATTAATTCTGGAAAATATGACAGTATAATATTAAATTATGCAAATCCAGACATGGTTGGACATACAGGTAGTTTGGAGGCAGCAGTAAAAGCAGTAGAAACAATAGATGGATGTGTTGCAAGAGTAGTTGAAGCAATAGAAAAACAAAATGGTATACTAATTATAACTGCAGACCATGGAAATGCAGAACAGATGGTAGACTATAAAACAGGAGAACCACAAACTGCACATACAACAAATCCAGTACCATTAATTTTAGTTGGATTAGAAGGAATAAAACTAAAAGAGGGTAAATTAGCAGATTTAGCACCTACAATGTTAGATATTATGGGATTAGAAAAACCAGAAGAAATGACAGGAGAAAGCTTAATAGAAAAATAAGTATAATAATACTAAATTAATATTAAACAATTGTAAAAACAAAAATAACAATTAACAAAAATATATTAATAATTATAAAAATAAAACAAATTTGAAACAATAATTATTAGTAGAAAATGAATGTAATAATAGTCGTAAGAGGGGATGATTTTTATTGCTTTCCAGTCCTAGTATAAAGTTGGAATATGCAAAAATACAAAGACAGCTTTTTTATATGATTCCAGAAAAATGGGATAAAATATATTTATATGCATCTATAACAAATCAAATAAATAATTTACAAACTGGAGAGCTATATTTTTATTATTATCCTAAGGGAATACTTAAGAAAAATCCTGTAAATGTATATGAAATTCCAAGTAAATTTAGTTTAGATGAAGAAATGTATCTTCAATTAGTAGAAGATTTGTATAGCTCAATAAAAGAACTTAGAAAATTAGCAAGAAAACCAGAAAAAGAATTGTGGTCAAGTGTGACAATAAAAATAGAAGATTTTAAATTTATTGTTGAATATAGCTATGAAGATTTACTACACTCAGAATACTCAAATTCGGATAGACATATAATATGGGTTTATGAAAATTTAAATAAGCCATTAGAGAGTTTTAACAAATCAGAAAGAAATATAATAAGTAAATATTTGCTAGAAAACCACAATGAAAAAAAAGATATATATTCTGAGCCAATATACAAAAATCACAATTTTAATGTTGTAAAATATAAAAAGGAAAAAGAAGTATATATTTCTGAAGAAGACCAAGATATAGGAGACCAAATTATAAATGACCAATTTGGAAGAATCGATGAAAAGTCCAGACGTGAATATGGTAAAAGGGATGAAGCGAAAACATATAATCTTGGAAAAAGAAAAGAAATAAATAAAAAAATAAAAAATGTAAAATATAAAAAGGAAGAAACTAAAAGTGAGTTTCAAAAAAAGAAAAAGACATATATAGACCAAATAGAAGAACAACAACATGCTATAAAAAGCCAAATTATATCAAAGAAGTAGAAATGGTTTAAAAATAAATAAAACATAAAAATATAAATTAAATATTTAATATTTGATATTTATATTTTATATATGTTAAAATATAAACGAATTAATTTTAACTAAATAAATTATTAAATAAAACAAGTTTAAAATGTATTATTTTAATAAGTGAAAATAACATTATTATACAAAAGGCTTTAATTTTAAATTTTAGTTTTATATTATAAATATACAATTTTATGTAATTTTGTATTTTAATGTTAATAATAAATAAAACACAAAAATTTAGGAGGTTTTAAAATGAAAGATTTTTTAGGAATTGAAACAGTAAAAGCACTAGAAGTATTAGACTCAAGAGGAAATCCAACAGTACAAGTAGAAGTAGTTACAGAAGGAGGATTTTCAGGAGTTGCAATGGTTCCATCTGGAGCATCAACAGGAAGCTTTGAAGCAGTAGAATTAAGAGATGGAGATACAGATAGATACATGGGAAAAGGTGTGCTAAAAGCTGTAGAAAATGTTAACAAGAAAATTGCAAAAGAAATAGAAGGAATGAATGTTTATGAGCAAGCTTTAATAGATAAAACAATGATAGAATTAGATGGAACAGAAAATAAAGGAAAACTTGGAGCAAATGCAATGCTAGGTGTTTCTTTAGCTGTTGCAAAAGCTGCTGCAAATTCTTTAGGAATGAGCTTATATAATTATATTGGTGGAGTAAATGCAAAACAATTACCAGTTCCAATGATGAACATAATGAATGGTGGAAAACATGCTGATAGTAGTTTGAGTATACAAGAATTTATGATTATGCCAGTTGGAGCAAAGACATTTACAGAGTGCATGGAAATAGGAGTTTCTGTATACCACAACTTAAAGAAAGTATTAAAAGCTAAAGGATATTCGACAGCAGTAGGAGACGAAGGAGGTTTTGCTCCAAACGTTTCAGGAGAAGAAGAAGCAATTCAAATTATATTAGAAGCAATTGAAAAAGCAGGATATGAACCAGGAAAAGATGTATGTCTAGCATTAGATTTAGCTTCAACAGAAATGTATGATGAAGCTAAGAAGATAGGAAAAGATGGATATTACTTCTGGAAAATAGACAAATTCTTAAGCAAAGAAGAAATGGTAAATTATATTGTAGACTTAGTAAATAAATATCCAATAATATCTGTAGAAGATGGATTAGCAGAAGAAGATTGGGAATCTTGGAAAGCTTTAACAGAAAAAGTAGGAGATAAAGTTCAACTAGTAGGAGATGACCTATTTGTTACAAATATTAAGAGACTACAAAAAGGAATTGACAACAAAACAGCTAATAGTATATTAATTAAATTAAATCAAATAGGAACATTAACAGAAACATTAGATGCAATAGAGCTTGCTAAGAGAAATGGATATACAGCAGTTGTATCACACAGAAGCGGTGAAACAGAAGATACAACATTAGCAGATGTTGCAGTAGCTACAAATGCTGGACAAATAAAAACAGGTGCACCATGTAGAACAGACCGTGTTGCTAAATACAATAGACTATTAAACATTGAAGACGAATTAGGAGAAGTAGCAGTATTTAGAGGAAAAATAAGAAATTAGGAACAAGTATATGTAATTTTAAATTGAAAAATAGTTTGACATATAATCGACATTGTAGTATACTATAATTAACTTATAAGTTTGACTATGTCGTAGCTAGTCATTATGTATGGTATGTGTAGGCTGCACATACCTTTTTTTGCATAAAAAAGAGAGTGGTTGGCTAGACAACTCTTTACAAAATTAGTTTTGTTTCCAAAACTCTACACATTTGGAAAAAATTATGTTATACTAAATAATGTATATTAATTAAGAAGGGAGAACATGGCAAATAATAAAATAGTCATGCAAAGCACAGATGGGATTTTTTGATAAATTAAAACAGGGATTAAGTAAAACAAAACAATCATTTAATGACAAAGTAAATAATGTATTTAGTGCATTTAGAAAAGTAGATGAAGAATTATTAGAAGAGTTAGAAGAAGCTTTAATAATGTCAGACGTAGGAGTAGAGACATCAACTAAAATTATTGCAAATTTAAGAGACAAAATTAAAAAACAGAATTTAAAAGAGGCAGATGAGGTAAAACAAGCTTTAAGAGAGGAAATACAAAATATTTTTGATGAAATAGACAATACTTTACATTTAGATACAACACCATCTATTATATTAGTAGTTGGAGTAAATGGAGTTGGAAAGACTACATCAATAGGTAAAATTGCCAATAGACTAAAGCAAGATGGCAAAAAGGTTGTTATTGCAGCAGCAGATACTTTTAGGGCAGCAGCTGTAGAACAACTTGAAATTTGGGCAAATAGAGCAGGATGCCAAATTGTAAAAAAAGAAGAAGGAGCAGACCCTGCATCTGTTGTATATGATGCAATAAAGAAAACAAGAGAAGAAAATGCAGATGTATTAATATGTGATACTGCAGGAAGACTTCATAATAAAAAATATTTAATGGATGAACTAGAAAAAATAAAAAGAGTTATAGATAAGGAACTTCCAGATGCATCTAAAGAAATTTTATTAGTATTAGATGCAACAACAGGGCAAAATGCAATTTTACAAGTACAAGCATTTAAAGAAACTGTAGATATTACAGGATTAGTTCTTACAAAATTAGATGGAACAGCTAAAGGTGGAGTTGTAATAGGAATTACAAATGAAAACCATATGCCTGTTAAATTTATAGGAGTAGGAGAACAAATAGATGACATGGAAGTGTTTAACAGTAAAGACTTTGTAAAAGCAATTATAGAGTAATTCTAAAGTAAAAAATATGTATAAAATAAAACTATAAGAAAGGAGATTTTAATGGATATTAATAACTCAAATGAGAATAAACAAGATAATACAAACAATCAAAAAACTTTAAATTCAAGTATTAAAGATGAAAAATCAAGTGAAAATGTAAAAACAGAATCAAAACCTATAAAGAAAAAAAGTAGAATGTATCTTGTTTTATTATTCTTAGCTTTAACTGCAGTTGTTATGTATGTAATATATAGAGGTAATTACTTAGAAATACTAGAACTTGGTGAAAATTATTTACCAATATTTTGGAGAAATATTGCATATATGAGTATTACTTTTATTGTAAATTTTCTAGTATTATTTATTTTAATTTATTTGACAAATAGAAAAATTAAAAACGGACTAAAACCATTTTTTGATGAAGAAAAAAGAAAGATGCCTAAAATTTTAAACAAATCTCTTGCTTTTATCTTATCTATTTTAGTAAGTGGATTAACAACATCAGTTTTATTGGATAAAGTAATGCTATGCTTTAATAGTGCAGGTTTTGGAATAAATGACCCTATTATGAATTATGATATTGGTTATTTTGTATTTCAGAAACCATTTATAGAATTTATTTTGTTGTATGCAATGGGAATAGTTGTAGGATTAACAATTTATGCAGCACTTTATTATATTATAGCAATAAATCATTATTTTGATGGTGTAAATAGAGAAACATTAAGGAAAAGCCCATTAATAAAACAGGCACTAGTTAATTTAAGAGTTCTTGCTGTTCTTTTGGGAATATTTATTATTATATGGACTCAAAATATAGGAACTCAAAAGTTTATGACTTTAGAGCAAGATAGTATAGCATATTCTTTATATGGTGCAGGAGTAGCAGATACAACAATACAACTTTGGGGATATAGAATTTTAGCGGTTGTAATAATTATATCTATTTTTATTGCTGTAAAATATATAAAGTTAAAGCAAACTAAAAAAATATTATTATCTTTAATGGCTGTGCCAATATATATGATTTCAATGTTTTTAGTTTTATTTGCCTTCCAAGCGTTTTTTGTTAATTCAAATGAACTTGACAAAGAAAAGTTAAATATTGCAGCAAATATAGACTATACAAAACAAGCTTATAACATAAATGTAGAAGAAGTTAATTTAAAAGATGAAGGAACTCTTACAAAGTCAGATATAGTGAATAATAGTAAGCTTTTAGATAACATAGCTTTAGTAAATAGAGATATTGTTTTACAAGATTTAAATGCATTACAAACAAATAAAGGATATTATGCATATAGAAATACTCAAATTGCACAAAAAACAATAAATGGAGAAAAGAAATTAGTATATATTTCTCCAAGAGAAATTATAAGCAGTGAAGGTACATATAATAATAAAACTTATGAGTATACACATGGTTTTGGAGGAATTGTAACATCTGCAACAGACATAGACGAAAAAGGGAATTTAGTTAATTTACAAAAAAGTTTTAGTAATGATGACAATATATTAGAAATTACAGAACCAAGAATTTATTTTGGAACTCAAACTAATGATACAGTTGTTACAAACAGTAAAACAAAAAAAGAATTTGACTATCCTATAACAGACAAAGGGAATACTAAAAATGCTGAAAATACTTATAATGGAAATGCTGGACTAAAACTTGGATTTTTAGATAGATTGATATTAGCGATAAAAGAAAGAGATTTAAAATTGGCTTTTTCAAGTGACGTAACAGACGAAAGCAAAATTTTAATAAATAGAAATATAAAAGAAAGAGCAAAAACATTACTTCCAGATTTAATTTATGATGAAAATCCATATATTATAATAGACGAAAATGGTAAAATGTTATGGGTACTAGATGCATATACAACTTCAAATAATTATCCATATTCACAAAAAATAATAATAGATACAGACTATGGAAGAAAAGAAGTAAACTATATAAGAAATTCTATAAAAGTTTTAATAGATGCATATGATGGAACAATTAATTTTTATATAACAGATAAAACAGACCCAATAGCAATGGCATATTACAATTTATATGAAGGATTATTTGTAAATAAAGATACACAGATACCAGAGTATATAAGCAATCAATTTATATATCCTGAATTTTTATATAAAATTCAAGCAGAACTAATTACAAGATATCATGATGTTCAACCAGACGTGTTATATAGAAATGATGATGTTTGGAGTATTGCTACAAATAATATTAGTAAAGTATCTACAAAAACTGGAACAGAAATAGAACCATATTATACAATGGTACAAACTGTAGAAAAGTCAGATCCAGAGCTTGGATTAGTTATACCATATACACCATATAATAAACAAAATATGCTTGCATATATGATAGGAACTTATGAAAATGGACAGCCGCAACTTAAAATATACAAATATCCATCAGATAGTAATGTGCTAGGTCCAATGCAATTAAACACTCAATTGGAACAGGATGAAAGAATAGCAAGTGAATTAGAAAGTTTAAATACTACAGGAACTAAAATAACAAAATATTTAATTGCAGTTCCAATAGATAATAAAATACTATATATAGAGCCAATATATCAACAATATATTAATGAAGCGGATTCAGTTCCTACTTTAAAAAGAGTAATTGCAGCTTCAGGCAACAAAGTTGCAATAGGAAATACTTTAAAAGAATCTTTAACAAACTTAGTTTCTCAATATGCGGTTGATATAGAAGTAGAAAATACAGACAATGTAGATGATTTAATAGATGCAATAATTAGAGCAAACGATAATTTAAAAGATTCTAGCCAAAATGGAGATTGGACTATGATGGGAAAAGACATGGATAAATTACAAACGTTAATAGAACAATTAAATAAGCTAGTAGAAGAGCAAAAAAAGGAAGAACAAGAAAATACAATAAATAATACTATAAATACAACTGGTGAAAATGATATAACAAATAATGAATAAAAAATTACAAAAAACTATACATTAGTAAAGTTTATAGTATAATTTAAGTAAAAAAATCCACCCTAATATTGGGTGGATTTTATAATGTTTAAAAGAAACAAGCTTGAAAAATTATTACTAGAAAATATAGACAAACTAAATAAATCTTTACAAAGAAACAATTTTTTAGACTTAGTAGAATTATTAGGGGATAGAAAAAAGCTCTTTATAAGAAATTTCTCTAGTGGCATATTTAAAGGAATTGGAATAGGAATAGGTGTAACATTAATAACAGCTATTTTATTAATATTGCTACAAAAAATAGTTGCATTAAATATTCCAGTTATAGGTGAATTTATTGCTGACATTGTAGATATAGTGCAAAATAATAGATAGCTTGAAATAACGGAAAAAATAATAATCCCCCAGTATAACTGAGAGATTATTGCTCATAGTTTTTCTATTTTTTTAGTTCAACTATGGTAACACCTAAGTCACCTTCACCATATGCTGCAATTCTATAGTTTTTTACATAAGAGTTGTTTTTCAAATATGCATGTATGCCACGCATTAATTTGCCAGTACCTTTTCCATGAACAATACGTATTGTTGGTATACTTGATAGCATACAGCTATCTAAATATTTGTCTATTATTTGAGTTGCTTCTTCAATTGTTAAACCAATTACATTTATTTCTGTAGTTAAATTTTCAGTCTTGAAGTTATCCGACTTTTTAAAACTTATACTACTACTAGAAGATTTATTACTTTTATTGTGATTATTGTAATTGTTTTCACTAGTAGGAATATTACTTTCAAAATTATCATCTTCTATAAGTTTAAGATTATTAATTTTTACATTTATTTTAGCATTTCCTATTTGTACTAGAACTTCTTTAGAACGATTTGGCAAGCTTTGTACTATTCCTTTTTGTTGAAGAGGGATAACAAATACGGACATACCAATTTTTATATTTTCTGGTATTAATTTAGTACTTGAAATATTTTGTGAATTATTATTTGCTAAAGATTTTTCTAGTGATTTATTTAGTTTATCTCTTAAAGAGTTTGCGCTTTTTAAATTATTGTTTAAATTATTATCTAAGCTATCATTTGAGTTTTCCAAAATATTGTTTAGTTCTTTTATTATTTCATTGGCTTCTTCTTTGGCAGAAAGTATAATATTTCTTGCTTTAATTTTAGATTCATTTATTAGATTGGCATTTTCAAAATCTAATTTGCTTTTTTCTTCCTCAAGTGATTTTCGCAAAGCTTGTATTTGATTTAAATTTTTTTCTATTTCTAATTTTTCATTTTCTATTTGCAATTTGTTATCATATATATTTTTTAGTAAGTCTTCTATATGAATAGTGGTTTTATCTATATTATTTTCTGCATCTTCTAATATATCTTTTTTTAAACCTAATTTTTTACTAATTGCAAAAGCATTACTTTTTCCAGGGATACCTATTAGTAATTTGTAAGTAGGTCTTAAGCTTGCAACATCAAAATCACAACTTGCATTTTTAAACCCTTTTGTGACTAATGCATAATTTTTTAGTTCTGGATAGTGCGTAGTTGATAAAATTATAGAGCCTGCATTATACAAATACTTTAATGTACTAATTGCTAAACTTGCCCCTTCAATTGGGTCTGTTCCAGAACCAAGTTCATCTAATAAAATCAAACTATTGCTATCAGCAGAATTTGTTATATTTATTATATTTGTCATATGAGAAGAAAATGTACTTAAAGATGCTTGTATACTTTGTTCATCACCAATATCTATAAAAATTTTGTCAAAAACACATATGCTTGTTCCAATATTACAAAGTGGATAAATTCCAGAATATGATAAAAGCAAATTAAGCCCTACTGTTTTTAAAGTAGCTGTTTTTCCACCAGTATTAGGCCCTGTAATTACTAAACAAGAAAAGTCTTTACCAATTTCAATGTCAATAGGAACAACCACATTTTTGTTTATTAAAGGATGTCTTACTTTAACAAAATTTAGATATTTATCTTTATTTAGTATAGGTTCATTTCCATTTGTTTCAGAAGAGTAAGAAGCCTTAGCAAAAATTAAATCTAAGTTTCCAATAGTATCTATGTTACTAAAAATGGCATCTTGTAATGGAGCAAGTGCTAAAGTTAATTCTTTTAAAATCTTGATTATTTCTTTTTCCTCATCTACTTTAATGTTTTGTATTTCATTGTTCATTTCGAAAGTAGTAATAGGTTCTATATATAGTGTAGAACCGCTTGAAGAAATGTCATGTACTAAGCCTTTTATTTCATTTCTATATTCTTCTTTTACAGGAACAACATATCTACCATCTCTAATTGTTATAATAGAGTCCATCATAAATTTTGATTTTGAATGTACTAAATCTTGCAATTTATCTTTTAATCTTTGCTCTAAAATTCTTCTTTTTTTTCTTAAATTTAAAAGAGTAGGGGACGCGTTATCTGCAATAGTATTTTCATCTATTATTTTATTTGTTATTTCCATTACAATATAATCATTAACATATAAAGAAGAAAATATATCTTCTAGCAAAATAAAAGAATTACTATTGTTTGAAATATTGGAATTGAAATATTTTTTCAATTCAGAAGACAATTTTAATACTTGTGCAATTTCTAACAATGCTTTGCAAGATAAATTTATTTCACTTTTTATAATTTTAAAATATGGCTCTATTTCTGCAATTTCAGAAAGTGGAATATTTCCAAAAGCTATTCTCATATTTATAGCTTCTGTGGTTAAATTAAGTAGTTTTTGTACTTCCTCAAAAGAAAAAGAAGGTTTCATATTAAATAGTTTTTTTCTTCCTATATAAGTTTTACAATATTTTTCTAACAAATTAACAATTTTATTATATTCTAATGAAATTAAATTTTTGTTATCATCTTCCATAAATGTTTTAATCCTTTCTTTATGTTAATATTATATTGATTTAGGGGATGAATATATTTTAATTGATTTTTAAATTATGCTTATAATATTATAGCATAAAAGAAACTCTAAGAAAAGTCTACAAAATAGATGAAAAAATATTACAAAAATATTACACATATATTATTTTTGTGTTACATACATAAAAATTCTGTTGTTTTTATAGTTTTTTTGTTGTAAAATTATTTTATAAGGTTGTATATTGTCAAATTTAAGGAGGAATAGAAAATGGCAAAAAATCCAATGCAAAGAAGAGCAAATACTTCATTTATTTTAGGTATTTTAATTACACTATTAATAACAGGTATAGTTATAGTTTTCTTAGTAATGCAATTACTAAAATCAAAGGAAACTATACAAACATACGAGGCTAATAGAGTAAAGGTATATACATTAAATACAGATATAAGTTCAGGACAAACTATAACAGAAGATATGTTAACTTTAAAAGAAGTAGATGGAAATTCTGTTCCTAAAAATGCAGTTACAGGAGAAAATATAGATTTGTTAAAAAGCTATTATTTAGCAGATACTAATGGAAATCCAATTAATACAAATGCATTTGGGGAACTTTATGTTGCTGTGCAAGAAACAAATGCAGCAGGACAAGAAATAAATAATGTTTATGTAATTACTACAGAAGATGGAGAAAAATATTACAGATATTCAAATCCAGAAACCTCTTATAATGCTTCACAAGTACAAAAAAATCAAGATGGATATGTTGTATCTACAGCATCAGGTAATGTACCTGTTACAGAGATAAATGGTATGTATTATGCAGAACATCAAGAAGGACAAAATGAAAACAAAGTAGAATATCCTTTAACTCAAATTCCTATGGTTGCTAAAATAGATATGGCAAAAGATACTGTATTAACAAATTATGCTATAACAAGGTCAACAGAGCTAGTTACAGCTAACTTAAGAAAACAAGAGTATAGTGTAATATTAATAAGCTCACAAATAGCAACTGGAGATTGTATAGACATTAGACTTAGAATGCCAGATGGTACAGACTATATAGTAGCATCACATAAAGAGATAGAAATACCAGTTATAGGAGAAATGGATTCACCAAATACTATTTCTATTCAAGTTACAGAAGAAGAAATTATAACAATCAGCAACGCAATAGTAGAATCATACATGGTACCAGGATCTGTTTTATATGCAGCAAGATATGTAGAACCAGGTTTACAAGATAAAGCAACACCAACATATTTGCCATCACAAAAAGTTAAGACATTAATAGATCAAAATCCAAATATTTCTGAGGTTGCTAAAAAAGAGTTAAATAATAGATACACAAATGGAACAAATAGAAATAATATTAATGATGTAATAAATCAGAATTCAGAAGATGCTGCAGATAATGTAGTAGATAAGACAGAAGAAGAAATTACATTAATTCAAGAAGAAAGACAACAATATTTAGAGTCATTAGCAGGCTGATTTAAAAGGAGGAAGTTATGAGAAAAATAGGGTTTATAGGGGCTTATGATAAAACAGACTTGATTTTGTATTTAGCTAGAATATTATCAGCTTCTGGTAAAAAAATACTTTTTATAGATTCTACAATAACTCAAAAAGCTAAATACGTAGTTCCAGAAATAAGCCCTGTTAAATCATATGTCACAAATTTTGAAAATATAGATGTTGCAGTTGGATTTGAAGACTATTTTGGTATAAAAGAATATTTAGGAATGCCAGCACATGCGGATATGGGATATGACTATGCATTTATAGATATTGATGATGCACAAAAATTAGATTCATTTCAAATAGACCCAGAAGATGTAAATTATTTTATTACTTCATTTGATTTATATTCATTAAAAAAAGGTTTAGAAATTTTAAGTACTTTAAGAGATAAATTAAAATTGACAAAGGTACTATTTACAAGAGAAGCTTTGCAAGAAGAGGATGACTACTTAAACTTTTTATCAATGGGGTATAAAATAGAATGGGATGATGATATAGTTTATTTTCCATTAGAAGTTGGGGACCAAAGTGTAACTATAGAAAACCAAAGAGTTTCAAAAATAAAATATAAAAGATTGAGTGCACAATATAGAGATAATTTATTATATATGTTAGAACAAATTGTAGGAGATAAAGAGTATTCTACAGTAAAAAAAGTATATAAACAATTAGAAAGAGGATTTTAAAATGGCTATTGTAACATTTTATCGTAGAGGAAAAAAAGAAACAGGACAAACATTGTCAATGGCAGCTATAGCAACAAATATGGCTATAGAACATAACTATAAAATTTTAATAGTAGATACAGCGTTTCAATATAAAATGCTAGAAGAATGTTTTTGGCCAATAAAAAAAGAAACAACTAATATTAATACAAATAATAAAGGAGCAAATGCTGCCATAGAATCTGGAATTGAAGGTTTAGTTAAAGTTATTTCAAGTAACAAAACTACTCCGGAAATTGTTAGAAACTATTGTAGAACTATATTAAGAGAAAGACTAGATTTTCTTCAAGCACCATTAACAACAGAATATAAAGATTATGCAGAAGTTGCACCTAAATATATAAATGTTTTAAATGCAGCAAATAGATATTATGACTATGTTTTTGTAGATTTATACAAAGATTTGCCTAAAGATGTAAAAGATGAAATTTTACAGATTTCGGACATAGTTGTATACAATTTACTACAAAATTTTAATAGCATTAATGATTTCTTAGACTTGAGGTCAAGTAATGACTTCTTCAAAAGAAGAAATATAATGCTTTTACTTGGAAGATGTGACTTAGATTCAAAATATAATCTTAAAAATGTTACAAGGTATTTAAGAGAAAGAAATTTAATATCTTGTGTTCCTTATAATACATTATTTTTTGAGGCTTGCTCAGAAAATAAGTTAATAGAATTTTTATTAAAATATAGAAAACTTACAGACGAATTAGATAGAAATGCATTATTTATGAAGACAATAGAACAAACTACAGTCGCAATAATAGATAAATTACACGAAGTACAAATGAGAGGATAGCCTTTTAGAAAGGAGACTTAAAAAAGATGGTTAACATACTTTTAATTATAATAGTTCTTTTAGTTGCAGCTTTTTTAATTATAAGATTTATTAATAAAAGAAAAAATGAGCAAGTTGAAGAAGAAGTACAAGTAGATGATAAAACTTATACATTAGAAAAAATGACTGCTTTTATCAAGAAAAGATTGGATGAGATTACAAAGGTAAACTTGTATGATATAGGTCTTTCTGAAGAAGAACTAAAAAGAAGAAAAAATAAAAAATATGAATTGAAAAAAGCTTTAAAAGGTTGTACATATGGAGATGTTAATGATAAAAAATATGTTAAAGAGTTAATTTTCGATTTATTATATAAAGAATATGGAGTAGATGAGACTAATGTTTCAAAGGCTATTCCATTTGATGTACCATCTTTGTTAACTTCTCAAGATAAATTCGAGATAATTTTATATATGTACAAAAATGAATTTGGCTATGAGGCTATGGCAAAAATTATCGACAAATATAAACTAGATGACTTAAAATATGTGGCAGGAGAAACAAAGCCATCATATGTTATTACTTCAGAAGAAATAGACGATATATATGAAAAAGAAAACTTTGTTTTAGCTTTTACAGATAAGTTAAATGTAGTAGTTCAAAGAATATACCAACATTATAAGGGTTATAGCAGTATAGACGAAATAAGAGATATGAACATAGATGGTATTTCAGGTGGTGTATCTGGACTTCCAGAATCATTTATGAGTCAAGTTGCCCAAACAGATGGAGATTATTTAAGTCAAATAGTAGACCATAAAGTTCCACGTGCTTGTGATAGTATTTGGATAATGTTCCATGGTAAATCTATACGTTTAGCATTTTTATCATTTGGAACAGAGGCAGAGCTAAAAAGAGTATGTCAAAATATTTATAAATATAATAACCCTGGTCAGTTATCAGATACAAATGGATATAAAATTAATGAAATGAAGGATGGTTCTCGTGTTGTTGTTGTTAGACCAAGTATGTCTGAAACATGGGCATTCTTCGTAAGAAAGTTCGACGTAAAGCGTGCTACACTAGAACAAATAGTTCTTTTCCCAGGAAAAGAAGAAGCAATAGATTTACTAAAATTCTTAGTAAAAGGTGCAAGAATTGTTTCTCTAACAGGAGAGCAAGGATGCCGGAAAGACAACAATGCTTATGGCTATGATAGAAAACATATACGAAACTATGAACCTTCGTATTACAGAAACTGCCTTCGAGCTTCACTTAAGAAAAATTTATCCAACCAGAAACATTTTATCAATGCGTGAAACAGAAACTGTTTCTGGTCAAGAGTGCTTGGACGTTCAAAAGAAGACAGATGGTTCTGTTAATATCATCGGTGAGGTTGCAACAGACCCCGTAGCATCTTGGATGATACAATCTGCACAGGTTGCATCTAAGTTTACATTATTTACTCACCACGCTAAAACATTTCCAGACTTAGTTACAGCGCTTCGTAACTCAATGTTAAGAGCAGGTGTGTTTAAAAATGAGAAAACAGCAGAAGAACAAGTTGTACAAGTTTTAAACTTTGATATTCACTTAGTTAAGGACTTTAGAGGTAGAAGATACATAGAAAGAGTAACAGAATGTATACCAGTAGAAGAGAAAAACGAGTATACATATGACCATAGAAAAGAAAAAACATTAGAAGGCAAATTAGAAAAATTTATGGATAACTCTACAATATTCTATAGCAAAACAACAAATAGAGAGTTATATAAATATAGAAACATTATGGAATATCATGATGGAAAATATGTTTTAACAAACCCAATATCAGATAAAAATATAAGAGAAATGAGAATTAATATGGACGATTCAGATGTTGTAGACTTTGATAAATTCTTAGAGAGAAATTGGGGAATAAAACCACCAAAATTAGATGATGATACAAATACAGAAAATAGTACAGAAGTAGAAACTAAAAAAAGAGGAAGAAAACCAAAAACAACTTTAGCTGAAGAGGGATAATATATAACTTATAGAGCGTAAAGATGTAAATTAATAAAAAATAAACTTAAAGGAGGTGAGTATCACAATATGTCTAATCAAATGTTAATGTACATGATGATAGGAATAGGCGTACTTTTCGCAATAATAGTTCTTGCATATATTTTGATTAGTAAAAAATTAAATAGTTCTGAGACAAGAGAAATACAAAAATTAAGACAAGGTACTCAAGCCAAAAAATTTACGGCAGAGGTTTTATACCAAAAGTTATATGTAATTTATAGAAAAATACCATTTATAAAAAGGTATTTATTAAAAATAAGAAGAAAACTTGAAATTATAAATATTGATGATGAATATTTAACAAGAAGACAAGCTGCTCAAATTTTAACAAGAACATTTATTATATTAGTACCATTAACAATAATTATTATTGTAATTACTCACCAAAATACATTACTTATGTCTATATTACTTATATTTGAATTATTCATGATAGATAGTTTTATAGATGGAAGTGTAGATAAAATAGATAATAAACTTTTAAAACAACAAATAGATTTCTTCTCAGAAATAAGACATGCATATCACGAAACAAACATGGTTGAGGAAGCAATTTATCAAGTTGCACAAGATGACGAACATCCAGAAGTTTCTAGACAAGCAGAAAAAATATACGAAGTTTTAATATCTAATGACCCAGAGTCAGAATTAGAAAGATATTATGACGTTGCACCAAATAGCTATTTAAAAGAATTTGCAGGAGTTTCTTACCTTACAAAAGAATTTGGTGATAGAAAAATAGATGGTGCATCATTATACTTAAAAAATTTAAATAATATTACACAAGAAATGCAACTTGAAATATTAAAGAGAGATAAACTAGATTACACATTTCAAAGTTTATCACTTATTTCTATAGTACCTATGTTAGCATTAGAGCCGATTAAAAATTGGTCTATGTCACAATTTAGTTTTACACAAAGTTTTTATGCTGGCAAAAATGGTATGCTAGTACAAATTTTGGTTTTAGTCATAACATTTGTATGTTATATATTAACAAGAAAATTAAAAGATAATGGTTCAACCGCGCAAAATACTAAAAATACGGAGAATCCATGGCAAGAAAAATTATATAAAATAAAACCAATTAAAAAGTTCATAGATTTATTTATACCAAAAGATGGTACAAAAGAATATAGAAAAATTAGAAAAGATATGAAAGACTCAGCAACAAAAGATAAAATACAATGGATTTATATAAATAGACTGGTGTTATGTGTGACAACATTTGTAGTATCATTAGTACTCATTATACAATTACACCAAATTACTATTAAAAATGTTTATACAGATCCAACAGTTGATTACAATATTATAGGACAAATGAGTGAAAAAGATACCAAAAATGCTATGGCACTTACAGAGTCAGATAATGATTACCTATATAAATATAAAGGTGACACAACAATAGACCAAAATAAAATTAAAACAGATATGAGAAAAGGTAAAATAAACGAAGACTATGTAACAAGTACAGATGCAGAAATAAAAACTGCTGCAGAGAGAGTTTATGGAAAATTACAACAAATAAACAGTGAAAACTTAAAATGGTTTGAAGTATTAATATCTATGGTATTAGCAATTATAGCATATATGGGACCAATTTGGATGTTAAAATTCCAAGCAAAGATGAGACAATTAGAAATGGAAGACGAAGTAATGCAGTTCCAAACAATTATATTAATGCTAATGAGAATAGAGAGAGTTAATGTTGAGATGATTTTAGAGTGGTTAGAAAGATATGCAAATATATTTAAAGAACCAATTAGCAAATGTGTTAACAACTATGAAAGTGGACCTTGGGAAGCTCTAGAAGAATTAAAAGACGATATATCTTTTCAACAGTTAATAATATTAGTAGAAAGTTTACAAGCTGCAGTTGAAAAGATACCAATTTCAGATGCATTTGATGAACTAGATACAGAAAGAGATTATTATCAAGCAAAAAGAAAAGAATCAAATGACAGATTAATAAGTAGAAAAGGTATGATAGGAAAAGCAATAGGTTTTGCACCAATGGTTGTATTATTTGTTGGCTACTTAATTATACCATTAGTATTTATAGGATTAACAAGTATGACAAGTTCATTTGATAGCATGACATCAACAACTTTATAATTATACATAACAATATAAAATGTTTAGAATAAATTTTAAAAAGTTTTTTATATAAAGGAGGTTAAACATGGAAAACGCATCAAAAGCATTAATAATAGCTGGAAGTGTGCTAATTTCATTATTAGTAATAGCAGCATTAGTTTTTATGTTTAACCAACTTTCAGATTTAAGACAAACACAAGAAGATGCTAGCATAGAAGATAAACTGCAAGGTTTTTATGCAAATTTAGATACCTATATAGAAGGTAACAAAAGAGGAAATGACATATTATCATTAGCAAATTTAATAACTGATTTTAATAATAGACGTGCAGGTGGAAATGAATCTAAGTATGGTAATGAAGGTTATGAACCAATTGAACTAAATGTACATTATAATACAAATACAATAGATTGGGAAACAACAGTGTTTTTTAAAGGACATGATGATGGATGGTTTTATTCAGCAGAAGAAATAACAAAGGCAAAACAAGCTATAGACAATGCAGTAGAAAAGAAAGGTAAAGAAAAAATTACTGGTGTAGACAAATATACAGTACAACAGCTTGCTAGTATGAGGTATCAAGAATTAATGATACTTACTACTAAAGATAACGGAGAAGTAGACCATGAGTTATTAGACTTAATCCAGAAGGAAGCAGAAGAATATAATATTTTGGTTGCAGAGCAAAAAGATGTTAAAAATACGATAAGATTTAAAAAACCAGAAGTAACTTATAACAAAGTAAGTGGAAGAGTAACAAAACTTGTATATGAACAAAAATAGGAGGTAGAATACATGGAAAATGCATCAAAAGCGTTAATAATGGCAGCCAGTGTTTTACTTGGTGTTATGATAATTTCATTTGCTGTGTACTTATTTTCTACTTTTGGAAGTTATAGTAATGAGGTTTATCTAGAAATGGAAGCAAGAAGAATGGACGCTTTTAATAGTCAATTTACTAAGTATTATGGTACAGAGCAAAGAGAAAATCCATATAAAAATTCGGATAATATTAATTCAGATAAATATTACGATGGACCAATTTTATGTACAGTGCAAGATGTAGTTACAATAGCAAAGCTAGCAAGAGATAGTAATTCAAAATATGGAGTTTACGAAGACGACCCTAATTATGTTAGTACAAATGAAAATGAAATGTATGTAACAGTAAACTTACTTAATGAACCTAAAAAAGGTAAAAATATAGAAAATTGGACAGAAAATGAATTTACTAACCTAATTCAAAATAATACCTTCATAGAAGGAAGTAATAATCAGAAAGCCAAATATTATTATATAAAATCAATAAGTTTTATGCATGTAACAGATACATTACAAAGAGTTAGAGAAGTAAATGTAGACGTCATAGATGTAGAAAAATATTTAAAAAAGATAGAAAAATAAATTATATAAATTAACAAAAATATACAGCAAAATATAGAAAAAATAGTTTGCATTAAAAATATTAAAATGATATAATAAAAATATAGAGGAAATATGAAGAAAAATCTTATTATTTTAATTTCAATATTATTAATTATATGTGCTTTTGTAGTTTATTTTGTAATAAATTATAGAAACATGCAAATGCAGGCACAAATAAATAATAAAGAATATAATACTTATAAAGAAAAAACTATTGTTGGTACAACTTTAGTTTCTATAATAAACAAAACTGTAGACAATAATGAGAAAAACAACATAGAAAAAGATAACTCAAATGTTTATATAGAAAATGAAGATAATTCTATAAAAATATACATATATTTTTTAGGTGAAGATGGTAAAAGAATAGAAACACCATATACAATGGAGCAGATATATAATAAAGGCTCGGACAGTTTTATTAAATTATATGGGACAAGCAATTTTACTTGTACAAACATAGATTATCATTCAAAAACTGGAAATGTAAAAAGCTTGACATTTGAACAGAAAATTTATTAAAATGATATTAGTATTAGATTATAAAATTTGAAACTTGCTATATAATCTAAAATTTATATAAATAACACTAAAGTAAAATTTAAAGGAGGAAATTTTTATGGAAAATGCATCAAAAGCATTAATTATTGCAGGAGCTATTTTATTAGCAATTTTAATTATAGGTTTGGGTATGTTTATTTATAATCAAGCAGCAGATACATTAGATGGAGCTCAGTTAGATGGACAAAAGGTAGACTCATATAACCGTGAATTTTTACAATATGAAGGAACAAAACAAGGATCACAAGTTAAAACATTACTTAACAATATCAAAGCACATAACAGAAACGCAGAAGATGCCAGCCAAGTTATAATAGCTACAGAAGAAGAATATGAAAGTAATGCAAAAGTATCTGCACCATCAGAAGAAAGCAAAGAAGATGTTGATGATGGAATATCTGGTATAAAAATACTTTCTGCTAAAACATATAATATAACATTTGCTTATGACCCAGATAGTGGATATGTTACAGCAGTAGGTATAACAGAAAAAACAAGTAAATAATATTGTTTATTTTATAAAAAATAAAGGAATTAAATTATGGAAAATGCAGTAGACGCTTTAAAAATGGCTTTTGCAGTCATAGTCTTTGTATTAGCATTAACAATAGGAATAGCTGTCTTTACGCAAGCAAGGACAGCTTCTGATGTTATTTTACATGGACAAGATTCAACTGAATATTATAATTATATCCATGCTGGTATATATGATGACGAAACAGGAGAATGGATATCTACTGGAGAAACCAGAATAGTTGGAATAGAAACTGTTATTCCAACTTTATATAGATATTACAAAGAAAATTATACTGTAATTTTTCTAGAAGCAGATGGAACACCATTAGAATTATACGAAACAATGACAGAACCAACATTATGGAGTGGCTCAGACCCAGCAAGAAATTATATTGCACCTATAGTTTCAAAATATTATGATGGAAGCTTAGAAACGCACTTAGGAGTAAAATCTAATGATTTAAAGATTTGTGCATTTGACTTAGATGAAGAAACAAATAGGCATGAGCCTTGGACAGGTAATGCAAATAAAGATGCTAAGAAAAATTTAGATGCTTTTTTAAATGGAGGAGAATTTGCATTTCCAAGTAACGATGGAAGAATATACAAATATAAAGGCTTTATAAATAAATATGGAGACAAAAAATTTAGAGAACTAATGGGAGAGTACAACTATGATTTAAACGCAAATAGTGATGAACCAGAGACAAATACACATGGAGCATATGATGACACAATAAAAAACAAAAAGAAGAGAGTAATTGTATATCAAATAGTAAATCAAAAAGAAGATAATGAATAATAAAATGAAGAATAGGTAGAAGGGAGGAATAAAAATGGGTGATACATTAATAACTGTTATAGCAATATTTTTAGCAGCTATTTTAATGTTTGTGTTTCCTTTAATGGCTTTATCAGAAAGAACAGATGATATGGCACAATTATCTGTACAAACAGCAACTACAGAATTTGTAGATGATGTAAGAACAACAGGTAAACTTAGTCTTTCAGATTATGAACAATTTTTACAAACGATAACAGCAACAGGAAATGCGTTTGATGTAGAACTAGAAATTAAGCATTTAGATGAAAATCCCGGACAGAAAACAACACAAGCAGAAGTTACAAAAATTGGTGAAAATATATACTATAATGAGTATACAAGCCAAATAATGGACAAATTAGAAGACAAAGGTTATATTAGACTAAAAGAAGGAGATATGTTTTCAACTACTGTAAAAAATACAAACACTACAATTGCTCAACAATTGCGTGGATTTTTCTACAAAATTGCTGGAAATGAAAATGCTCAAGTAGCTGCTAAACATGGTGGTGTAGTTTCTGTAAACGGAAGTGGAAATTAATGAAGATACAATATTTAGCTGTTATATTTGTTGTAATTATGGTGCCTATTTCTTTGGCACTTTCAACATATATACAAACACAAGTAGATACAATAGCTTTACAAACATCATATAAATCAAAATTATATGATGCTACTTATGATGCTGTAACAGCGTTTCAGATAAATACTGTAAATAATAAATATTCAAGTATTAGTAATTCTAAAATAAGAGATATAGAAGCATCTGCAAATACTTTTTTTACCTCTTTAGCAGATACTATGAATGCTACAGGATATTCTAAAGAAATGTTACAGCCATTTGTTCCAGCACTTGTATATACTTTATACGATGGATATTATTTATATGGTAAATATAAAAATGTTTTACCAAGCCAAGGAGCTGTACAAGAATATAATGATAGTCAATATCAATGGGGGCTTAAGCCATATGTATACTATAGTTGTAGATATGTTAAAGGTTCTGAAGAAGTTATAGTAAATTATACACTAGATAATTTTATAACAGTTTACTATAGAAAAGGTTTAGGAAATAATAACCAATATGAAACAAAATCTGGTTACTTAATTAATCCAAAAGCATGGGATGGAGATAATTCAAAATATGATGATATAGACATTAAAGATACAGTACTAACAGAAGAATTATTATTTTCAACTAAAGATAATAATGATAATTATGAACATGGAACATATGAATATATAAATTATCAAAGTCAAAAAATATATAAAGAAAGTAATTTAGATTTAGCAAATAAGTATGGAAAATATTTTAGATATGAAAATTACAAGAAAACATATATATCACATAATACCCAAACAGAAAGAGACATAGAAAATTATATAAATCAAGAATTGAGACAATATGGTGCGCATAAATATTTTGATGAGGCAAAGGTATTTAGCGAATGGGTAAATAAAACATTAGATTGGGTAACACAAGAATATGCTGTTGATGAAAATGGTAACAAAATAGATTATGAAGAATTACAAGGTTCAACAGGAAATGAAAAAATATTTGATACAACTAAAAATACAAACAACCCATTTTCATCTAATTCGATATTTGACGAAAATAGAAGAGTAACAATAAAACATACTATACAAACAACACTTTCTGCAGCAATTGGTTCATATAATGAATATTCAGGAGTTACATATGAATTTGCACTTCCTGTATTAGAAGAAAGTGATTGGGATAAAATACAAAACCATATTTGTGTATTATCTTTTTTACAAGGGTTACCAATAGGTAGCAAATATTATAATGATTACGTTATTTTAACAAATGATAAAAACGAAGAGTATATTGCTAAAGATGCAATTTATATTACAACACAAGAAGAGGGAAGCAGTAATATAGAGTATCACCAACCTGGATGTAATAGGCTAATAGAAAACAAGGATACAAGTAGTATGACAATAATTCCTCAAACACAATTTAAAGAAGCATATTATAATCTAAATTTCTTACGTCAGACTGTAAGAATTTCGGAAGGGAATTATATATATTTCTATCCTCAAGCAAAATATAATCCTATTTTAAAGAAAAATAATACCTGCACTGCATGTTATAATTGTATAGTAAATTCTAGTAGTACATATGATATAGAAGATATAATAGATGGAATTATTACAGACCCAAAAGTAGAAAATGGGGAACCTATATTTGATGCTTCAGATTCAAATACAAAAAATAATAAATTTAAAAAAGTAAGAAGTATGTATTATAGTGCTTTAGCAAGAGAAAGATATTACTTATATAAGAGTAATGATTATTTAAATGAAAATGAAGATGAAAATGAAAATTAGAATTAAAATAAATTTTATAAGTAATAGAGAAACTACGAAAGTTAAATTAAAATGTTATTAAAATTAAAATTTAAAGATTTTTAATTGTTTAAAAAAATAAAAAAATGGTTATCATATATTTTGAAAGGATTGATATATGATGACCTTTTTTGATTTTAAAAAGATTTTAAATAAAAAAAGAAATAGTAATTATAATAAATGTTCTAATACTAATATGTTACAAGATAATAAAATAATATCAAACAAAACCAATGAAAATATAGATAAAAATGTATATAAAAATAAAAATGCAGATAAAAATATAAATAAGAATATATATGAAAATGTAGATAAAATAAAAAGTAAAAATGTATTCCTAAAAATTGCAATAATATTCATTTTACTAATTATTTTTACTTATGTTTGTAATATAAGCTTAATGCCAGAAACAATAGTTATGATGCAAGGAGATACTCTTAACATAAATACTATTTTGGGTATAAATTTAAGGGAACAAAATGGAAAAGGAGAGATAGTAGAGGCATCTAGCAACATAAATAAAAATAAAGTTAGCAATGTAGGAAAATTAGACTTAAAAGTAAGTCTATTTGGAAATGTTCCTGTAAAAGATGTTACTGTTAATGTTATACCAAAAGTGAAAGTTATTCCTGTAGGAAAAGCCATAGGAATGAAATTATATACAGATGGAGTATTAGTAGTTGGAATGTCAGAAATAGAAGGAAAAAAGCCATATGAGAATTGTGGAATTAAAGAAGGAGATAGAATAGTTGAAATTGATAATAGCAAAATAAATAGTACAAATGAATTAATAGATACTGTAAATAATAGTAATGGAAACCCTGTGGGAATAAAATATATTTCAGAAAATGAGGAAATTTTAACAACAAGTATTAAACCAGTAAAAACTGGAGAAGACTATAAATTAGGCTTATGGGTTAGAGATGCAGCAGCAGGAGTAGGTACATTAACTTTTTATAATCCAGAAGATAATAAATGTGTGGCACTTGGACATGGAATAACAGATATAGATACATCTAAGCTAATAAATATTGCAAGTGGAGAACTTGTATCTGCAAATATTTTATCAATACAAAAAGGAGAAAAAGGAAAACCCGGAGAAATGAAAGGAACTATAGAAAATGGCTATACTTTGGGAAAAGTATATAAAAATACAGCATTTGGGGTATATGGAGATTTAAAAAATAAAAATATACTAAAGATACAGTCAAATGAGGAAGTAGAGGTTGCATCACGAGAAGAAATAAAAATAGGAAAGGCAAAAATTTTGTGTGAATTAGAAAATGGAAAACAAAAGGAGTATGAAATAGAGATACAAAGGATATTTACAAATAACAATAGTGACAACAAAAGTATGCTTATTAAAGTTACAGACAATGAATTACTAGAAAAAACAGGAGGAATTGTACAAGGAATGAGTGGGGCACCAATATTACAAAATGGAAAACTGATTGGTGCAGTAACACATGTTTTAGTAAATGACCCAACAGAAGGTTATGCTGTTTTTGGAGATATACTTGTAAAGCAAATGAGTATTGTGGAATAGTAAAAAGACAAATTATAAGCATTATAAGCAAATTTTAAGATAGTAAAAATTAAATTGTAAAACCAAAATGTAATTTATAAAATTAACATCTATTGTAAAGTTAATATCTAAAAATTATAGTATTAATAAAAAAGTATAGCAAATTATATTCAATTATGTTATACTTTTTTTGTAATGTAAATTTGACATGAAAATTGTGTTTATGTTAAAATGAAAAACGATAATAACTATATAAAAATTTATCACAAAATCAAAACATGAGATAAAGGTAAGGAGGAATAAGATGGCAGGTAAACATTCAGCAGATGATGATTTTAACCCATATAGACATCAAAGTAATAGGCAAAATGAAGAAAGTATTAAAAGAAATTCTACAACAAGAAATTCTAAGGAGAATTATGTAGCAGAAAGTTATAATAAAACAGGAAGTAATAGAGGAGTAAATTCAAATAGTAAGGTTTCTAATGGGAATACTAATAGAACAATAAAAGGAAAAACCGGAGAAGTTGAGGATGTAGAAAGAAGGAAAAGAGTGTCAAAAGGAAATACAAAAAAGAAACATAAAGGTTTAAAAATATTTGCTATATTTTTATTAGTTATTGCAATTATTGTTTTGTTAGTTGCAGGAGGGGCATTTTATTTTATAAATGATAAAATAGGAAAAATGCAAAAAGTTGATATTAATGAAGGAAATTTGGGTATATCTACAAATGAAAATCTGGAAGGTTATAGAAATATAGCTATATTTGGTGTAGATAGTAGGTCAAATAATTTAGATGTAGGAAATAGAAGTGACTGTATAATTATTGCAAATATTAATAACAAAACAAAAGAAGTTAAGTTAATTTCTGTATACAGAGATACTTATGTTCAAATATCAGAAAATGGTTCTAATAAATTAGATAAAATAACTCATGCATATGCTTATGGAGGACCAGAGCTTGCAATTCAAACATTAAATACAAATTTAGACTTAAATATAAAAGAGTTTGTAACAGTAAATTTTGACTCTGTTGCAGAAGCAGTAGACCAATTAGGTGGAATTACTATGACTCTTACATCAGAAGAAGTTGATTATGCTAATGATTATATAAGAGAAACTGCAAGGGTAACAGGAAAATCAGCAACATATATTAGCAGTTCTGGAAAACAAACATTAAATGGTGTTCAAGCTGTTGCTTATTCAAGAATAAGATATACATCTGGTGGAGATTATAAGAGAACAGAACGTATGAGAGATGTTATAGAAGCTATGCTTGCTAAATTAAAAACTAAGAGTTTAGGAGAAATAAATGCATTTGCAGATTCAATACTTCCAAAAGTTTATACAAATTTAGACACAAATGATATATTATCATTAGCACCATCTGTAGCTAAGTTTAATATAACAGAAAGCATAGGCTGGCCATATGAAACAAAGGGAATAACATTAGATAGATGGTATGGTGTACCTGTAACATTAGAAAGCAATGTAGAAAAACTACATAGGGAAGAGTTTGATGACCCAGATTATGAGGCACCTGAAAAGGTAAAAACAATTAGTAATAAAATTATAAATAAAACTGGTTATACAGACTAAAACATAAAAAATTCACATTTATATATGACTTTAAATATGTAAAATGATACACGTAAAAGTTTATGGGTGCTTTTCAAAAACCTAAATTTATAATAAGGAATTAATCTAAAATATTTTATAGATTAATTATAAGAGAGTTAAATGAGTGATAAAAAAATAGAAATATATATTGCAGTCCATAAAAAAGCAAATGTATTAAGAAGAGAAGGATATATTCCTTTACATGTTGGAGCAGAAGGAAAAGAAGATTTAGGATTTGTAAAGGATAATACAGGAGATAATATCTCCTGTAAAAATCCTAATTATTGTGAGCTTACAGGTTTATATTGGATATGGAAAAACTGTAATGCAGATATAGTAGGATTAGTACATTATAGAAGATATTTTGTTAAGAGTTTTTTTACTACAAATATAGAAAAAGCAATAACAAAAAAAGATATAATTAAGTATTTACAAAAATATGATGTAATACTTCCAAAACCATATTGGACTTATAAAAAAACAGTAGAAGAGCAATATTCTGCAGACCATAATATAGAAGATTATAAAAAACTAAGAAACATTATAGAAAAAAATACACCAGAATATTTAGATGCATTTGATAAAATATCAAAGAGAAGATATTTTTATAACTTTAATATGTTTATAATGGACAAGAAGCTTTTTAATGAGTATGCTAAATGGGTATTCTTTATTCTAGAAGAATTAGAAAAACAAGTAGATATAAGTAATTATAATGACTATAATAAGAGAATATATGGATTTCTTTCAGAAAGATTATTTAATGTATGGATAGAAAAGCATCAAGAATTAAAAATTAAAACTTTATATGCAAATAATGTAGAAAGAAAACCATGGGTTGATAATGTAAGAAATTTAAAAAGTAAATTATTAACCAAGGTTTTCTACCATTAAAAAGCTTTATTTTATGGACTTTATCTATACTAAAAATATTTATTCATATAATGTATAATTTTATATGTTTATTTAATTAATATCATTGTATCATAAATAATATAAGATATGTGATAAAATATAGAAATATAGAAGAAATAAAAATATATAAAATAAATATAAAAATGTATATAAGAAAAAGTAATATAAATAGTAAATCTAAAGGAGTTGATTTTATGTATAAGGTAGCAGTTGCAGGAACAGGTTATGTAGGATTAGTTGCAGGGGTTTGTTTTGCAGAAAAGGGACAAAATGTAGTTTGCGTTGATGTAGACGAAACAAAAGTAGAAAAGATGAAGAAAGGTATTTCTCCTATATATGAGCAAGACTTAGAGCCTATGATGCAAAAAAATTACAAAGAAGGAAGATTGGATTTTACTACAGACTATAAAAAGGCATATAAAGATGCAGATTTTATATTTATAGGTGTAGGAACTCCAGAAAGGGCAGATGGTTCTGCAAATTTGGATTATGTATATGAAGTTGCAAAACAAATTGCAGAAACTATAGAAAAGGACTGTATAATTGTAGTAAAATCAACAGTCCCAATTGGAACTAATGATGATGTAGAAAAATATATTAGAGATAACTTGGTACATGATGTGGAAATAAGTGTTGCGAGTAATCCAGAATTTTTAGCTCAAGGTACAGCTGTAAGAGATACAATTTATGCTTCAAGAATAGTAATAGGAACAGAAAATAAACAAACAGAAGCTAAAATGTTAAAATTGTATGAAAACTTTGATGTTCCAAAATTAACTATGAATAGAAGAAGTGCAGAAATGGTAAAGTATGCATCAAACGACTTTTTAGCATTAAAAATAAGCTATGTAAATGATATAGCAAATCTTTGTGAAGAAGTTGATGCAAACATAGAAGATGTTACAAGAGGAATGAGTTATGATTCTAGAATAGGTGACAAATTTTTAAAAGCTGGATGTGGTTATGGTGGAAGTTGTTTCCCAAAAGATACTAAAGCACTTCAATATTTAGCACAAAAAGGTGGATATGAGCTTAAAACCGTAAAAGCAGCAATAGAAGTAAATAGAGAACAACAATTAATTTTGTTAAAGAAAGCTAGAAAGAGTATAAAAAGCTTTAAAGGATTAAATGTTGCTGTTTTAGGTTTAACATTTAAACCTGGAACAGACGATTTAAGAGCAGCTCCATCATTAACAAATGTACCAATCTTATTAGAAGAAGGAGCTAAAATAAAAGCATATGACCCAATTGGTGTAGAAAATTATAAGAGATTTTATCCAAGCGAAATTGAATATACAAAAACACCTCAAGAAGCACTAATAGATGCAGATGTATGTTTTATATTTACAGAATGGCAACAAATAAAAGATGTTAAGCCAGAAGAATATAAAAAGCTAATGAAAAATCCATTAGTATATGATGGTAGAAACATTTATACTATAGAAGATATGAAAGAAAATGGAATAGAATATTATTCTGTAGGAAGAAGATAAAAATAATAAAAGGTTGTGAAGAAAATAGCTACAGTAAAGAAAAAAAGTGTAACGAAAAATTACATATATAATTTAATATATCAAATATTGGTAATAGTATTGCCCCTAATAACTACACCTTATATATCAGGGGTACTTGGTGCTGAAAAAATTGGTATATATAGTTTTACAACATCTATAGCAACATATTTCATTTTATTTGGTTCTTTAGGTGTAGCTATGTATGCACAAAGAGAAATTGCTTATGTTCAAGATGATGAAAAAAAGCGAAGTAAATTATTTTGGGAAATATTTTTCTTTAGATGTATTACAATGGCAATTTCTATTATAGCATTTTATTTTACATATGCATCACATGGAGAATATCAATTATATTATAAAATACTAATTATTCAGTTATTTGCAAATGTATTGGATATTAGTTGGTTTTTCCAAGGTTTAGAAGAGTTTAAAAAGACAGTAACAAGAAATTTATTGGTTAAAATATTAAGTGTTATAAGCATATTTATATTTGTAAAAACACAAGAGGATTTATGGATTTACTTTGTAATATTTGTGTTATCAATATTATTAGGCAATATATCATTGTGGGTATATTTGCCTAAATATATTGTAAAACTTAAAGGAGAAAAGTTACAAATATTTTCACACTTAAAACCTACAATAGGCTTATTTATTCCACAAATAGCAATAGATGTATATACTTTATTAGATAGGACAATGCTTGGATATTTAACAAGTGATATGTCACAAGTGGGAAATTATGAACAGTCACAAAAGATTTTAAAACTTTCATATACACTAATAACATCACTTGGAACTGTAATGACACCAAGAATAGCAAGCGTTTTATCTAATAATAACAAAGAAAAAGTTGAAGAATATTTAGCAAAATCAATTAACTTTGTATTTTTCTTGGGAATCCCATTGACTTTAGGAGTAATGTCGGTTGCAAAAACTTTAGTACCATGGTTTTTAGGAGAGGAATTTTCACTTTCTGTAAGCATTTTAATGACTGGTTCATTATTAATTATAGCTAAAGGATTTACAGATGTTGCAGGAGTGCAATATTTAATACCAAGCAGAAATCAAGCAATATTTACTAAATCTGTTGTTACCGGAGCAATACTAAATGTAGTATTAAACTTTATTTTAATTCCAATATGTGGTGCAATAGGGGCAATTATAGCATCTGTTATAGCAGAGGTGGCAATTGCAATTGTTCAATACTATTATGTGAAAAAGCAAATTAACATACAAATATTTACTAAAGCATATTTAAAGTATATTGTTAGTGGTGTGCTAATGTTTTTGACTGTGTACGTTATGGGAATCTTTATGGAACCTACAATTATTACAACAATACTACAAATATGTGTTGGAGGAATAATTTATATAGGAAGCTTATTAATAATGAAAGATAAGTTCTTATGCGAAAGATTAGATAAAATATTAAGAACTTTAAAAATAAAAAAATAACATATTTATAAGAAGTAAAAGCAATAAAAGAGATAAAAGCAATAAATGTAGTATTTTGAAGTGAGACAAGGTCTTAAAATTTGTGTATACAAATTTTAAGTAGCTTTGCGTCCGCAGTCGAACTGAAAAATTACTACATTTATTGCTTAATATTATTTATACAGGAGAAATAATTGAATTAATTGAAAAAAATTATTTATATTAAAAATTTTGTAACGAAATGAAAACTTATACGTCATATCTTCAAAGGGGGATAAAAGTTATGCAGGATATAGAGAAATTATACGAAGAATATTTTAAAATAGTAAATAAATATCTATTCTGTTTAACTCATAATAATGATATTTCTGAAGAACTTACTCAAGAAACTTTTTATAAAGCTGTAAAGAAAATTGATACTTATAAAGGTGAATGTAAGATGTCAGTGTGGTTATGTCAAATTGCTAAAAACCTTTGGTATGACCAATGCAGAAAAAATAAAAAGTTTGTAGATGAAAAAGAAGCAAATTTATCAAATATGCAAGAATTAAATACATTAGAAGAACAAATTATTTCAAATGATGAGAAAATTTCACTATATAAAAAAATGCAGTATCTAGATGAGAAAACAAGAGAAGTAATTTACTTAAGAATAACAGGAGAACTTTAGCTTTAAAGAAATAGGAATTATTTTGAATAAAACAGAAAACTGGGCAAGAGTAACATTTTATCGAGGAAAAAATCAATTAAAGGAGGTTGATTGATATGAAAGAGAAAAAAGATTGCAAAATTGTTCAAGATTTATTACCAAATTACATTGAAGATTTAACAAATGAAGAAACTAATTATTTTATTGATGAGCATATAAATGAATGTCCTGAATGTCAAAAAATATTGGAAAATATGCAAAAAGAAATCAAGTATTAACTATTAAAGATTTAGGAATAAATTTAAAACCAGAAGAAACAGGAAATAATGCGATAGAAAATGCTTATATTAAAGCAAAAGCATATTATGATAAAACAAAAATTACAACTATAGGGATGGATAATAATTTATATATAGAAGAATTACCAGAAGAAAAACAACCAGGAACTCATGTAAGAAGAGTAAATGGAAAAGAATTAAATGATGATGAAATGATTGAATATTATTGTAATTTGGTTAAAGAATATGGTGGAAAGTTAAAAGCTAAATGGGTATATGGAATGGTAATATATGATGGAAAAGAAAAAAAAGAATATAGTTGGAGTAAAAGCCACTTTTATTTTATAGACAAGCCTTGTAAAAAAAGAAATCCTGGTTATCCATTAGATTCAATGTCAATTATGCCAGAATGTAACAAATATTTTGTTGATTTAACAGAAGAAGATAGAAATAGAGATAACTATAAAGATGATGATGTTATTAATTTTATAGTAAATAATTTGTAGTAAGTAGGAATAATAAAATATCCAAAAGGAGAGAAATATTAAATTTACACAATTCCCAATTGCTCAAAAAAATGGACGAAAAAGGTTGAAATTATGTATAAAATGTTATATTATTAATAAGTAACCATGATTTAAAAGTGGAGGAAAAAAGGGATGGATGGGAATACATACGAAAGAGTAAAGGAAGATTATGATAAATTGAAAGATAATGTAGTTGCAGAAAAAAAGATGTACAAATTTGTAAAAAGAACAGTAGATATCATAGCATCTATTTTTGGAATTATTTTGTTAGTACCAATTACTATTATTGTATGTATATTAAATTTTTTTACCCAAAATAAAGGCCCAATCTTTTTTGTGCAAGAAAGAATTGGAAAAGATGGGAACTTATTTAAAATGTATAAGTTTAGAACCATGGTTATAAATGCAGAAGAAATTTTAAATAGACATATAGAGGAAAAAACAGACATAGGAAAAGAATATATAAAAAACAAAAAAATAAGTAATGACCCTAGAATTACAAAGGTAGGTAAATTTTTAAGAAGAACAAGTTTAGATGAATTTCCTCAGTTCATCAATGTTTTAAAAGGAGACATGAGTTTGGTTGGACCAAGACCATATTTACTAAGAGAAGTAAAAGACATGAATGAATATTACTATTATATAGTTAAAGATAAACCAGGCTTAACAGGACCATGGCAAGTGGCTGGAAGAAGTAATATAGATTTTGAAGAAAGACTAGAGTTAGATTATAAATATGTAATAAATAAGTCACTAAAGAAAGATTTTATTATACTAATGAAAACTATAGCAGCTGTATTTAAGAAGGAAGGAGCAATTTAGTTGAAAGATATAAAAATTATTGTCGCAGCACATAAAAAATATGATATGCCAGATAATAATCTATATTTACCAGTTTTTGTGGGGGCAGATGGTAAAGAAGACATAAGCGGATATAAAAGAGACGATACTGGTAGTAATATTTCAATTAAAAACCCTAATTTCTGTGAGTTAACTGGGCTATATTGGGCTTGGAAAAATGTAGACGCAGATTATATAGGATTAGTGCATTATAGAAGACATTTTAAAGGAAAAAAATGTAAATCAAAAGAAATAAAAAATAGAGTAGAGAGTGTTTTAGGTAATAAACAATTAGAAGAGCTATTAAATGAAGTAGATGTTGTATTACCTAAAAAAAGAAATTATATTGTAGAAAATTTATATGACCATTATGGTCATACAACTTATATAGAACCACTAGATGAAGCGGGAAAAATTATAGATGAAAGATATCCAGAATATAAAAAAGAGTTTGAAAATTTAAAGAAAAGACGTTCTGCACATATGTTTAATATGCTTATTATGAAAAAAGAGCTATTAGATGAATATTGCAAATGGTTATTTGACATATTATTTGAGCTTGAAGAAAGAACAGATAGTACAAAATATAACAAATTTCATGCAAGATATATAGGAAGAGTTTCAGAACTTTTACTAGATGTATGGGTTAATACAAATAATGTGAAATATAAAGAAGTAAAAGTATTAGATATAGAACCAGTTAATTGGTTAAAGAAGGGAATGCTTTTTATTAATTCAAAATTTAGGGGTAAAAAGTACGAAAAAAGTTTATAGACTATATTACAAAGTCTGTAAATGGTGTTAAAGTGGAGAAATATTATGATTGTATATGTTTTAATGCTAATTTTATCAATACTTTTTTTAATCTTAGAAAAAAAAGCAAAGAAAAGATGGATTAAAATAATATGTTGTATAATGGCTATAATGCCATTTTTTATAGTGTCTGCATTTAGGTATGACTTAGGAACAGACTATACAAGAAGGTATGTTTTTGATTATAATAGAACACTTCAAGGAATAGATGTACCGAATTTAGAAATACTTTTTAAAGCAATTATGAAGTTTTGTATTATATTTACAGAAGAACCATATTTAATGTTTGCCATAACATCTGCAATTACTGTTGGATTTATTCTAGGAACATCTTTTAAAAAATCTCAAGACAAGATATTAAGTGTATGTATATTTTTACTTGGAGGATTTTTCTTTGATTCATTAAATATAATGAGACAATATATGGCAATGAGCTTGGTGTTTTTTGGATACCAATTTTTATTAAAAAGCAAAAAATGGTATTTGACATATATTCTTACAGTTATAATAGCAACATTAATACATAGTTCTGCAATAATAATGTTAGTACTTGTATTTTTTACGAAAAAAATGTTAGTAAGTTGGAAATGGGTATTACCTGTATGTATTATAATTGTATTATTAAATGAAAACTTAATGAACATATTAGGTTTAATATTACAAAATTCTAGATTTGGAGTATATTTAACTGGAAAATTTGCTGAAGGAGAATTTTCATATTTGTTTGTTGCAGAAAATTTAGCAATATATTTAGCAATGATTTATATATATTCAAAAAATAAGAAATTAGATAATATTCAAACACAAGATATATTGTTTTTAAATATACAAGCATTGGCATTAATTGTAATGATACTTGGGGTATGCCATATGTTATTTATAAGAACAGCACTTTATTTTTCTATTTTCCAAGTAATATCTGTACCATATTATATTAGTAAAATACCAACAACAGAGATAATAACAGATTTAAAGAAAATAACTAAAAACAAGTTTAAGTTTAATAGATTAGAGAAATACATGAAAAAAATTGTAACAGCAGTAGTAATTCTTTGTTTTATATTTGCTTTTACAAGAACAAATATATTAGTAAATACAAACGAGGTACTTCCATATAAAACTATAATTAATAAAGAGATAGAAATAAAATAATGTAAAAAGGAATGAAAGTATAAATGAAAGTAGATTTTATAACAAGACATGCAATACCAAATTATGGTTCAATATTACAAACATATGCAACACAAAAAGTATTAAATAAGCTAGGTTGTGATTCAGAAGTTATAAATTACATTAGAATGGACGAAACAGCGAACAAAACTATTGTTACAAATTGTAATATAAAAGAAAATGGAATAAAATCTAAAATAAAAAGGTTAGGTTATATAATTATACAAGGGCCTAATGTTAAACACATGCATAAAAAGTTTTCTAAATTTAGAAAAACTTATTTAAAACAAACAGAAAAAGAATATAACTCTGTAGAAGAATTAAAAAATAATTTGCCTAATGCAGATGTATATTGTACAGGAAGTGACCAGGTATGGGCAAAAATAGGTGGCGTTAATTATGATGAAGCATATTTTTTAAACTTTGTGCCAGAGGGAAAAAGGTGCATATCATATGCGGCAAGTTTAGGAAAAAGCAAGATAGATGAAGAATTAGAAAAAAAATTACCAGAGTTATTAAAAAAATATGAAACTATATTAGTAAGGGAAAATACAGCAGAAGAAATTATAAAAGAAAAAGGATTTAATAATGTAAAACAAGTTTTAGACCCAACTTTATTATTAAATAATGAAGAGTGGTCTAGTTTAGCAGAAAAAACAAAACTAGATGGAAAAGAATATATATTAGTATATCAATTACATCATAACAAGCAAATGGAAGATTATTTAAAAAAATTAAAAAAACATACAAAATTACCGATATATAGAGTGCACCCATCTTTTTATTATGGATTTAAACCAGGAAAATTTTTATATTTGCCAACTCCAGGACAATATATAAGTTATATAAAAAATGCAAAATACATTGTGACAGACTCTTTCCATGGAACAGTATTTTCATTAATATTTAATAAAAATTTTGTAGATATACTTCCTGGAGAAACATCAACTAGAATAGAAAGTATACTAAAACTTGTAAACCAAGAAAATAGAATTATTAGAGATTTTAATGATTTTAGCTGGATTGAAAAAGAGATTGAATATAAAAATATTAACAAAATTATGAGTGAAGAAAGAGAAAAATCTTTAAAAGATTTTAAAGATGCAATATTTGGCAATACTAAAAATAATATAAATAATTTAAATATAAAATTAGAATGTGCTGGTTGTAGAATGTGCGAGCAAATATGTCCTAAAAATGCAATAAAGATGGAAGACGATGAAGAAGGTTTTTTAAGACCAGTTGTAGATGAAGATTTATGTATTAATTGTGGACTTTGCATAAAAAGATGCCCTCAACGAAATGAAGTAGAAAAAAGTAGAGAAAACCAAACAGCATATGCTGCTAAAATAAAAAATATTGATACTCTAAAAAATAGTTCTTCAGGAGGAGTATTTTCAGTTTTAGCAAATGAATATATAAAAAATAATGGTAAAGTGTATGGAGCTGCATATGATGAAAATTTTAATGTAATGCATATTGGTGTAGATACTTTAGAAGGATTAAAAAAAATTAGAGGTTCTAAGTATGTACAAAGTAATACATTAGATACATACAGCAATGTAAAAAAAGATTTACAAGAAGGAAAGCAAGTTTTATATAGTGGTACAGCATGTCAGATTGCGGGATTAAACAAGTTTTTAGACAAAAATTATGAAAATTTATTAACTGTAGATATAGTTTGCCATGGAGTGCCAAGCCAAAAACTGTTTAAAAAATACAAAGAATATATAGAAAATAAGTATAATGGTAGAATTGAAGAAATTTCTTTTAGAAATAAAGAAAAAAGAGGATGGGGCTTAAATTTAAAAATAAAATTGGATAATGGTAAAATTATAAGAAAATTTGCATATATAGATCCATATTACAAGGCTTTTGTAAATGGAGATATTTATAGAGAATGTTGTTATAATTGTAAATATGCTAATAGTAATAGAGTAGGAGATATAACACTTGCAGATTATTGGGGTGTAGCAAATGTTCATCCAGAATTTTACGATGGAAAAGGTGTTTCAGCAGTTATAGTAAATAACCAAAAAGGAATAGATACTTGGAATAAAGTAAAAGATGAACTAGAATATATAGAAACTTCTGTTGAATTTATAAAGAAATATAATCCAAATTTAGTAAAACCAACTTATAGAAAAAAGAGTAGAGATTATATTTACAATAAGTTAGATGAAAAAGACTTTAAAAAATTTATTAAAGAAAATTTGAAATTTAAAAAGAAATTCAAGGATACAATAAGAAGCAAATTTTCAGATGAAGATATAGAAAGACTAAAAGGAAAATTAAAAAAATAATATACAAATGTAATATAAAAATTAAATGAAAATATATAATTAATCAAAATGGGAGAAAGTAATGAGATTAAGTGTTGTTATTCCTGTATATAATGCAGAAAAATACATAGAAACCTGCTTAAATAGTATAATTCCTCAACTAACAGAAGATGATGAGATTATACTAATTAATGCAAGTTCAAAAGACAATTCAGAAACAATATGCAATAAATATGTAGAAAGAAATAGCAATATAAAATTATATAATATAGAAAATGGAGGACCTTCTGTATCTAGAAATGCTGGAATAAAACATGCTACTGGAAAGTACATAATATTTATTGACGGTGATGATTATATAGAAAAAAACTATATAGAAACTATGTTAAAAAATGTGAAGGAAAAGCAATTAGTTATATGCTCGTACAAAATGGTTAAATATGAAAATGGAGAAGAAACTATAAAAAGATATAGCAATAAAGAAGAAGTTTTAACTTCAGAAGACATGATAAAAGTATATGAAAAAGAGCTATTTAGTCTTGTTTGGAATAAAATTTTTGAAAGAGAAATTATAGTTAAAAATAATATATTATTTAATACAAAATTTTATAAAGGTGAAGATTTACTATTTAACTTAGAATATATGAAATATATAGAAAGAGTAAAAGTTATTCCAGATGTTTTATATAATTATATTATTAAAAAGACTGGGGTAAATAAATCGTACAAAGAGCCTATAGAAAATAGATTAAAAAGAACACAATTAATATATAACGGGTTTATGGAAATAACTAAGAAAAATAATATGGATAGAGTAAAAATAAATATAATAGATATGAACTTTTTACACCTAAGAAATTATATAAAAGAAAATAATATACATAATCCATTTGAAATTACAAAAATATTTAAAAAATATACTAATCTAGACTATTGTTTAAATAATGCTAATGACTATGAAATGTTAAAACCAATAAAAAAATTATATGATGAAAAACACATTACAACAATGTACTTAAAAAATAAATTTCTAATAAAAAAACTAAGAAGTAAAAACTAATAAAATAATTAATATTATCAATAGTGACATATGAAATATAAATAATAATTAATTAAAAATATAAATAAAAATTATAAAATATAAAATTAAAATTAATTATTAATGTTTAATAAAAAATATAGATATAAAATAAAATTATAGTTTATAAAATATAATTTAGTTGTATTTAGGTTTATTATAATAAAAATGGTTCATGAGAATTATGAAATATAATAAAATAAATGGAAAGGTCTGAAATGAAAGTTTTTGTTAATGCTTATTTGGAGAATAATTTGGGAGATGATTTATTTTTTGATATTTTAAAAAATAGGTATAAAGGGAATAAGTTTTATATTATGTCTTCTTCTATGAAAAAAGAGGAAGATGTTGTTGTATATAAAAATAAGTTTATAAATAGAATAATACGAAGATTTGAATTAAAAAAATTTTTAACAAGTAAATGTGATGCAATTGTTTCTATTGGTGGAAGTATGTATATGGAACAAAAAAATGATAAAAATAGAAAATTCTTTTTAGGTAAGAAACCTTATTATATTTTAGGAAGTAATTTTGGACCATATCATTCAGATACATATTTTAATAATGCACATAAATTTTTTGAAGGTGCTAAAGATGTTTGCTTTAGGGATAAATATTCGTATGACCTATTTTCTGACATTTCAGTTGTAAGATATGCTCCTGACATTATTTTTAGCCTAGATGTAAAAGACTTAGAAAACATTAAAACTAATGAAAAAAGAGCTATTTTTTCAATAGTATCTTGTGAAAATAAAATAGATGCAAAATATGAAGCAAAATATCAAGATGCAATTATAAGCATGACAAAAAAATTAATAAATGATGGTTATAAAATTACATATATGTCATTTTGTAAGGCAGAAAATGATGAACTTGCTATTGAAAAAATTTTAGAAAAATTAGATGATAAAATAAAAAGTGATGTTGAAACTTATTATTATAGAGGAAATATAAGAGAGACACTAAATGTATTAAATAATGCAAATGTAATAGTAGGAACAAGATTTCATTCTATTATACTAGGTATGTTATTAAATAAAGGTGTTATTCCAATTATTTATAGTGATAAAACAAAACATGTATTAGAAGATTTAAAATTTATTGGTAAAACAGTTGATATAAGAGACTTGGACAGCGTTAATATAGAAGACCTTTTTACAGAAGAAAATATAAATTATAGGATAAATATAGAAAGAATAAAAAAAGAAGCGGAAGAGCAATTTAAAGAATTGGACAAAGTATTATATAAGGTAAAAAATTAAATTACTAAAATTTATAATAAATAAAGAAGGAGAAAAAATGAACAGAGAAAAGCTATTGATAAAAAACACAGCTATAGTTTCACTAGGAAAAATATGTACACAATTGATTACATTTTTCCTATTACCATTGTACACTGCTGTACTTTCAACAGAAGAGTATGGTGTAGTAGATTTATTAAATACTTTAGTTGGACTATTTTTACCAATAGTTACTTTGCAAATAGAGCAAGGAGTATTTAGATATTTACTTGACTGCAGAGATAATGAAAAAGAACAAAAAACAATTATTAGTTCTACAGTATTTTTCTTAATAATTCAATCCATTATATATTTAGTTTGTTTTTTAATAGTTAGTCAATGGATACATAATGATTATAAATACTTTTTGGCAATAAACTTAATTGCTAACATTTTTTCAGCTGTATTATTACAAATTAGTAGGGGATTAGGTGATAATACCAGTTATGCAATAGGAAGTTTTTTATCTGGAGCTATTACTGTAATATTAAATGTTATTTTTATAGTAGTATTTAAAATGGGCGCTTATGGGATGTTAACAGCTACATTATTGGGAAATTTAATTTGTGCTTTATATATTATTATTCGTAAAAAGATATATAAATCAATATCAATAAAAGCAAATAATACAACTGTTTTAAAGAAGATATTAAAATATTCTATACATCTAGTTCCTAATATGATTTCTTGGTGGGTGGTTAATGCATCAGATAGAACTATTATAAGTTCAGTTTTAGGAATTGAAAAAAATGGTATATTTTCAGCAGGAAGCAAATTTTCAGTGGTAGTAACTACTTTATATAGTGTATTTAATTTAACATGGACTGAATCAGCATCTTTAAATATAGAGGCAGAAGATAAAGATAAATTTTTTAGTAAAATGTTTGACTTTAATTTAAGATTTTTTGGTTCTTTATGCCTTGGAATAATAGCATTTTTACCATTTGTTTTTGGATTATTGATAAACGAAAAGTTTGGAGAAGCATATTATCAAATTCCTATATTATTAATAGGTGCTATATTTAATGTAATAGTTAGTTTTTTAGGATCCATATATGTTGCTAAAAAAATAACAAAAGAAATAGCAAAAACTTCAATATTAGCAGCAGTTATAAATGTTGTGGTAAACATTTTAACTATTAAATGGTTAGGGCTATATGCTGCATCAATTTCAACAGTGGTAGCATATTTATCTATGGCGATATACCGTTTTATAGACTCAAGAAAGTATGTAAAAATATCATTAAATTATAAATTTTTAATCTCAATTTTAATAATGTTTGCAATTACAATAGTTGCATATTATGTAAGAAATATTATGATATGTGCTTTAATTGCTGTAGTAGTAGTAATTTACACAATTTTTATAAACAGAAAAAATGTAAAATTTGTTATGAATATGGTAAGAAAATTTATAAAGAAATAATAAAGAAGGTAAAAGATGGAAAAGCAAGAAAAAACATGGATGTATTTATTAAATATTGTTGCTTGTTTTGCAGTAATTATTTTACATTGCTGCACACCAGCATTTTTCTCTTATAAAGAGGGAATAAGATGGGACATAGCTAATGTGCTCCAACAAGTATTTAAATTTGCAGTTCCATGTTTTTTCATGATGAGTGGAGCTAATTTATTAGATTATTATAAAAGATATATCTACTTTAAGTTTAGGTGTATATTTAATACATCAGCCAATTTTAAATATGGCTATAAGCATATTTAAATTAGATATATATTCTAAAGTTTTATATTTTATAGTGCCTGTGCTTTTATATATTTTCTGTGCTTTAATAACTAAAATTATAAAAAAGATACCATATATAAGAGTAATTATGCCATAAAAATTAGGAGATGAATATGAAAAAATTAATTAGTATAGTATTGCCAATCTATAATGTAGAAAATTATATAGAAAAATGTATGGAAAGTGTTTTAAATCAAACTTATAAAAATATAGAAATTATTTTAGTTGATGATGGGTCACCAGATAACTGCCCTATAATTTGTGACCAATATGTAAAAGAGGATAACAGGGTTAAAGTTGTACATAAAGAAAATGGAGGACTTTCAGATGCTAGAAATGCTGGTATAAAAGTAGCAAATGGAGATTATATTACATTTATAGATTCCGATGATTATGTAGATAAAGATTATGTAGAATTTTTATATAATACTATAGAAGAAACAGATGCAGATATTGCAATTGGAGGACATAGAGTAATATATGACAGTGGAAAAATAATAGAGAAGGAAACACACGAAAATAGCGTTTTAGAACCCAAAAAGGTTTTAGAAAGAATTTTATATGATGATGGAATTGATTTATCCGCATGGGGAAAACTATATAAAAGATATTTATTTAATGATATTAAGTTTCCAAAAGGAAGATTATTTGAAGACTCTGCTACAACATATATGTTAGTAGATAAAGCAAATAAAATAGCTATAAATTCTATTAGCAAATACAATTATATAATAAGAAAAAATTCTATATCAAATGCTAAATTTTCACCTAAAAAAATGGATTTAATAACTTCAACAAGAGAAATGAGCGAATACGTAAAAAATAAATATCCAGACTTGAAAAATGCAGCAAATAGAAGACTTATGTATGCATATTTATCTACATTATCACAACTTGCTAAATGTAAAGAAAAGTACCCAAAAGAAGAAAAAGAAATGACGGATTATATCAAAACTCATGGGAATGAGATATTAAAGGATAAAAGAGTTCCTAAAAGAGATAAATTTGGAATTATTTCATTAAAATTTGGATTTGGATTTTATAAGTTTATATGGAGATTATATTTAAAGATTACAAAAAGATTTTAAGGATAAAAACACACACCTTATTGATACAAAACCAGTGATAAAATTAAAAATGTGAAACAAGTATAAAGAAAAAAATAAAAAAAGTTTCACATTTTTAAAATTTTGTGTTATAATATAAATGTGAAACAAAATGAAATAAATTCAACAAAAAAGTTTCACATTTATAAGGAGGAAAATCATGGAAGAAAAAATTGAAATTATGAATCTTCTTCAAAGTAAACAAGTTTTTGAACATGAATTACAATCACTTTCATATGGATCAGTAGAAATAAGAGAAAACAATTCAAACAAATATATATATGTGCATTATAGAGAAGACGGAGTAGCTTTAACTAAATATGTTGGAGAATACTCAGATGAATTATATAATTTAATATTAAATAACAGCATTAAAGCAAAACAATTAAAAAAACAAATAAAAGAAATAACAAAAAAATTAAAACAATTTAATTATATCGAAGAAGAGCTTTCTGAAAAAGTAGAACAAAATATAGACTTTGCTAAAAGACATTTAGTAGATACAATTTATAAACAAGCTATATTAGAAGGTGTTGCAACCACATTTGCAGATACAGAAAGTATTATTGAAGGTGGAAAAGTAAATAATATGACATCTGAAGATATAATAAAAATAGTAAATTTAAAACATGCTTGGGAATTCATATTAAATAAAAATGTTGTTTTAAGTGATACAAATTTTGCTTTATTATGCGAAATAAACAAAATGGTAGAAGAAGGATTTTATTATACAGCAGGTAAAGTAAGAAATACACCAGTAACAATAGGTGGAACAACATGGAAACCAGATTTGCCTATTGAAAGTGTAATAAGAGAAGAATTAGAAGAAATTCTTAGTAAGGAACTGAATGATATAGACAAAGCAATCGAACTTTTATTATATACAATGAAAAAACAAGTTTTTATAGATGGAAATAAAAGAACAGCAGTAATTTATAGTAATCATTATTTGATTTCAAAAGGAAAAGGAATAATAGCAATTCCAGCAGAATTAACAGAAGAATTTAAGGATTTACTTATTCCTTACTATGAAGGAAGAGATGAAAAAGAGATAAAGAAGTTTATAAAAGAGCAATGTTATATGAGTATATAGAATAGTATGTTATTTATAAATTTAATAATAAAAAATAAATTATATTTAATAAAAAATAAATATAATTTATTTTTTTGTTTGATGCTTATATTAATTTTATAATAACACTTAAAATAATTGAAAAAAATATTTCATTAATATATAATTATAGTATATTGAAGAGAAAAATATTAGAAAATGTACTAAAGATGTGTAAGGAGTTATTTTATGAAGAAATATGGTGTTTTAGCAATTATAATAATTGCAATAATTATAATTAATCTGTTAATTAACAGCGTAGTTTTGCTTGCAAATTCAGAAGAAGATACAATTGAAATTTATATTACAGGAACACAAAATTATGATTATGCATATGAAATGCTAGAACTCATAAACAAGGAAAGAGAAAAAATTGGATTAAGTGTATTAAAAATGGACGAGAGCCTTCTTACATCATCAATGGAAAGAGCAGCAGAAATCGCTTTATATTTATCTCATACAAGACCAAATGGAAACCAATATACTAGTATTAATTCAAAAGTAAGTGGTGAAAACTTTACAGCAGGAAACGAAACAGCAAGTGAAGCAATGGAAAGTTTTATGGCATCTCCTACACACAAAGCAAATATATTAACTGAAACATTTTCATCTGTAGGAATTGGGCATATAGTGATAGAAGGTATAAATTATTGGGTTCAGTTTTTTAGTCCATATACAGCTTTAGAGCCTGTTCAAAAACCAACAGGAACTAATGAAAAAACATATCATATTAGTTTATTAAAAAATAATTTAGATTTAAAAATGAAAGATGCAAATACTACAATTACATTAAATATTGGGGAAAAAAGTAGCAAATCTATATATAATTATAATACATGGATTAATGCATTAATAGAGAATTATAATGCAAAATGGACAAGCTCTAATAGAGGTGTTGCAGTTGTAGATAAAAATGGAAATGTAACTGCAGTAAATTCAGGAAGTGCAACAATAAAAGCTAAAATAGAAAATCAAACTGTTTCATATAATGTATATGTGCCATATGAACAACTGGCTAAAGTTGAAGTATTTAACACAAAGGCGGCAATTAATATAGCAAATAACACAACTAACATAACATCATGGGATAGAGAGAGTAAAGATGCTGTAACTACTATATTAGATAATAAACATAATTTAAACTTTATATATACAGATAGTAATTACGTGTATATACAAAGATTAAATGAAAATATGGGAGTAAGAGATACTTTAAAAATTCAAAAGCGTTATCCTATTTATGGAGATACAATAGTAGATGATGATGGGAATTATTACATTGCATGGGGACAAAATGATACAAGTCCTGAAAGTACAGGGAAAATTACATTTGTTATTTCTAAATATAGTAATTCAGGAAGCTATATAAGTTCTTATGAAAAAACAGATAGCCCAAAACCAGTAGAAAAACCACCAGCAACAGGAGAACAAGAAGAAATAAGAAAAGAAGAACCTACCAAAACAATATTTGCAAATGGTACATGTAATTTAGATATTAATTCAAAAGGAATTATAGCATATAATTATGCAAAAGAAACAAAAGCAGGACTTCAGTGTAATAGTAGTGGATATATAGATTCAAATACGATGAAGGAAGCTAGAGATTATAAAGTTTATCCATATGCAGCACATTCATGGGCTACTGACGTAATAGCTTTATCAAATGGAGATTTTGCATTTTTACAACAAACTGATATGCAAAAAAGGTCATATGATGTAAGTTTAATTACTCAAAATGCTGATAAAAAGTATACAGAATATAATAGGCAAATGTTTCATTTTAGAGAAGGACTGGCAAAACAAGCAGGTTATTACTATACTTTTTCAAATTATGGTAGTATAGAAGACCTAAAAACTGGCGTAGCTTTAATTGCAAGCTCAGAAAAAACGCTATCTTTATCACCAGCAGGCAGTACTGAAAATGAATCTAGAAACGTATTTATGCAAATATTAAAAAGAGATTATCTTACAGGACATGTTGGAGAAAAGCTCACAGCAGATAGCTTTATGACAGTGGGAGAAAGAAAATCCACAGGAACACAAAAAGCATCTAATGGAGATGAAAAGTACTTTTTAGCCGAAGGAACAACAGATTATGGTGTAAAATGGCTAACTAATTATTCAGGGGATTATACTGTAAAAAATGTAAAATCTGTCGAAACAAATATTGATAGAATAGCAATTTTCTATACAGTATCTAAAAAAGGAAAGCCTATAGCAGAATCGGACAAAGTTTATTATATGGTAATAGATAACGAAGGAGATATTGTTCAAGAACCTTTATTATTAGAACAAGGGATGTTACCTGGATACTCAAAACCTGTATATTATGCTGGATATGTGTATTTTACAAATTCAAATGGTACAAATAATTTAAAAACATACAAAATAAGGATGGAAGATACTCAAGATAAAACTTTAATAACAGTTGAGGATAAAGAAAAAATTGTAAATGGCAGAGATAAATTTAATATTAATGCAACAGTTAATAATAATGCTGTTTTAGAATATAGAACTACAAATTCTGCCATTATAGATGTAACAAGTGATGGTACGGTAACACCAAAAAGTGAAGGGGAAGCAGAGATTATAATTTCTGCTAAAAACCTTCCAAGAGTACCAGAAGTAAGAGTAAAAATAATAGTAGATAATGAAGTAAGAACTATAAGTTTAGATAATACAGTCCTAAATTTAGAAAATGGTGCAAGTGGGGAATATTTAGAAGCAACAGTAGTTCCAAATGGAATTGTTACAGATGTAATTTGGACAACCAGTAATGAAAGTGTGGCAACAATATCTAATACAGCTAATGACAATATAGTAAGAATAGTGCCAAAAAATTCAGGTACATGCACAATAACAGCATATACAAGGGAATTTCCGAACATAAAAGCTACTTGCAATGTAAAAGTTACTACAAGAGTAAAAGAAATTGACCTTAAAGATTCAAGGGTAACAATTGAAAGTGGAGATAAATATCAATTGAGTTGGGCAGTAACACCAAAAGATGCTACTAACACAAATGTAGTGTGGAGTAGTAGCAATACAAATGTAGTTACAGTCGACCAAAAAGGAGTAATAACAGGAGTTAATGATGGAACAGCTAAGATTATTGCAAGAAGTCAGGACAATTATGTATTAGCAGATATATGTGATGTAATTGTAGATACAGATGTAAAAGTTAAAAGTTTAGATGTAAGTCCATCATCTATAGAGTTTTCTAGTTTAACGGAAAAGAAGTTAGATGTAAAGATATTACCAGAAAATGCAAGTAATAAAAAATTAGAATTTAGTTCAGATAATACAAGAGTGGCAACAGTTAACGATAATGGAATAGTAGAAGCAAAAGGTAGTGGAAACACAAAAATTACAATAAAAACAACAGATGGAAGTAACATTTCTAGAACTATTAATGTAAAAGTTAATATAAAATGTACATCTATTGTTACTTCTAAAGAAAAAATAGAAATAAGTGGTAAAAATCCAACTTATTTATATGCATATGCAATGCCAACTTCGGCATCAAATACAAAATTAAACTATAATATAAAAGATACTTCTATTGCAACTATAGACCAAACCGGTTATATAAATCCTTTAAAAAACGGAAATACAACAATAATTATAAAAACAACAGATGGAACCAATATAATTAAAGAAGTACCACTAACTATAACAGGAATTGATGATGGCGACAGTGGTGAACAAGGAGGAGACAATCCTGGAGGTGGAGATGATGAAAATAAAGAATTACCATTTATAGATGTAAAAAAAGGAGATTGGTATTATAACGCGGTAGAATATACATATAAAAATGGAATAATATCAGGAGCAACAGACACAGAGTTTAGACCAACCAAGAATATAACAAGAGGAATGATAGTAACAATACTTTGGAGAATGGAAGGCAAGCCAAAAGTAACAGGAATAGAAGATTTCCCAGATGTAACAGGACAATATTACTATGATGCAGTAAGATGGGCAGCAAAGGATAAAATAGTAAGTGGATATAATAGCGGAAAATTCGGACCAAATGATAATATAACAAGAGAGCAATTAGCAACAATACTATGTAATTATGCAAAATATAAAAAACAAAATGTAAATTTATCGACAGATACAAGCAAGTATAAAGATTGGTATAAAGTAACAGGATATGCAAGACCTGCAATGAGTTGGGCAGTATCAACAGGAGTAATAACAGGAAAATATAATGGAACTAGAGTAGACCCACAAGGAACAGCATCAAGAGCAGAGGCAGCAGGAATGATATATAATTATTGTACAAAGATAAAATAGTAAAATTAAAGTTACCTAATTATAAAATAAGTTTATATAAAAAATAAACTGAATAATTTTAGATATAGTTGTAAATAATTAACAAATAAGTTACATAGGTAATTTTAAAATTTAATACTTGTAATTCTATTTTATAATTGATAAAATGTATTTACTAATAATTTATAGGAAAGGAAATATATTATGAAATATGATTATTTAATAGTAGGAAGCGGACTTTTTGGTTCTATATTTGCATATGAAGCTAACAAAGTTGGAAAAAAATGTTTAGTAATAGAAAAACGTTCACATATAGGTGGAAATATTTACACAGAAAATGTAGAAGGTATACAAGTACATAAATATGGAGCACATATATTTCATACAAGTAATAAAGAAGTTTGGCAATATATTAATCAATTTGCAGAGTTTAATAGATATACAAATTCACCAGTTGCACGTTATAAAGACGAGCTATATAATATGCCATTTAATATGAATACATTTAATAAATTATGGGGAGTTATAACACCAGAAGAGGCAAAGAAAAAAATAGAAGAAGAAAAGAAAGAAGCTGGAATAACAGAACCTAAAAATTTAGAAGAGCAGGCTATTAGTTTAGTTGGAAAAACTATTTATGAAAAGCTAGTAAAGGGTTATACAGAAAAGCAGTGGGGAAAAAGAGCTACAGAACTTCCAAGCTTTATAATAAAAAGATTACCTGTAAGATTTATATATGATAATAATTATTTTAATGATAAGTATCAAGGTATTCCTATAGGGGGATATACTCGGAATTATAGAGAAAATGTTAGATGGAATAAAAGTAAGACTAAATTATGATTTTTTTGAGCATAGAGAAGAACTAGAAAATATAGCAAGTAAGATTATATTTACAGGTCCTATAGACAAGTTTTATAATTATAAATTTGGAGAACTAGAATATAGAAGTTTAAGATTTGAGACAGAAATACTAGATAAAGAAAATTATCAGGGAAATGCAGTTGTAAATTATACAGAATATGAAGTACCATATACAAGAATAATAGAGCATAAGCATTTTGAATATGATGTAGATACTACAAAAACTGTTGTAACAAAGGAATATCCAGATAAGTGGGTACAAGGAAAAGAACCTTATTATACAATAAACGATGAAAGAAATAACAATTTATATCAAAAATATTCAGAACTTGCTAAAAGTGATAAAAATGTTATTTTTGGTGGAAGGCTAGGACAATATAAATATTTTGATATGGATAAAGTCATTGCAGAAGCATTAAATTGTGTTAAAGCAGAATTATAAAGAGGGGTTTATATATTGACAAAATTAAAGGAATTTTATAATAAAAGTTCATTAATAGGAAAAAGTTTTTTTATATATAGTTTGATATTTATAGTATGTGCGCTATTATCAGCACCGTTTGACTTATTCTCGAAAATATCGCTATACTTATTTAATATTTGGACAATATTTTTTATAATATATGCTATATATAAAATAGGGAAAATAGCAAATGTTAAATTTAATAAAAATTATATTTTAATAATGGGAATTGCAATTATACTAATGAGTATAGTATATATTGTAATAATTAATTGTAGAGAATATGTATACACATGGGATAACAGCACTTATTATCGAAATCAACTAAATCTTATACCTCACTTTGAGGAAAGCTTTGGGCGAGGAATAAAAGAAATTATCAGAACCATAATATACGAAGATTATAATTACTTTTTGTTGTCTTTTACAATTGGAATATATTCATTAACTAATATGACACCAGAGGCTTTTAATATAATTTCATATTTTGTGGGTATGGTGCCAACAGTAATTTTATTTTTTATGATAATAAAAAAAGTTATTGATAATTTAAATATAAAAAATAAGTTATTGATATTCGGACTATCAGCTTTGTTTTTAATTAGCTTTTGGCCTTTACATGGAGCGTGTTTATCTGGACAACCAGATATAATAGGAATGATATTTATATGCTTTATAATTTTACTAACAATGGATTATGACTTTTCATATGTGGATTGGAAAAGATGGATTTATATACTGGGAAGTACATTTGGTTTGGTAATTACAAGAAGATGGTATATGTTTTTTGTGCTAGGCTATTTTATATCATATGCAACTACTTTATTAATTAGAGTTTTAATTAGTAAAGATAAAGAAAAAATAAAAAATACAATATTTAATGGTTTAAAATTTGCTTTAGTAGTTGGTGGAGGAATTTTATTATTATCTTCTCCAATAATAATAAAAACTTTAAAAAATAATTACCAGACGAGTTATACAGCATGGAACTTGGGTGGTCTTGGAACAGAGATTATACAACAGTTTCAAAGATTAGGTTTAATATACTTTATTATTATAACTATAGGTTTAATTTACGGAATTATAAATAAAAAATTAAGATATTATACAATAATGTTAATAGGTACATGGATTATTTCTATTGTAGCATTTACAAGAATTCAAAATATGGGACCACATCAAATGTTAATATTAGTTCCAACATATATTCTATTTTTTATATTTGGATTGATTGCTATTTTAAATTTTAAAGAAAAAACATCTATAAATATAGGCTTTGCTGTTTTATTAGGAATAATAATTTTAGCAAATTTAGTGGGTGGCATATTTCATAATAAATATTTTTATAATAATTTGTTTTTTACAAATATGGTTATAGACTCAGAAAAAAGGGAAGATTATGCTCAAATAGGAAATATGGTTAAATTTGTAAAAGATAATTGTAACGAAAAAAATAAGATATATTTAAATGCAGCAACTGGAGACTATAGTAGCCATATGATTACAAATTATAATTTACCTGAAGATAGAAATATCTATAATTATGTACCATATAGTTTTGCAATTGATTCAACAAATGGTTTTCCAGAAGACGCTTTAGGATGTAAATATTTTTGGATTGCAAATAAAGTTTTAGACGATACAGGAGCTAAAAAAGGACATATAATTCCAAATATAAATTATGCAATTACAGAAGATCCTATTATAAGTCCAAAATTTAAGATGATTAGAGAATTTAAAATGACAGAAGAAATAACTTTTTACACATATGAAAGAATAGAAAAATTTGATGAAGAAGAAAGACAAGAGTGGCTTAAATTATTTGAAGAACAAAGTAATATATATCCAGAATTATTTGAGAAGAGAATATCAAATTTTCAAATTGATTATTAAAGACAATAATGAAATATATAAATTATTCTTAAATATGTATCATTAGATATAATAAAACAATTAATTATACTATAGAGAATAAAAATAAGTATCACTACAATTTGTACTTAAATATACATTAAATGGAGGATCAAATGAAGAAAAATTTACTAAGAGCATTATTTCTTAGCTTATTAATAACAATTTTTGTGCTAATATTTAATTTTTCTTCCCAAAATGGAGAAGAGTCCGGCTCTTTAAGTAAAATGGTTACAGAAAAAATAGTAAATACATTACCATATATAAAAGACTTAGATTTTGATGATAAAGAAAAAATAATAGAAAATGGGGAAATTATTGTAAGAAAGTTGGCGCATTTATCTATTTATACTTTAGTAGGAATATTTGCAATGGCATTTATGTGCACTTTTAATACAAAGTTGTTATATAAATTTGGAATAAGTTTTTTAGTGGGATTAATATATGCAATAACAGACGAATATCACCAAAGTTTCGTAGCAGGAAGAGGGCCAGCCATAACAGATGTATGTATTGATACTGCTGGAGTTTGCATAGGAATAGTTATTGTATTAATAATAATTTCAATATATAAAAAATTACGTATTAGAAAAATGTCGCAAAAAAATTAAAGTATGTTATAATTAATTTAAATTATAATCAAAACTTTTAACTATTGAGCACCAAAGTATAAAATCATAATTTAATAAAGTAATTGTGATATTAAAAACATAGCAAAAAGGAGAGAATATGAGAAGTAGTAGTGAGAAAAAGTTAATTATATTAACTGTAATTGTAGTTGTAATTATTATATCTATTGCTGCATTTATTGCATATGCATTTTTAAGCAATGGAAATAATTCATCAGAAAATAACATGAATTTTCAATTGTACAATGAGTCAAATTCAAAACCAACTGTTAATACAGAAAATAATATAGGACAAAATACAGTAGTACCAGTCGAAAATGCAAATAATGAACAAACTCAAACTCAAGGTAGCAGTACAACAGATACAAATACCTATTATTATAAACAACTAAGTAATACTGCTAAAAAAATCTATGATGGATTAAAAAAACATAAAGATGATATGAAAACAGGAACATATGTAATAGATTTTGGTACAGAATTTAATAGCATTTTAAATGGAGCCGACGGAGAAGAAATTTTAAATCAAGAATATCAGTCAGCTTGGAATGCTTTTTCATATGATAATGTTGATCTGTATTATTTAGATATAAATAAAGTAAGTATGGTAATGGAAGCGAGAACAGAAGGAGCTACAACAACTTACTATGTAAAAATAGGACCAGGAGATTATAGTAGTTATTTATCTAGTACCTTTGCCAATAAAAAAGAAATAGAAGATGCGGATGCATATATAAAAGACATAAGAAATCAAGTAATGTCAATATTAGGCCCATATAATAATGCGATGAAAATAAAGGTTGTTAACGAATGGATGATAGATAATTTATCTTATGAAAATATAGAGGGAAATAACAATAAATATAATCTTTATGGAGCGATAGTAGAAACTAAAGTAGTATGTGAAGGCTATGCCAGAATGTTTAAATACATTATGGATGGATTAAATATACCTTGTATATTAGTTTCTGGAACAGCTACAAATTCAGAAGGAGAAACAGAATTACATGCATGGAATTATGTAGAATTAAATGGACAATGGTATGCTGTAGATGTTACATGGAATGACCCTGTGGTAATAGGAGAAGGAGAGTTAACAGAAAGTCAGAAATCAAAATATTTATTAAAAGGAAAAAGTTTTTTAGATAATCATAAAGAAGATGGAATGATATCTGAAAATAGTATGAAATTTATTTATCCAAAGCTAAATAGTGCCGATTACATTTTTTAGAAAAATTATTATATAAAATTAAGATTAAATTATATAAAATATATTTTTAATTTTATAGTACTTTAAAATATATATCTATAATATTATAAATATTGTAAAAATTATAGATAGTATAAAAATTATAGATAGTATAAAAATTATAGAATATTATAAATATATTTGAAAGATATTAAAAAAATAGTCTAATAATAAAGTAGAAATACATAAGAATACTTTATATTAGACTATTTTTTTATTTTATTGTTGTAACAACATAGGACCAATATTAGTTACAGTTCCAGCTCCTAAAGTAAGAACTATATCATTTGGCATTGCACGTTCTTTTATATATTTAACTATATCATCAAATCTAGGAATATATATAGCTTTTCTTCCGAGCTTTTCAATTTCTTTAACTAAATCTTCAGCAGAAATATTGTAAATATTATCTTCTCTAGCTGCATATATATCTGTTATTATGATATTATCAAAACCAAGTAGGGCACGAGCAAAGTCTTTTAATAAGTTTTTAGTTCTACTATATGTATGTGGTTGAAAAACTACCCAAGATTGCCTATAAGTTTTTTGTTTAAGAGCATTTGCAGTAGCAGCTATTTCTGTTGGATGATGACCATAATCATCATATATGTTTGTGCCTCTATAAGTTCCGACATATTCAAACCTTCTATGAGCACCAGTATATTTTAATAAAGCATCTTTTATTTGTTCTCTTTCTAAACCATAGTAATTGCATACAGCAATACATGATAGGGCATTTAAAACATTATGCAATCCTGGAATAGAAAGCTTAACAGTAGCCCAGAAAAAGTTATTATGGTATACATCAAAAGAAGAAAAACCATTTTTGTCAAAATGAATATTTCTTGCAATATAATTAGCATGGTCATTTTCTATACCATAGGTAATAGTTTTAGCTGCACATTCCTTTGCTACTTCTTTACAACGAGCATCATCAGCATTTACAACAAGTAAACCATCAGAAGGAAGTAATTTAACATATTTTTTAAAAGAAGCTACTATATTATCTATATTTTTAAAATAATCCAAATGGTCATTATCTATATTTAAAATAATTTCTGTTTTAGGGAATAACTTTAAATAACTTTCTACATATTCACAAGCTTCAATTATAAAATATTCACTTGAACCAACTCTATAATTTCCGTCAATTTGTTTTAAATATGCACCTACTTGAATAGATGGGTCTTTGTGAGCTTCTAAAAAACACACTGAAATCATAGAAGTTGTAGTAGTTTTACCATGAGTTCCAGAAACACAAATGCTGTTAGCAAATGCTTTTGTTATTTTTCCTAAAAAAGTACCTCTAGTAATAATAGGAATATTTAAATTTTTAGCTTTAACAAGCTCTGGGTCATCATCTTTTACTGCTGCACTATAAACAACTACATCTGCTTTAGCAACATTATCTAAATCATGCCCAATTATAACAGGAATACCTTGAGCTACTAACTTATCTGTTATCTCAGATTTGGTAGTGTCAGAACCTGTAACAGTAAGCCCCCAATGTTTTAAAATTTCAGCGATTCCACTCATACTAATTCCGCCAATACCAATCATATGTATGCGATTGTAATTCCTTAATTCATCTATATTTGCCATAAATAAATTGCACCCCTCCAAAATTTAACATAACTTGCGTGAATATTATATACTTAATTTATATATAATTCAATGCTTTTGTAAACTTTTTTATATATATTATGTAACAGATTAAAATAAGTTAAACTTAAAATTTGTATACACAAATTTTAAGACCTTGCCTCACTGCAAAATACTACTTTTATTGTTTTTAAAGTTTAAAATTATTAATTGTACTTATAATTTAATTGAAAAAATATAAACAGCATAATATAATAAAAAATAAATAAATTTTGTAAAAATAAGAAGGAAAAAACAAATTTTTGACGAATAATATAGATAGTACATAAGATAAACATGTACTAAAATTTAAAACAATTAGAAAGAGGTGCTCAAATGCAAATTACAGATGTACGTTTAAGAAAAGTAAATTCAGAGAACAGAATGAAAGCTGTTGCTTCTGTAACATTTGATAACGAATTTGTTATTCATGACATTAAAGTTATCGAAAGCCAAAATGGATTATTTATAGCTATGCCAAGTAGAAAAACTCCAAATGGAGAATATAGAGACATAGCACATCCAATCAATGCTGAGACAAGAGAGAAAATTCAAAAAGCTATATTAGATGCTTATGAAGCTCCTGAAACTGAAGGAAATTCAGAATCAGCAGAATAATTTTTATAGATTTTTTAAAGTCAAAAAGGAGGTTTCTATTTTAGAATACCTTCTTTTTTATGCAAGTTTAGTAAAAGTTATAGTTAAGTTTTATTAAAAATATAATCGAGATTAATAAAGGCTATAGTTAAATTTAATAAAATATAATCGAGATTAACAAAGCTATAGTTAAATTTAATAAAGTATAATCAAGTTTAATAAAGGCTATGATTAATTTTAATAAAAATTATAGTTAAAATATTATATAATATTCAGTTAAAACAGATTGGGAAAAAATGGACTGTTTGAATTTCTAAATATGCCGAAAAGTATTGACATAACCTATTTTTGTGATATAATAAATAAGCTAATTATTTTGAAAGGATTGAAAGAAATGAGTGTAAAAGTAGAAAAGACAGAAAACAAAAATGAAGTTAAATTAAGTTTTGAAATAGAAGCTGCAAAGTTTGAAGAAGCTATGAAGAAAGTGTATGTAAAAACTGCTAAATATTTTACTATACCAGGTTTTAGAAAAGGTAAAGCTCCAATGGCTATAGTTGAAAGAACATATGGTTCAAGCATTTTTTACGAGGATACTTTTAATGAGTTAGTTCCAGAAATATATGATGAGGCTATTAAGGAAAATAAAATAGAAGCTGTTAGTACACCTCAAATTGATATTAGTCAAATGGAAAAAGGTAAAGATTTAAAATTTACAGCTATTGTTCAAATTAAACCAGAAGTTAAACTTGGAAAATATAAAGGTATAGAATTAAAGAAAATAGAGTATACTGTATCTGACAAAGATATTGAACATGAGTTAGGACATATGGCAGAACATAATGCAAGATTAGTTAATGTAGAAGATAGGTCAGTAGAAAAGGGTGATATTACTATAATTGATTTTGCAGGTTCAATAGATGGAGTTGCTTTTAATGGTGGAACAGCAGAAAACCAAGAATTAGAAATTGGAAGTAATAAATTTATACCAGGATTTGAAGACCAAGTTATAGGAATGAAAATAGATGAAGAAAAAGATATAAAAGTAACTTTCCCAGAAGATTATTTTTCTAAAGATTTAGCTGGAAAGGAAGCTACATTTAAAGTAAAATTACATGAAATTAAGAAAAAAGAATTACCAAAAATAGATGATGATTTTGCAAAAGATGTTAGCGAATTTGATACATTAGCAGATTTAAAAGCAGATATTAAGTCAAAAATGGAAAAAGAAAATGAGGAAAGAGCTAAATATGAGTCAGAGGAAGCTGCTATAGAAGCAGTTTGCAAAGATGTAGAAGTAGAAATTCCATCTGGAATGATTGAAACAGAAATAGACAACATGGTAAAAGATGTAGAGAATAAACTTTCTTATCAAGGTTTAACTTTAGACCAATATTTAAAATTAACAAATAAAACAAATGAAAGTTTAAGAAAAGAATTTGATGAGCAAGCTAATAAAGCTGTAAAATCTAGATTAGTATTAGAAGCAATTATTAAGGCTGAAGATATTAAACCAGAAGACAAAGAAGTAGAAGAAAAAGTAAAAGAAATGGCTAAAAATTATGGCAGAAGTGAAGAAGAACTATTAAAAAATGAAGGATTTAAGAGTTATATAGTAGACAATATGAAATATGAAAAAGCAATTGCATTTATTTTAGATAATGCAAAAATGAAGAAATAGTTGAAATAAAAGTTAGGGGTAATTTTAATATTTTAAGTATTAGTAAAAACCACTAACTTTTTTATATAATATTTTAAAATTAATGTTTGACTATATTAATTTAATGGTATAATATATACAAAATAAAATTACAATAACCTTTTGTAAAAAAATTAATATAATTAATAGGAGGATAAATATGTTAGAAAGAAATAGTTTAGTACCATATGTAATTGAACAATCAGCAAAAGGAGAGAGATCATACGATATTTTCTCTAGACTTTTAAAAGATAGAATAATATTTTTAGGTGAGGAAGTTAATGCAACTACAGCAAGTTTAGTAATTGCACAATTGTTATTTTTAGAGTCAGAAGACCCAGATAAAGAAATAAGTTTATATTTAAATACACCAGGTGGTTCTATAACAGATGGAATGGGAATAGTAGATACAATGAATTACATAAAATGTCCAGTTTCTACAATCTGTATAGGAATGGCAGCTAGTATGGGTTCTGTATTGCTAGCTTGTGGAGAAAAAGGTAAAAGATTTGCAACACCAAATTCAGAAATATTAATACATCAACCATTAATAGCTGGAGGAGGACTTTCTGGTCAAACTACAGAAATAAAAATACATGCAGACCATATGGTTAAGACAAGAGAAAAGTTAAATAAAATACTAAGTGAAAAAACAGGTCAACCATTAGAAGTAATTAATAGAGATACAGAAAGAGACCACTATATGACAGCAGAAGAAGCATTAAAATATGGACTTATAGATGGAATTATGGAAAAAAGAAAATAGAAAAATAAAATAAAGAAAAAATAAATTAAAAGTTTATGAGTTAAACTTAAGAAAAATCATATATAAAATTTAAACATAAATTTTAGAAAGGAAGCTAAAAATGGCTAAAAGCACAAAAAGTAAAGAAATTAGATGTTCATTCTGTGGTAAATCACAAAATAGTGTGGAAAGAATTATAGCAGGTCCTGGAGTATATATTTGTAACGAATGTATAAAAGTATGTTCAAATATAGTAGAAGATGAATTATATGAAAATAATGAAACAGAATATACAATAAATAAACAAGAAAAATTGCCTACTCCAGAAGAAATTAAAGCAGTATTAGATTCTTATGTAATAGGACAGGAGGATGCTAAAAAAACGCTTTCTGTTGCAGTTTATAACCATTATAAACGTATAAATAATCAAAAAGATTCAGATGTAGAAATACAAAAAAGTAATGTTTTATTGCTAGGACCAACAGGAAGTGGTAAAACTCTTCTTGCACAAACTCTAGCTAAAACTTTAAAAGTACCATTTGCAATAGCAGATGCTACAACATTAACAGAAGCAGGTTATGTAGGAGAAGATGTTGAGAATATTTTATTAAAACTAATTCAAGCTGCAGACTATGATGTAGAAAAAGCAGAAAAAGGAATTGTATATATAGATGAAATTGACAAAATAGCAAGGAAGTCAGAAAATCCATCTATTACAAGAGATGTTAGCGGGGAAGGAGTACAACAGGCATTACTTAAGATTGTAGAAGGTACAACAGCAGCTGTTCCACCACAAGGTGGAAGAAAACATCCACATCAAGAATTAATACAAATAAATACTGAAAATATATTATTTATTTGTGGTGGCGCATTTGAAGGTTTAGAAAAAATTATAAAAGAAAGAACTGCACAAAAAGCAATAGGTTTTGGGGCAGAAATAAAAAGCGAAAAGGAAGAAAGCAAATATGAAATATTTAAGGAGTTATTACCACAAGACTTATTGAAATTTGGATTAATTCCAGAGTTTGTTGGTAGACTTCCAATAATTGCAACTTTGCACGAGCTTGATAGAGAAGCTTTAGCTAATATTGTAACAAAGCCAAAAAATGCATTAGTAAAACAATATCAAAAACTATTTGAATTAGACAATGTTACATTAGAATTTGAGCCAGAAGCTATTAATTTAATAGTAGATAAAGCAATAGAAAGAAAGACTGGTGCTAGAGGTTTAAGGTCAATAATAGAAGAAATAATGAGAGACATAATGTTTGAAATACCATCAAATCCAAATATAGAAAAATGTATTATTACAAAAGAAACTGTAAAAAATGGTGAGGCACCAAGACTTGTAATAAACAATAATAGAGAAGTAACTAAAAAAGAAAAAGCAAAAAGAGAATCTACCAAAAAGACAGAATCAGCATAGAAAACAGAGATTATATCACTTTTTTTAAATGAAAAAATTGAGGACAGATTATATAATTTATTAGAAGTCTGTCTTTAATTATTGTAATTAAAAATTATTAGTAATATATACTAAAAAAGTCACACTTATATTGGAACTAAAAATAAAATTAAAAAAAATAATACTAGAATAATAAAATAAAAATTATTAGAAAGAAACTATAAATAAAATTATAGGAGATAAAAGAATGAATGAAGCAGAGTTAGAAAAAATAAAAATAAAAGCATTAGAAGAGCATATACCGATAATTATGGATGACACTTTAAATGTTGTAGGAAATTTACTTGGCAAAATAAAACCAAATGCAATATTAGAAATAGGTACAGCTGTAGGTTATTCTGCCATATGTTTTTCGAAATACTTGCTAGACGGTGGAATAATAGATACTATAGAAAGAGATCACGATAGAGTAGAAGAGGCAAAAAAGAATATAAAACTTGTAGATATTGCAGATAAAATTAATATTATAGAAGGTGATGCAGTAGAGATTCTACCTACAATTAACAAAAAATATGATGCTATTTTTATAGATGCTGCAAAAGGAAAATATCCTTTCTTTTTAAGTGAAGCTTTAAGATTAATTAACACAAATGGCTATATTATAGCAGATAATGTTTTATATAAAGGTTATGTAATGAGTGACTATAATAAGCACAAACAAAGAACTGCTGTAAGAAATTTAAGAGAATATATTGCAGAGATAACCAAAAATCCTACTTTAGAAACCGAAATTTTGGAAGTAGGAGATGGGTTAGCAATAACTAAAGTAGTAAGATAAAAAAGACATTAAAGTATCTTTAAAAGATATTTTAATGTCTTTTTTCTAATATAGTATATAAAAAACTTGTATAAAATTTGTATATATCGTAAAGTCTGTATAAAATTTAAACTTTTTATGATAATTTAAAATTAAATAATTAAATTTATAAATTATTTGATTTTAAATTTTAATATTTTAATATTATTTAGGATAAATATTTAATACAAGAAAGTATAATATCTAAAATAAATATAAATGCACACATATATACTATTGCCTTTTTAGTTGTAAAGTTTAATTTATTTAATGCTTTACAACCCTTTTTATAAAATGGGTATAAAATTTTTGTAAATAAAATACCTGCAATTCCCCACATAAAGCAATATAATAAACTAACACGACCATTAATATTCATAAAATCATTAGGATAGTCCCAACAACGTATTTGGAAAAGTGCTTCTAAAGCATATCCTGTAACATATTCAAATAAAGTAAAAACAATCATACAACCAATAAATAATTTTAAATATTTATGAGAAGTATTTTGTTTTTCCATGTAAGATAATGCAATAATAAGCATTACTGCTCCGCAACCATATATTGGACAATAAGGACCAAGCAAAAAACCTCTCTTAGTTAAACCTAGTTGAATAGAAGTATATGCAGTTTCAAAAATCCAACCAACTATTGAAAATATAAGGAAAAATAAAAATAAGTTGTACAATTTATTTTTTTCACTATTTTTATCTATTACAACTAATTTATTAGTTTTGATATTTTCTTCTTCATTTGTTTCATTTAAGCTTTCATCATCAGCCAATTTTTTTCACTCCCTTTTACTCAATAATATTATAATAGCAGAAATTTATTAAAAAGTAAATTATCTTAAATAAATTTTAAGATAAGAATATCATAGAGTAAATTTATACTAACAAAGTGAAAATTCTTTTGAATTTTAATGAAATATGATAAAATAAATGATATAATGCTTTTAATAGTAACATTATTTAATTTTACAGGAATGTCTGCAAAATTAGAAAGAAGGTAAAAGATGGAAAATGAAATAGATATAGGCAAATATAAACAAATTTTTGAAAATATAAAACAAGAAGTATTAAAATCACAATATAAAGCAATGCAAATAGTAAATAAAGAATTAATATTTATGTATTGGCATATTGGGAAAATTATAGGAGATAACAGCAAATGGGGAAATAAATTCATTGATAGTTTATCTATAGATTTAAAATTAGAGTTTCCAAAGGTTACAGGTTTTTCTGTAAGAAATCTAAAATATATGAAAAAAATAGCAGAAGAATATCCAGACTTTGAATTTGTGCAACAAGTTGTTGCACAAATTCCGTGGGGACACAATATAATTTTGATGGATAAAGTAAAAAATATAGAAGAAAGAAAATGGTATATAAAGCAAAGTATTATAAATGGTTGGTCTAGAAGTTTATTAACAATGCAAATAGAAAGCAAATTATATGAAAGGCAAGTAGTTGCCGAAAAAGTAACCAACTTTCCTGCAACTTTGCCAGACATTCAAAGTGATTTAGCAATACAGACAATGAAAGATCCATATCTTTTTGACTTTATTTCACTAAAAGGAAAAGTAAAAGAAATAGAGATTGAAAAGGCAATGATAGACAAAATAAAAGATGTTCTTATTGAATTGGGAAAAGGATTTGCGTTTGTTGGAGAACAGTATAAAATAACCGTAAGTGAGAAAGACTATTATATTGATTTATTATTTTATCATTTAAAATTAAAATGTTATGTTGTTGTTGAATTAAAAGCAAGAGAATTTGAGCCTACAGATGCAGGACAACTTAATTTTTATTTATCAGCAATAGATGATTTGGTAAAAGATAAAACAGATAATGCGACCATAGGATTATTATTATGCAAAAATAAAGATAATTTTACAGCAGAATATGCATTAAGAAATATAAGTAGCCCAATTGGAGTTAGTGAATATAAACTACTAGAAGATATACCAGAATATTTAAAATCACAATTACCAAAAGTAGAAGAAATTGAATTGCATATTAGAGACATTGAAGAAATATAAAAACATTAAGATAATGAAGGGTAGAAAGTTTAAAATTTTCTCTATACTGCTGCAAAAATTTAAATATGAAAAATACGTTTTAAATAGATATATTATATATAACAGTGTGATAACGATTAATTAATATACCTATAATACTTCTCCAAACTTGAAAATAATTGTATATTATGATATTATTATAATTGCTTATTTTATGAGATAATTATATATAAAAAATAAAAAATCAAAAGATATTACTAATTTCAAAATAAAAGGAGAAATAATATATGAAAAAACCAGAATTATTAGCACCAGCAGGTTCATTTGAAAAAGCAAAAACAGCATTTATGTATGGAGCAGATGCTGTATATTGTGGAACATCTTCTTTGTCACTTAGAAGTAGAGCAGAAGTTGATGATGATGATCTAGCAAAGACAATAGAATATGCACATAGTATAGGTAAAAAAGTACATGCAGCTATTAATATTTATGCTTGGGATAATACATATGAAGAAATAAGAAAACAAGCTAGAATGCTAAATAAATTAAAAGTAGATGCAATAATTGCAGCAGATGGTGGTGTAATTGATGTAATAAAAGAGGAAGCACCAGATGTACCAATACATGTAAGTACACAAGCTAATACTGTTAGTTATCATACAGCAAATTTCTGGTATAAAAATGGAGCTAAAAGGGTTATATTAGGTAGAGAATTAAACAAAGAACAAATAAGGGATATAATAAAAAACAGAGAGAAAGACTTAGAAGTAGAAATTTTTATTCATGGTGCAATTTGCTTTGGATATTCGGGAAGATGCTTTTTAAGTGATTTCTTAGCAAATAGAAGTGCAAATTTAGGAGATTGTGCTCAAAGTTGTAGATGGGCTTATAATGTATATGTAGAAGAGCATAACAATCCAGGAAATCTAATGCCAGTAGAACATGACGAAAAAGGTACATATATATTTTCATCTAAAGATATGTGTTTAGTAAAGGAAATACCAGAAATTGTAGAAATGGGTATAGACAGTGTAAAAATTGAAGGAAGATTAAAAACAGAGTATTATTTAGCATCTGTTGTAAATGCATATAGAAATGCAATAGACGACTATTGTAGTAATCCGGAAAAATATGACTATACAAAATACTTAAATGAGTTAGAAAAGACTAAAACACGTGGACTTACAACATTTTATTTTAATGATAGAAATAATAAGGATTTCCAAGATTATGAAGGAAAACAATATAATGCACACTATGAGTTTGGAGGAAAAGTAACAGAATATAATGAGGACAAAACATTGATAGAAATACGTAATAAATTAAGTGTAGGTGATACAATGGAAATATTAATTCCTAATAAAATAGATGTTGTAACATTTACAATAGATAAATTATGGGATGCAGAAACAGATGAAGAAATCCAAACAGTAAATCCAGGAAAAGCAGGACAAAGCGTAAAAATGCATTTACCTATAAAAGTAGAAAATGGATGGATTTTGAGAAGAAAAAAATAAAAACAAAATATAAAGTATATATATAATCTAAAATATAATAAAAACTAATAAATAGGTAACTAAACTAATTATTTATTAACCAAAACTGCTAGACATAATAAAAACCCAAAATGTACAAAAAACATTGAGGGTTTTTATTATGCTTAATAATTAGAGTAAAGTTTAATTAAACTTTACACAAATTACTATACATATTAAACAGTATAAGTATACTGAATTTTATTCTAGCTTTTCAAATTGAAGAGATATAATAAAGCTAACAGAAAAGCATAGCAAAGATATAATTCCAGTAATATTAAATGTAAATCCTGGATAAAGAATTAATACAGAACCTAAAACAAAGCCAATTATTGCATAAAATGTTTCTGGAAAGTAATTTTCTAAAAGATATTTAATTATCTTTAAAAATAAATACCCACCTAAAATAATACCTATTGCTAGTGGAATTAATATGTTTAAGTTTAAAGTAGATATAGCGTCTAGATATTCATAATATACGCCAAATGTCATTAATATAACACTACTGCTAACTCCGGGAACAACAATTCCAATAGACATAAAAAAGCCAGCAATAATTAAGAATAAGAAACCATTATTAGCTTCATACATAAGATTATTTTCTAAAAAAGGTTCTAATAAAATGGAAAGACTGCCAATAGCAAAAGCAATAATTAAAAATAACAAATAATGCAATCTGAATCCTTTTTTGGAGTTAGCTTTTTTAAATAATATGGGAATACATCCAATAATTAATCCTATAAATGCAAACTTAGTTTGCATTGGAAAACTATTAAAAAGATACTTTAGAATTTTGCCAAATAATAATATTCCAGTAACTCCGCCTAGACCTATAGGAAGTAAAAATTTAAAATTTGTTTTAAAATCTTTAAAAATATTCAAAACACTATTTATTAATTTTTCATATAAACCGAAAATTACACAAAGAACTCCACTACTAATACCAGGAAGTATTGCGCCAGCTCCTATAGCAATTCCTTTTAAATAATCAAATAAAAACTTCAAAGTAATTTAATCCCCCTTGTAATAAATATGAAGACTATTAAAAAATATGAAAGTTTAGCAAAATAAATTAAAAATATTTGCTATGGGTTTAAAATAGATATGTCTAGATTTAAAATAAATATGTCACAAAAATATAAAAATAAAATATTTGAAATATTGAAAAATAAATATATTATGATAAAATTAACTAAAATTTTAATATAAAAATTAGCAACCTACATGCTAATATGTAAGGATAGTAGTAATTGCTTTAAGCATAGATAAATTTAATAAATAATAAGTAAAATAATAAGTAAAATAATAAGTAAAATAATAAGTAAAATAATAAGTAAAATAATAAATAAGTAATAGATAAGTAATAAATAAAATAATAAGTAAAGATAGGAAAGTGATATAAAAATGAGTATTGGATTAGTATTAGAAGGTGGAGCAATGAGAGGACTATATACAGCAGGAGTTTTAGATGTATTTTTAGATAATAATATAAAAGTAGATGGAATAATTGGAGTTTCTGCTGGAGTATTATTTGGAGTAAATTATTTATCTAAGCAGAAGGGAAGGGGAATAAGGTATAATAAAAAATTCGCAAAAGATAAAAGATATATGGGAATTAGGTCATTTTTAACTACAGGAAATATAATAAATAAAGATTTTGCTTATTACGAAATTCCATATAAAATAGATATATTTGATGACGAAGAATTTAAGAAATCAAATATTGATTTTTGGGCAACAGTAACAAATATTGAAACAGGGGAAGCAGAATATTTAAAATTAGATAGTGTATTAAATCAAATGGAAATTTTAAGGGCTACTTCGGCAATGCCATTGGTATCTAAAATTGTTGAATGGGATAATAAAAAGTATTTAGATGGTGGAGTTTCAGACAGTATTCCAATAGAAAAGTGTAAAAGTATGGGATATGACAAAATAGTTGTTGTTTTAACTAGACCAATAGAATATAGAAAGAAAAAAGCAAACAGCTTATTAGCAAGAATTAAATATAAAAGATATCCTAAATTAATAAGAACAATGGAAAATAGGTATAAAAAATATAATGAAACTGTAGAAAAAATTATAGATATGGAAAACAAAAAAGAGATTTTTGTAATAAGACCATCTAAAGATTTAAAATTAAAAAGAATAGAAAAAGATATAGATAAATTACAAGCAATGTATGATTTAGGAATAAGTGATTGTAATAAATGTTTACAAGAGTTGAAGGAGTACATAGGGTAGTAAGAAGAGGGGAATCCCTCTTTTTAACTTTCTATTCTTTTATCTCTTTAGCCAATTTCTCAATAGCCTTAGTTTCAATTCTAGAAACATAGCTACGACTTATGCCCATAGACTTGGCAATTTCATTTTGAGTTTTAGGCTTATTACCGTCTAAACCAAATCTTAATTCTAAAATTGTTTTTTCTCTAAGTTTTAAAACTTCTTTCATTTTTTGGTATAGTTTTTTTATCTTAAATTTTAGGTCAACTTCGTCTTCAATATTTTTTTCATTATTTTCTAGAACTTCTTGCAAGGTAACAGTATTGTCGTCTTTGTCTTTTCCAATAGGGTCTTCCAAAAAGACTTCTGCACCAAGTTTTTTTGTACTTCGTAAAAACATTAAAATTTCATTATCTATGCATCTTGAAACATATGTAGAAAGTTTTACACTTTTAGATGGATTAAAACTATTAATTCCTTTTATTAATCCTATTGTACCAATTGAAATTAAATCATCTAAATCTATGTTAGTAGAAGAATACTTTTTACAAACATGTGCAACTAAACGTAAATTTTTTTCTATTAATATATTTCTAGCTTCTTCATCACCTTTTTTTAATAATTCTAAATATTTTTGTTCATCTTCACTACTTAATGGCTCAGGGAAAAGGCTATTGTTTGAAATATATCCAACTAAAAAAACAGCAGATTGTAAGAATGCTAAAAAACCACCTAAAGAAATAGCAAGCATAATGCACCTCCAAAATCACTATAACAAATTATATGTTTAAAGAAATTAAAAGTGCATGACCTTAAATAAAAAAGTAAACACTTTGTTTTTTCAGTGTTTACTTTTATTTCTTACCAGCTCCAACCGCGTTGTTCTGTTACTAATCTAGCAAATTTTTTTAGTTTTTCAAATGCTAGGTAGTTTATGCTACCAGCAGGGAAGCTACCATTCGAATCTTTTTTTCCTGCAGGTACTCCTGTTAAAATTTCTATTCCTTCCTCAATTGTAGTTATTGCATATATATGGAATTTCTTTTCTTTTACAGCTGAAATTACTTCGTCTGAAAGGTTTAAATTCATAACATTTTGTTTTGGAATTATAACTCCATGAGAACCATCTAGTCCACGCATTTTACATACTTGGAAAAATCCTTCTATTTTATCATTAACTCCACCAATTGGTTGAATTTCGCCTTTTTGATTTACAGAGCCTGTTACTGCTATTGATTGATTTATTGGCATACCAGATAAGCTTGAAAGTATTGCATAAAGTTCTGTACTTGAGGCACTGTCGCCATCTACTCCATTATATAATTGCTCAAAACATACGCTAGCAGTTAAAGATAGGGGAATACTCTGTGCAAACATTTCTCCAATGTATGAGCTTAATATTAGTACACCTTTAGAATGTGAAGAACCAGAAAGTGCAACTTCTCTTTCTATGTTTACAACTCCACTTTTGCCTGTGTAAGTGTTAGCAGTAATTTTTACAGGTTTTCCAAAAGTATAGTCTCCAACATTCATAATAGTAAGACCATTTATTTGACCAACTTTAAACCCAGATGTGTCTATTAATAAAGTGTTTTCTTTTATCATTTCCATATATCTTGAGTCGTATTTTTTAACTCTTTCTATGCGTTCTTCTAAAGCTTTGTCTATAAATTTACCAGTAATAACTTTAGAATGAGCAAGTTTTGCCCATGTAGCAGATTCTGCAATTATTTGAGCCAAGTCATTAAATCTAGTAGAAAGTTTATCCTTACTGTCAGCAAGTTTTGATGCATATTCAACAACTTTTGCCATAGCATCTCTGTCCAAAGGTAGTAGATTTTCTTGGCTGCAGTAACTTTTAACAAATCTTGCTAATTTATTCATATTTTCAGTATTTCTAGGAGCTTCTTCTTCAAACTCAACTTTTATTTTAAATAATTTTTTAAAGTCACTATCCATAGCAAGTAAAGTTTGGTAAATATTATCGTCACCAATTAAAATAACTTTTACATTTAAAGGAATAGGCTCAGGCTTTAACGAAACCATAACCATTGAAGAACGGGCATCTGCTGTGTTTTCAATACCTATTTCTTTAGAACGTAGAGCTTTTTTAAGAGCTTCATAACACAAGCTATTGCTTAATAGGTCATGAGCTTGAAATATAATATAACCACCATTAGCAATATGAAGTAGTCCTGGTTTTAACATCGTAAAGTCTGTTTTTAATGCACCATAGTAATTCTCATACTCTAGTTTACCAAAAATATTGTGATAAGAGTAATTAGAGTCCATTATTACAGGAGCACCCTCTAAGTTGCTATTATCTATAAATAAGTTAACACGGTAATTAAGCCATGGCTGAACAACATCTGGTTTTGGCTGAGGTGTTTGTCTTTGGTCCTTTTTGTCTTCTGCAACAAAATATGATATATTTCTTAATATATCTTTTTTTATGTTTTCTAAAAATTGAACAATTTTTTTATTTCTTTTATATTTTGCTTTAATATAGTTTATGTGTGCATTTACAGTAAGAAGTGCAACATTAGATTGCCATTCTGAAACTTTTTGCTCAGATTCTTTTTCTATAGCTTTAATTTGGCTAATTGCTTCCATAATATGTTGTTGAACTATGTTAGATTTATCCTCGTATTCTTTTTTAGTTTCTTCGTCTAATTTATCAAATTCTTCCTCTGCAATAGCTTTACCATTCATAATTGGCATCATGTAAATACCAGTTTGAGAAGATTTAACTTGAAAGCCGTATTCAGCAGATTTTTCATTTAATTGATTCATTAAAGCAGTACGCTTAGCATCAAATTCTTGTTTAATAAGAGCTCTTTCATGCTCGAATTCTTCGTTATTAAATGTAGACTTAATATCATTTTTTATATCTGTAATAAATCTATCCATTAAGTCTTTAAATTCTTTTCCTTCTCCTGCTGGAAGAGACACTGCAATTGGCTCATTTGGATTGTCAAAATTATATATATAGCACCAATCAGAAGGTACTTTTTTCTTTTTAGAAATTGTATTTAAGTAGTTTTTAGTGTACATTGTTTTACCAACACCACTTGGACCTTCTAAGTATAAGTTGTTTCCTCTAACATCAACATTTAAACCAAATTCTAGAGCTTTAATACCTCTATCTTGACCAATGCCACTGTATATAGGTTCTAATTCATCTGTTGTTTCAAAGCTGAAAATATTAGGATTGCAAATATTTTTTAAATCCTTTGCATTTAATTCGTTTTTCATTTGTTTTTACCTCCAATTTTATTTGTATTTTTATGCTTATGTGTTAAATTTAATAAATTTTTTAACTATTTTAACTATTTTAAAAATTTTTTAAATCTTTTGTCATAATAACTGCATTATTTATACCATTATAATACTTTTTTCGCAAGCCCACTTTTTTAAAATTATATTTTTCATAAAGATGTAGGGCAGGGGAGTTATTTTCATCTACCTCAAGTGTCATAGTGCTTGCTCCAAGCTCAATAGATTTATTTATTAAATTTTCTAACAACATAGAAGCTATACCAAAGTTTCTTTTACTTTTTTGTGTTACAATATTCATTAAATCTACTTCATCTAAAATTTTTTTAATTCCTGCAAATCCAACTATATTATTATTTTCTTTTGCAACTATGTAATAAGAATTTGTACACTCAAGTTCTTCTTTTAAAGTATTAAAACTCCAAAATTCATCAAAATCTCTAATTAAAATATCTTTAAGAATTTCTAAATCTTTTTCATCCATTTGAAAAATTTTAATATCCATTTATTCACCTTGTCTTTCTTGCTTTTCTTCTAAGCTTCTTTCCGCTTGAGACTTTCTAAGATACATAGGAGAAAGGGAAGAGTTATAATCTTTAGTAGCATCATTACTATTTACATATTTATTATAAGCAAATCTGGCAATACTTATACTTGAAGCTAAATTTTTTTCTTCCTCAAAAAAGTATGTAGAAAGTGTAGAACTTACTTCTAAGTTATTATTTAAATCTATTTCTGTAGAGTTACTTAAGTCTTGTCCTAAAGCTTGTTCTAATTTATTTCTATAAGCTATAGCTCCATCACCAACAAATGCAATAGATGTGTTAAATTTCTTTAATTTATCAATTAATTCATTAATAGAACATGTAGAAAGTTCTTCAAGCATATTATAATTTTTGTCAAATAAACCATAATAAACATTTTCATTTTTTGCATCTATAAGTGAACAAATTACATTAATATTTAATAAGCTAATATCATTTTTTATATTATAAGCTAAACCTTCTAAAGAGCTAACGCCAACAGTTTTAAAATTATATACATCTGCAAAAGCCTTAGCAGTAGATATACCAATTCTTACACCAGTAAAAGAACCAGGTCCAATTGAGCATGCAAGTAAATCTATATCGTTTAATGTTAAATTAGTTTTTGTAAACATTTTATCTATTAATGGCATTAATGTTTGTGAATGTGTTTTTTCGTCATCACTATGTAACTCTGCTATTACATTATTATCTTCTAATATACAAGTTGTACACCTTTTAGAAGATGTATCTATTCCTAATATTTTCATAAAAATTCAATTCCTTTCTTTCTTATTTTAATATAATTAAAAATATAATTGAAGATATGAGTAAAAATATAACTATAACTATAACTACAACTAAAACTCTTCAACTAAAATTTCTCTATAGTCATCCTCAGAACTACTTTTTTTAAAAGTAATTTTGGTATAATTATTTTTTAAAACATCTTCAAGCATTTCGCCCCACTCGAAAATACAAATACCATTAGAAAGGTATTCTTCTCCACCAATGGCATAAAACTCATCTATATCGGATAACCTATATAAATCAAAATGATATATGTTTGTATTTTTTGTATTATATTCATTTACAATAGTAAAAGTAGGACTAGAAATTTCATTTTCTAAACCAAAATATTTTAAAACGCCTTGAGTAAACTTAGTTTTACCAGAACCAAGTTCACCAGATAATATTATAATATCTCCAACTTTTAAATTTTTTGCAAAATCATTTGCAAAATTAATTGTATCTTCTTCACTTTTAGAAATAAATTTATACATAAAAATTCAGTTCCTTTCTTAATGTGGTTACAAGCATAAAGTTATAAAATTTTATCTTAAAACTAATAATTCCTTTAACTACTGCTATTTTATATTAAACATGTGAATTTGTAAATAGTGTTTACAAAACAATAAAAGTAGTATTTTAAATTCGACTGCGGACGCACAGCTACTTAAAATTTGTATACACAAATTTTAAAGACCTTGTCTTATTAAAAATATTACATTTATTGCTTTGTATTGTTAATACTGATCAATAAAAGTAGTATTTTTAGTTCGACTGCGGACGCACAGCTACTTAAAATTTGTATACACAAATTTTAAAGACCTTGTCTCACGAAAAATATTACATTTATTGCTTTGTATTTTTAATATTGATTAATAAAAGTAGTATTTTTAGTTCGACTGCGGACGCACAGCTACTTAAAATTTGTATGCACAAATTTTAAAGACCTTGTCTTATTAAAAATATTACATTTATTGCTTTGTATTGTTAATACTGATCAATAAAAGTAGTATTTTTAATTCGACTGCGGACGCACAGCTACTTAAAATTTGTATACACAAATTTTAAAGACCTTGTCTCACCAAAAATACTACTTTTATTGTTTTGTATATTGCTAATAATAATTAATATGTGTAGTAAAAACAATCTTGCAATCAAAAATGCAATGAAAATGTAATACAAATGTAACAAAAAAGAAATACAAAATGCAATTAAGAATGATATAATTGTTCTACACAAGAAAATATAAAGTAACAAGTTATTCCACATTTATTTATTAATCATATAAAAAAATTAATAAAGTAAAACAGTAAAATATAAAAAGAAAGAGTAAATAAAACAATAAAACCAGTAAACAAAGTAACAAAAAAGAATAAAAATAAACAAGATAATAAAAATATGATTAATAAATAAATTGTGTGGAATAATAAAAGCGGAGAGTGAAGAAATGAGAAATAAAGGTGTAACATTAATATCATTGGTAGTGACGATAATAGTATTATTAATATTGGCAGGAATAACAATAGGAACAATATTTGATGATAATGGAATAATAGAGAAAGCCCAAGAAGCAGCAAATGCAACAGAAGAGGCAGCGAAAAATGACCAAGCAGCAATAAATGGACTTTTAAATGAAATGGATAGTATAATAAACGGAATAGGTGGAGGAAATGTACCAGTAATAGGAAGTATAAGTGGAAAAATAACATGGAGTACAGGTTCAGTAACACTAACATTAACAACAGATGTAGAAGGAGTAACAATACAATATAGAAAAAATAGTGAAAGTAATTGGACAAATTATACAAGTGCAGTACCAAGTTTATTACATGGAGATAAAGTATATGCAAGAGGAGTAAAAGGTGGAGAAACAGTAATAAATGAAAAAGAATTTAAAATACAAGATACAATAGCACCAACAGTAACAATAGCAAATGCAAGTAGTACAACAAATAGTATAAGTGCAACAGCCACAGCAACAGATAATGAAGCAGGGATGGGTTCAAGTCCACAATACACATTTTATATAAAGAAAACAGCAGAAGCAGATAGCACATATACACAAATAGGAAGTGGTGCAAGCACAAGTGTAAACAAAGGAGGACTAGAGCAAAACACATCATATACAATAAAAGTAGAAGTAGCAGATATAGCAGGAAATAAAGGACAAGCAACAAAAGAAATAACAACAGGAAAAATAGCAGATGCAGGAGAAGGACTAGCAAATGGAGCAATAATAGCAAGTAGTCCAGTATGGAGTGGAGGAACAGCGAGTATAACACTATCAACAAGCTCAGGATTAACAATACAATACCAAAAAGGTGGAATAAGTGGAAGTTGGACAACAGGAACAAATGTAACAGGATTACACCATAGAGACACAGTATTTGCAAGATTAACAGATGGAAGAAACTATGGAGGAGAGGCAAGTATAACAATACTAGATACAGTTGCTCCACAAGCAGCAACAATAAATTTAAGTGGAACAAGTACAACAACAGCAGGAAGTGTAACAGCAACAGTAACACTAAAAGATAATGAAAGTGGAGTAAACACTACGGCAAGTAAATGGGTATATAACACAAATGCAGGAAATATAGGAACAAACGAAAGCAGTTATAATAATAACTTTAGTAGCAACGTACAAACAATAACATTAAAAGCAACAACACCTGGAACATACTATTTACATGTACTATCAGTAGATAATGCAGGAAATAAAAAAGAAATAATAAGTAGTAGTGCAGTAACGGTAGAAAAAGCATTAGTAGCAGATGGCACCTATAATGAAGATAAAGGAGTGAATACACCAAAATTAGGAACAGGAATGACACCAATAAAATGGAATGGAAGTAGTTGGGTAAATACAACAGGAAGTGACCCAGAGTGGTATGATTACACAGCAAAGAAATGGGCAAATGCGAAGACTTCAGATGGAAGTATGTGGGTATGGATACCAAGATATGCATATAGTATAACAAGTGGATACCATAGTAGTACAGCAGGAAATATAGATGTAGAATTTATGAAAGGGTTAACAAACGAGACAAGCACAGGAAGAACAAGATTTGATAATGCAAGTGGACAAGGAAATTGGAATATCCATCCAGCGTTTAACTATGGAAGTACAGTAAGTGGAATATGGGTAGCAAAATTTGAAGCAAGTAACAGTGGAGGAAAAATAAAAGTAGAACCAGGAGTGAGCAGTTGGAGAAGTATAACAGTAAATGATATATATACAAACTGCTTAAATTACAATAAAACATTAAATAGCCATATGATGAAAAACGACGAATGGGGAGCAGTAGCATACTTAAGTAAGAGTAAATATGGAAAAAATGCAGAAGTAACAATAAACAGTAATAGTTCATATTATACAGGAGGGGGAAGTGGAAATGCATATGTAAGTAATATAGGACAAAGTACAACAGGAACAGTACATGGAGTATATGATATGAGTGGAGGAGCCTGGGAATATGTAGCAGCATATGTAAATAATGGAAATAGTAGTTTAACAAGTTATGGAAGTAGTTTAGTAAATGGAGACGCAAAAACAAAGAACGTGTATAGTAAAGCAAGTACAGATAATGCAACAAATAATTATAATGCAAATTCAAGTAAATATGGAGACGCAGTATATGAGACGAGCACAAGCGGTAGCGGAAGCACATCGTGGTACGGCGATTACTCTGACTTTCCTAACGCGGGCGGTCCTTTCTTTCAGCGCGGAGGCCATTACACTGGTGGTACGGATGAGGGCGTGTTCTTTTTCTACAACTACTATGGTGGTACCAGCAGCTACCTTTCGTTCCGTCCGGTCTTGGTCGCATTTTAGATGTGACCACAAAATATACCTCTAAAACGCACACAAAGGCGTTAAAATTGCTCAAAACGACAATATAAATGATAAATCATTCAAAAGTATGGCAAAACGGCTCAAAGCGCAAAATAGAGGCTCGGCTGTTTTACATCTGCAAAAATTATATAATAAAATTAAAGAAAGATAATAAATTAATAAACCAACTAAAAAATGTAATAAAAGCTATATCAATTATTAGTAAAATTTTGATATAGCTTTTTTGGTTAAATTTTTTATGTAAGATTTTTAGTTAATAAAAATCTAAATTTTAAAATAAGGATAGGAGGAAATGTATATGCAAGACAATATTAAAGAAAGTATATTAAACGAATTAAACAAAAAAGATGGTAAAAGAATAATTATATGCCAAACAGGTTTTATATCTACTAAATTTTTAGTAAATTGTTTAAATTACAGAATAGAATATGACACATTAACTATACAAGATGAAAAAGAAGGAGTTTATTTAAGTATAAATTTAAACCAAGTATATAAATACGAAATAAAAGATAGTAAAATAAAAATATATTTAGACAATGATTCAATAATTATTATTTCAGAAGATTAAAAAATATTAATTTTAAAATAGTAATATAAAATTCTATTAAAATTAGACATTATTAATAATATATTTTAAAGTTTAAAGAAACTTTAAAATATATTATTTCAATATAACATTAAATAGCATAAAAAGAAGATATATTTAACTATATCTTCTTAAAAACATGTAAATACAATTATTAGCAATAAAACTACCTTACTATTTTACGAAATTGGTATTATTTACGCATTTTATCTAATTTTAATCTATCATCTTCTTCTAAATTGCTTAAACTAAATTCTAGTAAGGTAATTATTGTTTTATTAAATGATAGATTTTTTAAGTTGGCTAAGTTTTGAACATCGTCTGCTATATTTTCAGGAAGACGTAATGTTTTACTTACGCCACTATGGTTTTCTGGTATTTTTAATTTGTTCATAGTTACCTCCCGCAATAATTTTATAATTAAAAATAAAATAAATATGCACCTAAAAGTAGTTGCAAGCAAAAACTTTGAATATATGAGTACAACAAGAATTGACAATATTTATAAGGTAATATATAATTTGAGAAGTTTTCTATAGAAGGGAGAAAATTATGGGACTTAAAGTTGAACATGTTAATAAAACATATGGAACCAAAAAAGTTGTAAATAACATTTCTTTTGAAATAGATAAACCAAGTGTTTATGGACTTTTAGGAACAAACGGAGCTGGTAAAACTACTACAATAAGGATGATACTTGGAATACTAAAAAAAGACAGTGGAGAAATATCTTGGAATGGTAAGGAAGTTAAAAGAAAAAATGTTAATTTTGGATATTTACCAGAGGAGAGAGGAGTATATCCTAAAACAAAGATATATGACCAAATGATGTATTTTGCAGAATTAAAGGGGATGAAGAAAGAAAAAGCAATAGAGGCACTTAAGTATTGGGCAAAAAGATTAGAAGTAGAGCAATATATTAATATGACACCAGAAAAGTTATCTAAGGGAAATCAGCAAAAAATACAATTTATAACTTCTATTATACACAACCCAGAATTAGTTGTACTAGACGAGCCATTTAGTGGTCTAGACCCTGTAAATACAGAGATTTTAAAAAGTGTAATAATAGAGCTTATTAAAAATGGAAAATATATTATAATGTCTAGCCACCAAATGCATTCTATAGAGGAGTTTTGTAGTGATGTATTAATTCTTAATAAAGGAGAGACCGTACTTAAAGGAAACTTAAAACAAATAAAAGAACAATATAATGCAAATAGAGTTAACTTAAGCACGGTAGAAAATGTAGATAAATACATAAAAGAGTTAGGCTTAAAAATATATAACAGTAAGGATAATGATTATATAATTAATATTAATGGAGAAGAAGATGGCTATAAACTTATAAATAGGCTTATAGAAAACAAAATTAGAGTAGAAAAGTTTGAAATTATGAAACCAAGCTTAAATGATATATTTATAGAGAAAGTAGGTGGGGGAGAATGAGAGACTTGTGGGTAGTAGCTTCATATACAATAAAAGATATGCTTAAGAAAAAGACATTTATTATTTCAAACTTAATTATATTTATAATTATAATTGTCGGATTTAATATTCCAAATATTTTAAACATGTTTAAAGGAGAAGAAAACTCAGAAGGAGGTTCTTTGCCTAAAACACTAATAGTTGATGAGAAAAATATATTTGAAGGTTCACTAGATGCATTAAACGAGTTGGAAACAGGAGAACAATATGAAATAAAAAATGAGAATATGCCATTAGAGGAAGTAAAAAACAAAATAGTTAATGGTGATGTAAATGATGCAATAATTATTAGTAAAAACGAAGAAGATGGTAAAGTTAATATACAATACATAGTTGAAAATATGGCAATGATGGAAAATGCTGTGCCAGAAAGAATTACTAATATGCTAACAAGTTTATATACAGATGTACAAATTTCTAAATTAGGATTAACACAAGAGCAACTTGCAAGCATTACACCACAATTTAATTTTGAGCTAGAACAAGCAGAAGAACAGGAAGTAAAAGGTAATGTACTAGTTATAATGCTTCTTTCATTAGTATTATTTTATGCTATATATTTCTGTGCATATCAAGTGTCAAACTCAATAACAACAGAAAAAACTTCTAAAATAATGGAAACATTGGTTACATCAACTTCTCCAAGAACCATTGTACTTGGAAAAACTATAGGAATTGGAATAGTTGGTTTGTTACAAGTTATTTCAATTGTTGCTGTTGCACTAATATGTGCATATGCATGTTTACCAAAAGACATGCTAAGTAGTGCGTTAGATTTATCTCAAATTACACCAACACTAGGAGTATTAACTGTAATATACTTCATATTAGGATATGCTACATATGCTCTATTATATGCTTTAACAGGTTCTACAGTAAGTAAACCAGAAGATGTACAAAGTGCAAACGGACCAGTTGCAATTATAGCAGTAATTGGATTTTATTTAGCTTATTTTACAATGATGAATCCAACTAGTGACTTAAATGTGTTTGCATCAATATTTCCATTTTCAGCACCATTTTGTATGCCATTTAGAGTAATGATGGGAGTTGCAACTCCAACACAAATTGCTATATCTATAATTGTATTATTATTAACTATTCTAGTAGTAGCAAGTGTATCTATAAAAATTTATTCAAATGCTATTTTAAACTATGGAAGTAGAGTAAGTTTAAAAGATATGATAAAAATGTATAAAAATAAATAAATCCACAGTGCTAAATATATTATATAAAATTTTAAGAGAAAGGAGAAATAATCCAATCATTTATATAATAATTTAATAATTGGATTATACGTGAAAATATGTATAATAGAAGTAATACAAGAAAAATAATGGTAGGAAATGTACAAATTGGAGGACAAAATAAAGTTATTATTCAATCTATGTGTAATACTAAAACAAAGGATGTAGAATCAACTATAGCACAAATTTTACAGTTAGAAGAAGCTGGATGCGAAATTGTTAGGGTGGCATGTTTAGACATAGAGGATGCAAAAGCAATAAGAAGTATAAAAGAAAAAATAAATATTCCAATAGTAGCAGATATTCACTTTGATTATAAAATAGCATTAGAAGCTATTAAGTCAGGTGTAGATAAGGTTCGTATAAATCCGGGGAATATAGGGAGCGAAGAAAAGGTAAAAGCAGTTGTAGATGCATGTAGAGAAAGAAATATTCCAATACGTATAGGCGTAAATGGTGGCTCTTTGGAAAGAGATTTGTTAGAAAAATATGGTGGAAAACCAACTGCTAAAGCAATGGTAGAAAGTGCAAAGAGACATGTTGAAATATTAGAGAAACTAGAATTTTATGATATTTGTTTATCTTTAAAAGCATCTGATTTAGATTTATGTATAGAAGCATATGAGGAAGCAGCAAAAACATTTAACTATCCATTACATATAGGAATTACAGAAGCAGGAACAGAATTTAGTGGTACTATAAAGTCTAGTATTGGTTTAGGAGTATTACTAAGGGAAGGAATAGGTGATACATTAAGGGTGTCTTTAAGTGATGACCCTATTAAAGAAATAAAAGTAGCAAAAGAAATTTTAAAAAACTGTAATTTATATCATAAATCACCAACATTAATTGCTTGTCCTACATGTGGAAGGACTAGAATAGACTTAATTCCAATGGCAAAAGAAGTAGAAGAATTTTTACAAGGAATAGAAGCAGATATTACAGTTGCTGTAATGGGATGTGCTGTAAATGGTCCTGGAGAAGCAAGCCATGCAGATATAGGAATAGCAGGTGGAGTAGAAGAAGGTCTATTATTTAAGAAAGGCAAGATTATAAAAAAGGTAAAACAAGAAGATATAGTTAATGTGCTAAAACAAGAAATAATAGATATGGTAAATGATAGAAAATAAAAAAATAGAAATGAAAAATAAATTGTAAATTGCAAATGATGTTGGAGGAATAATACATATGGAAATAGTATTGGGAAAAATGGCAGGATTTTGTGGTGGAGTTAGAAATGCTGTAAATAAAACATATAAAGAAGCTGAAAGCAATAATAAAACAATTTATTGCTTAGGAGATTTAGTACATAATCCGGTAGTATTAACTAATCTAGAAGCATTAGGAGTAAAAATAATAAACAGCCTAGAAGAAGTACCAAATTCAAAGGGAAAAACTGTAATAATTCGTGCACATGGTGTAACAAAAGAAATATATAATAAAGCAAAGCAAATGGAAATTACATTAAAAGATTTAACATGCCCTAAAGTATTAAAAATACATGACTTTGTAGAAGAATATGCCAAAAATGAAGATTATATATTTTTAATAGGAGAAAAAAAGCATCCTGAGGTAATTGGTACAGCTAGCTTTTGTGGTAGAAATTGTACAATAATTGAAAATGAAGAAGAATTGGATGAAGCCTTAAAGATTATAAAAAAAGAGTGTGAAGAAAAAAACAAAAAAAATATATACAATATAGAAACTAAAAAAGATACAGAAGATAAGGCAAAAATAGAAAATTTAATTACTAGAAAATTAGTTGTTGTGGCTCAAACTACATTTAATTTAGAGAGATTTAAGAAATTTGAAAGCAAAATAAGAGAAGAATTAAAAGATAAAATAGAAATTATTATAAATAATACTATATGTGATGCTACAAGATTAAGACAGGAAGAAACAGAAAAACTATCTAAAGAAGTTGATGGAATGATAGTTATAGGTGGTAAAAAAAGTTCTAATACAAATAAATTGTATCAAATATCTTTAAATAATTGTAGTAATGTAATTATGGTGGAAAATGATGAAGAATTAGTAAAAGAATTAGAAAAATTTAAAAAGTGTAATAAAGTTGGAGTTATAGCAGGGGCTTCAACACCAGAAGAGACAATAAACAAAGTAATTAGTATATTAAAAAATGCATGAAAGATTTGTCTAGCATAATTAGAAATAACAAGAAGAAATGTGAAAATTTTGTGAAAAGTAATAAAATGAAGTCAATTGTGTTGACAAATGACACTGTGTCACATATAATGAGTGGTACAGTGTTTTTTTACAATATGCATATTGCTTAATTAATTGGGGAAAGTCCGTAGTGGAGGTGAAAAATGCCAAAAGATACATTTTTAAATCTATCAGAAGATAAAAAGAATAAAATTATTAATGCAGCAAAGAAGGAATTTGCAAGAGTTCCAATTGAAGAGGCTTCAATAAAAAATATTGTTGAAGAAGCGGAAATTGCAAGAGGAAGTTTTTATCAGTACTTTGAAAGTAAAGAAGACTTATTAAAATATATACTTAATAGTAAAGCCAAAAACTTAGAAGCTTTTTTAAAGCAAAGTCTACAAGAAACAAAACGGTGATGTTTTTAAAGGATATATAGATATGTTTGATTATATAACAAAAGAACTAGAAGATAGCGAAGATAGAACTTTTTTTATAACTATATTTAAAAATATAAAAATAAGTGAAGAACAGTCTATTGCATTAGGAAATATCAAAACAGAGAAGCCAAAAGGACCTTTTCAAAAAGAAGATATTATAAATATGATAGATAAAAACAAATTAAAAGTTAGTACAGATGAAGATTTAAAAATAATAATAAAAATGTTATATGTTATAACGAGAAAAGCTTTAGTTTCTACTTTTAAAGGCAATTCACTAAAAACCGCTAGAAAAGAATATATAAAAATGGTAGAGTACCTAAAATATGGAATTGCAAAATAATAATTATATAGAAAATATTATAATGTTACTTATTTAAAATTAATTTTGCAATAGTTTTAAAAACTATTTTTTTATAAAATTTAAAGAAAGGAGAGTATGGAAAAACCATACATATTTATTTATGTTAAAAATATTAAAAAACTTAAAAAGAACATGGATATACGTAGTTATAATAGTCTTATTACTAGTAGTTCAAGCTATTTGTGACTTGCGTTTACCAGACTACACTTCAAGAATTGTTAATATAGGAATTCAACAAGGTGGAATTGAAAATTCGTCACCAGAAGTAATAAGAAAATCATCTATGGATAATGTTTTATTATTTACAGAGGATGACGAAGAAATTTTGGGAAATTATACTTTAATTTCAAAAGATAATTTAAATGAGAAAGATTACAATAAATATTTAAAAGATTATCCAGAGCTTGCAAATCAAGATTTGTATGTACAAAACAAATTAGAAAGTGAAAATCAAGAAAATTTAAATACTATTATGTCTAAACCACTTATGGTAGTTTATAACTTAAATAGTGGAGAGGCAGCTGAAAAAATAAAGGCACAAATTTTATCTAATATGCCTAAAAAAATGCAAGAACAGTTTAATGACAAAACAGCATTAGAAATAATAAAAATGCAAATGTCTCAAAATACAGGCTCAGAGCTTTCAGGAGGAAGTGCATCTGAGGGAGATTTTATTAACCAAATTAATGAGAAAATTAATACAATGCCAGAAAGCATTTTAGAGCAAGCAGCTATAGAAGCAGTAAAACAAGAATACCAAGCAGTTGGCATTAATTTAGACAATTATAAAACACATTTTATAATTGTGTCTGGAGCTCAAATGCTTGGAATATCTTTAATTATTATGGTTTCTGCTATAACAATAATGCTTTTATCTTCTAAAGTAGCAGCAAGACTTGCACAAACTTTAAGAGATAAAATATTTAAAAAGGTATTAAGCTTTTCAACAAGCGAATTTAAGCAGTTTTCAACAGCTTCTTTAATTACACGTAGTACAAATGATGTTCAACAAATTCAAATGCTTATGACAATGCTATTTAGAGTTGTAGTTTACGCACCAATTATTGGTATAGGTGGATTTTTTATGGTGCTTGCAAATAGTAATATGTCAATGGCATGGATTATTGGAATTGCAGTATTTGCAGTTGTATTAGTAATGGGAACATTATTTGTTATTGCAATGCCTAAGTTTAAAAAATTACAACAATTGGTAGATAAGTTAAACTTAGTAGCAAGAGAAATTTTAACAGGTTTACCAGTAATTAGAGCATTTAATAAAGAAAAAGATGAAGTAGACAGATTTAACAATGCAAATAAAGATTTGATGAAAGCAAATGTATTTGTTAACAGAGCAATGAGCTTAATGATGCCAACATTAATGTTTATTATGAATAGTATATCTTTATTAATTGTTTGGGTAGGTGGACACAATATAGACTCTGGAACAATGCAAGTTGGAGATATGATGGCATTTATTCAATATACAATGCAAATTATAATGTCATTCTTAATGATATCTATGATGTCTATTATGCTACCAAGAGCAGGAGTTTCTGCTAGACGTATTAATGAAGTTTTAGAAACAGAAAATTCTATTAAAGACCCAGAAAATCCAAAGAAGTTGGATACAAATAAAAAAGGATTAATAGAATTTAAAAATGTTTCGTTCCGCTATCCAGATGCAGAGGAAAATATGTTAAACAATATTAGTTTTACAGCAGAACCTGGAAAAACTACAGCAATTATAGGAAGTACAGGTAGTGGAAAATCTACAGTAATAAATTTAATACCGAGATTTTATGATGTTACAGAAGGAGAAATTTTAGTAGATGGAGTTAATGTAAAAGATGTTACACAAAATGATTTGAGAAGTATAATAGGATTTGTGCCTCAAAAAGGTATATTATTCTCAGGGACAATTGAGTCAAATATAAAATATAGTGATGAGAATATGGCAGATGATAGAATGGTAGCAGCTGCCGAAATAGCTCAGGCAACAGAATTTATTAACTCTAAGGAGAAAAAATATAATTCTGAAATTGCTCAGGGTGGAAGTAATGTTTCAGGAGGACAGAAACAACGTTTGTCTATAGCCAGAGCAATTGCAAAAGACCCAGAAATATTTATTTTTGATGATAGTTTTTCAGCATTAGATTATAAAACAGATGCAACTTTAAGAGAAGCATTAAAAGAAAGAACTGAAAACAAAACTGTTATTATTGTTGCGCAAAGAATTAATACAATTCTAAATGCAGACCAAATTATAGTTTTAGATAATGGAAATATTGTAGGAAAAGGAACTCATGAAGAGTTGATGGAAAATTGTGAGGAATACAAAGAAATTGCTTTATCACAATTATCTGAAGAAGAATTAAAAAAGAAAGGAAGTGAGTAATATGCCAGGAATGAAAGGTCCTAAAGGGGCAAGAGCCGCTATAGAAAAACCAGCAAATGGAAAAGAAACAACCAAAAAGTTGATTAAACATTATTTAATAGATTATAAATGGCAATTATTAATAATGTTAATATTTGCTGTTGGAAGTACAGTTTTTACAATTGTTGGACCTAAAATTTTAGGAAATGCTACAACCGAAATATTTAATGGTATAGTTGGAAAAATATCTGGAGGAACAGGAATTGATTTTAGTAAAGTTCTTGGTATTTTACTTACACTTTTAGGTTTATATGCAATAAGTACTTTCTTTGGATATATACAAGGTTTTACTATGACAAGTGTAGCACAAAAATTAACATATAGATTAAGAAACGATGTAGCTGTTAAAATAAATAAATTGCCAATGAGCTTTTTTGACAAAAAAACACATGGAGAGATTTTATCTATTGTAACAAACGATATAGATATGCTTTCACAAAACTTAAATCAAAGTATTACACAAATCATAACTTCTGTTTGCACTATTATAGGTATTTTAATAATGATGTTAACCATTAGTGTAACTATGACTCTTGTATCATTAATTATAGTACCATTAAGTTTCCTCATTATAAGGATTGTGGTTAAGAAGTCACAGAAATATTTTAAAAAGCAGCAAGACTATTTAGCATATGTAAATGGACTTGTAGAAGAAGACTATAGTGGTCATGATGTAATAAGAGTATTTAATAGAGAAAATAAAACTATAGAAGAATTTGACAGATTTAATAAAGAATTATATAAAAGTGCATGGAAGTCACAATTTTTATCAGGATTAATGTTTCCTATAATGAATTTCTTTGGAAATGTTGGTTATGTGGGAGTAGCTATATTAGGTGGATATTTAGCATCACAAGGAATTATTACTGTTGGTAATATACAATCTTTTATACAATATAATAAGCAGTTTGTACAACCAATTAACCAGATTTCACAAATTTCGGCAACATTACAATCTATGCTTGCTGCCGCAGAAAGAATTTTTGGGTTTTTAGAAGAAGATGATGAAGCAAGAGATGCAGAGAATTTTATAAGTACAGATGGATTGGTAGGAAATGTAGAATTTAATCATGTTCATTTTGGATATACAGATGATAAAATTATAATAAATGACTTTAATGCAAAAGTTAAAGATGGACAAAAAATTGCAATTGTTGGACCAACTGGTGCAGGTAAGACAACAATGGTTAAGTTGTTAATGAGATTTTATGATGTAAATAGTGGCGCAATTATGATTGATGGTCATAATGTAAAAGATTTCAAACGTGGTGAATTACGTAGAATGTTTGGAATGGTTTTACAAGACACATGGCTATTTGGAGGAAGTATTAAAGATAATATTAAATATGGAAAACCAGATGCAACAGATGAAGAAGTTATAGAAGCTGCTAAAGCAGCACATGCAGACCACTTTATACGTACACTTCCAAATGGATATGATATGTTAATTGACGAAGAGGCAGGAAACATATCTCAGGGTCAAAAGCAATTACTTACTATAGCAAGAGTTATTTTAACAAATCCAAGAATATTAATATTAGATGAGGCAACAAGCTCTATAGATACAAGAACAGAGCAACAAATACAATCTGCTATGGATAATCTTATGAAAGGAAGAACAAGCTTTATTATAGCTCATAGATTGTCTACAATAAAAAATGCAGACTTAATATTAGTGATGAATCAAGGAGATATTATAGAGCAAGGTACACATGAAGAATTGCTAGAAAAAGACGGATTTTATGCTAACTTATATAATAGTCAATTCCAAGAAGGGGAAGAATAAAAAATAAAAGAACCATAATATGGTATTTTGGATTTAGTACATATTATGGTCCTTTTAAGTTTATTATTAATTATTTTATTATTTTTTTCTGTTATTTAAATAATGTGCAGCCCTAGTTATTCCAATAATTGCACAAGAATCATTAAAAGTTCTATCATTAAAGTCTTCAACTTTTTTAACAGCCTCGGCAAAAGGAATAGTAAATGATGTTAAATATTCATCTTCATCTAAATCTAATTCATATTTTACTTGAACATGTTCTGCTAAGTATAAATGTATTTTAGTTGTACAAGAACTTGTATCTGGAATATATTTTCCTAAATATGTCCAAGTACATGTTTCTGGGTCACAACCAGTTTCTTCTCTTAGTTCTGCTTTAGCGGCATTTAGAGGATTAAAATTATGCTTTTCTTCTATTATTCCAGCAGGAAGCTCTACAAAATCTGGTATCATATGAGCAACCCTTGGCTGTTTGACTAAAAATAATTCATTATTGTCATTTAATGCGACAATTCCAACAGCATCGCCTTTTTCTATAATATCACGTTCAACTTCTTTGTTGTTTGGTAATAAAACTTTTTCTACATATACATTTAACCAATTTGAAAATTTACATTCTTTTGAAATAATTTTTATTTTATCCATATAGATCCCCCTTCTAAAAAAATAAACAACTTTATCTATTATAACACAACTCTATATGTGTATGTCAAATTTTGTAGAAGTAAATGTAAATTTTATTAAGAATTATTTAATATTAATTAAAAATTACAATATTTACTTTAAAATATAAAAAAATGAGGTATAATATAATGGTAAAAGAAAAGGAAGTATAATATGGAAAAGAAATCTAAAAAAGCTTTTAAAATTATTATGTTAATATTAGTAGTTGCAATAATTGCAGCAATAATTTGCTATTTGTTTCCAGTAATAAAAAATTTAAGTACACAAGAGGGACAAGTCGCATTTAAAGAAAAAGTAAGTAACTCAGGAATACTGGGATTTTTAATGTTGTTTGGACTTCAATTTGCACAAATATTTTTATTTGTAATACCAGGAGAACCAATAGAAATATTATCTGGAATTTGTTATGGACCAGTATGGGGGACTATATTTATTATGATTTCTGCTGCAATTATTTCTTTACTTATATATTTACTTGTACACAAATTTGGAAGAAAGTTTATATATGATTTTTGTGGAGAAGAGAAAATAAATAAAATAGAAAATTCTAAGGTTTTTAGAAATCCAAAGACAATAAGTTTTATAGTATTTATATTATTTTTTATACCAGGAACACCAAAGGATTTATTTACTTATATAGCAGCGTTATTACCAATTAAACCTTTAACCTTTATACTTATTTCTACAGTAGCTAGGTTTCCATCTATAATTTCTTCTACACTTGCTGGTGATAGTTTATTAGAGGGAAATTGGCAAATGAGTTTAATTGTTTATGGAATTACATTTTTAATAGTTGGAATAGCAATACTAATTATGAGAAAATTTGACAAAAATAAAGTAACAGATGAGGTTCTAAGAAGTATAAAATAAAATGTTAAAATTATGGGTGAAATATATATAGAAAGGGGGAGTGTATAATTAATATCTTTTGTAGATTTTAGTTATACGAGAAAATTATATGAATAATTATTATTTTACATCTGAAAGTGTAACAGAAGGACATCCAGACAAACTTTGTGATACAATTTCAGACAATATACTTGACAAATATTTAGAAAAAGATGAAAATTCAAGGGTAGCGGTTGAAACATTTGCCTCTAAAAATTTAATTGTGGTAGCAGGAGAGATTACATCAAATGCAGATGTAAATATAGATGATGTTGTACGAAATACAATTAAAGAAGTTGGATATGATAATGCCAGTACAGATTTAGATTATAGGACATGTGAAATAAAAATTAATATAAGCAAGCAAAGTGCAGATATAGCTTTAGGTGTAGATACAGGGGGTGCAGGAGACCAAGGGTTAATGTTTGGATATGCTTGTAATGAAACAGAAAATTATATGCCATATGCAATTAACATGGCACATAAACTTTCTAAAAGGCTTACAGAGGTAAGAAAAACAAATGAAATAGAATATTTAAGACCAGATGGAAAGACACAAGTTACTGTAGAATATGAAAATGATAAACCTAAAAGAATAGAGACAATTCTAATTTCTATTCAGCATTTGCCTACAGTTTCAAACGAACAAATTAAAAAAGATATAATAGAAAAAGTAATTAAAAGGGTAGTTCCATCAAATATGATAGACCAAAATACTAAAATTTATATAAATCCAACAGGTAGGTTTGTAATAGGTGGGCCTTTAGGAGATACAGGACTTACAGGAAGAAAAATCATAGTAGATACTTATGGAGGATATGCAAGACATGGTGGAGGAGCTTTTTCTGGAAAAGATGCAAGTAAAGTAGACAGGTCAGCTGCATATATGCTTCGACATATTGCTAAAAATATTGTAGCAAATGGATATGCGAAAAAATGCGAAATACAAGTTGCATATGCAATTGGAAAAAAAGAGCCATTGTCAATTTACATTAACACATTTGGAACTGGAACTAAAACAAATGAAGAATTAGTAAAATTGATACAAGAGAAATTTGACTTAACTCCAAATGGAATAATAGAATATTTAGGATTAAAAAATCCAATATATAATTTAACAACAAACTATGGACATTTTGGAAAAGAAAATTTACCTTGGGAAAAGATTATAAAATTATAAAATACTAAAATTACATAAATTTGTAGTTAATAAATAATACTAAATATATGAATAAAAACAATTAAAAGTAAACAGTAATAAAATAAAGTAAAAATTAAAAGTAAAATCAAAAGTAAAAATAGAAAGTGAAAATATAAATAATTTATTAAATGTTAAATAAAAGTGAGGAAAAATTATGGAATATAGTATAGCAACATATTTTATGCTATTTATTATATATGCTGTAGCAGGATGGATATGTGAAGTTACATTACAATTAATACAAAAACATAAACTTGCAGATAGAGGTTTTTTAATAGGACCATATTGCCCAATATATGGTTGTGGAGCAGTTTTAATTACACTATGCTTAACACCATTTAAGGAACATCCAGTAGGGCTATTTATATTAGCAATGGTATTATGTGGGTCACTAGAATATGCAACAAGTTTTATTATGGAAAAGGCTTTTAATGCAAGATGGTGGGATTATAGTGAAATGAGATTTAACATTAATGGAAGAGTATGTTTAGAAACTCTAGTTCCATTTGGAATAGCAGGATTACTAATTGTATATTTATTTAATCCATTTTTGTTATCTATTATACAAAGTTGGAGTGAAGGTACACTTAATATAATTTCTTTGATTATTGCAGTTGTTTTTGTAACAGATGTTATAATTTCGTCTAAAATAATATATAACTTTAAAAGAACAAATAAAGAAGTTAGCCAAAACGAGAAAAAAGATAATACAGACGAAGTTTCTGAAAAGGTTAGAGAAATATTAAGAAGTAAGTCATTCTTAAATAGAAGATTGATAAATGCATTTCCAGATTTTACAACAATTTTAAAGAAAAAAGGTGAAGAGTTAAAAAGGAAAACTGCAGAAGTAAAAGAGGAACTTACAAATAAAGCAAATGATGTACAGAAAAAAATAAACGATAAGGCAAATAATGTGCAGAAAAAAATAAAGAATACAGCAACAGGTATTATGCAGAAAGAATTAAATAATATAGCAGATGGAGCACAACATAAAATAAATAACAAAGCAAGTGAAGTGAAAAAAGCAGTTAATAACAAAACAAAAAATAAAAAATGAAGAATAACAAAATAAGAAAAACAAAATAAAAATAACAAAATATAAATAACGAAAAATAAAATTGATAGGGGGAAGACTTAAATGGGAGTATTGCAAAATAAAAAGAATGAAGACGAAGATGTAGCAAGAGATATGTTAAAGTTTGGTCTAGACATAGAACAAATAAGCCAGATAACAGGATTAAGTGTGGAAGAAATAAAGGAGCTATGCTAAAGCTCCTTTATTGCATTTCTTGCAAGTTCATCACAGCGATTATTTAATTCATTATCTGCATGTCCTTTTACTTTGTGAAAAGTTATATTATGAATTTTGGTTAGGTTTATTAATTCTAACCAAAGTTCTTTATTTTTTACATCTTTTTTATCAGAAGTTTTCCAATTATTGCGTTGCCAACCATCTATCCAATGCTGTAAAAATGCATTTACTACATATGCACTGTCACTGTACAGATTAACATTGCAAGGCTTTTTCAAAGCCTTAAGAGCTTCTATTACAGCAGTCATTTCCATAATGTTATTTGTAGTATTAGGTTTTCCTCCTGAAAGCTCCTTTATTATATCATTATATAATAAAATTGCTCCCCATCCACCAGGACCTGGGTTGCCACTACATGCACCATCTGTATATATTGTAATTTGTTCCATCATTAATTTCCTTCTTTCCTTGCCTTCACTAACATTTTATCTTGGAAAGGCACAAATTTTCATTTGAATTTATCTTTACTATTTTTTACTTTATACTTTTCTTTTTTTTAATTTGGTCAATTGAAAAATTAAAATATATTTAGAAAAAGTAAACTCGAATTACTGGTTAAAATTTTTTAAAAATTTTAATTCGTAAAATTAAAGTAATTGTAAAATTTTAATTTTTATGTTATTATATCAATAGTTAGTTAAATTTACAAGATAAAGAGGTGTTTTTCTTTGGGCAGAGTGCTGGGAATTATTGGAGAATATAATCCATTTCATAATGGACATTTATATCATATGATGCAATCAATAGAGCAAACAAACGCAAATTATACAATTTGTGTTGTTTCTGGAAATTTTGTTCAAAGAGGAAATACTTCTATAATAGATAAATGGACAAAAGCAGAAATGGCACTTAAAGGTGGAGCAGATTTAGTTATAGAGCTTCCAACTGTTTATAGTGTTTCAAGTGCAGAAAATTTTGCAGAAGGTGCAGTTAAATTACTAAATAGCCTAGGAATAGTAGATAATATAGCTTTTGGTATGGAAGCAAAAGACATTTCACTTTTAAATAATATTGCAACAGTCTTATATCAGGAACCTAAAGAATATATAACAATATTAAACCATGAACTTAGCAAAGGAATATCTTTTCCAAAGGCTAGAGAAAATGCAGTAATGATATACTTAAATGATATAAAAAAATATATAAATGTAATGACAAGCTCAAACAATATTTTAGCAATAGAGTATTTAAAAGCTTTAAAAAAATTAAGAAGTACAATGTATCCTGTTGGAATACCAAGAGAAAAAGTTTTATATAATGACGAATTTATAGTGGATGACTTTGCTAGTGCTACAGCTATAAGAAGAATGATAACAAGAGGAGAATATGAAGAAATAAGAAAAGTTATGCCTAAATTTTCTTATAATTTGTTGGCAAATAGTGTAAATCAAGGAAAATATGTAATAGATTTAGCGATATTTCAAAAAGAAATATTATATATATTAAGAAAAATGACTGTGGATGAAATAGCACAATTACCAGATGTTTCAGAAGGATTAGAGAATGCTATAAAAAATGCGTCAGATTCATGTAATAATTTAATGGATTTTATTAGCATTGTAAAAAGTAAAAGATATACACAAACTAGAATTCAAAGAATATTAGTCTATGCATTACTTGGAATTACTAAAAAAGATATGGAAATTTCTAAAAAGGTAACTCCATATATTAGAATTTTGGGAGTTAGTAACAGAGGAAAGTCATTAATTTCCGAAATTTCTAAAATGAACAATAATATACCTGTTATAACATCTGTAAAGAAGTTTATAACAGAAAGCAAAAATAAAAATCTAAAACGATTATTACAAATAGATATAAATGCAACAGATATATATACTTTAGGATATTTAAAGGATTCGTGTGCAAACTTGGATTATACTCAAAAAATAATTACTTTATAAAAACAGTTTATAGGTGTTCTTAAAACCTAAATATATAAGGAGTAAATGATATATAAATATCATAAAATACGAAATTAAATGATTATTGGAATTACGGGAAGTTCAGGAGCCGGTAAAAGTACAGCATGTGAGATATTAAGTGAAAAGTATGATATAGAAATAATAGATGCAGATAAAATAGCAAGAAAACTAACAGATACAAATAAAGACTATTTAAACGAAATTGTTAGCAAATTTGGTGATGATATATTATTACCAGATGGAACATTAAATAGAAAGAAGTTAGCAAACATAATATATACAGACAGAGACAAAAGACATTTACTAAATAGCTGTACATTTAAGTATATAAAAAAAGAGGTAAAAGATAGAATAAAAGAAGGAAAGAATTTTGCTATAGATGCCCCTTTGTTAATGGAATGCAAGTTGGAAAAGTTATGTGACATAACAATAGCAGTTATTGCAACAAATAGGAGAGACCAATTAAATAGGATTATAAAAAGAGATAATATATCAGAAGATGACGCAAATAAAAGATTAAATGCTCAAAAACCAAATAAATTTTATACGTCTCATTGTGATTATATAATTTTAAATGATGACCATATTAAGCAAATGGAAAAACAACTAGAAAAAATACCAGAATTAAGCAATATTACAAAATAATTACAACTATTTGACATTTATATAACATTGTTGATTTTGGTATTTTTTTGCAATATAATCTATTTAAAGATTAGCATAATAATTTACATAAGAATAATACCTTTGTGAGGGATAATATGGAAACATTTGCAGATTATATTTTATCTGAGAAAAATTGGGGAAGAAAGCTTGAAATTTTATATTATTTACAGAAGAAAACAGGAATATTTTATGATAATTCTGTTATCTTTAAAACGCTTTTAGCAAAATTATTTTTAGATTATGCTAAATTAGATGTAAATGATAACGAAGTAATAACAGCTTGTCTTTTATGTAATTGTAAAAAAAATAATCTTCCAGGTGACTTATCAAGAATAAAATTATATGCCAAAGAAGGTGCAGAATATTTATCAGAATTGGGATTTTCAGATAGATTTTGCAGAATTTGTGAAGGTGTAAATAGATATACTATAAATGAAAATAGAGAAAAAGAAAGCGACATTTTAGAATTAGTAGATCAATTTGGAGGAATGTTGTTAGATAGACCAGAAAGAATTGCATTTAAAGTTGATGAAGCATTAGTTTTATTAGAATACAGAAATTTAAAGGATAAACCAAATAGATACTTAGAACAATTTAAAGACTTTGTAAATCAAATGGAGGCGGTTCTTATATGAATAACATGAATGGAATTATTAGTGAATGTCAACATATTTATAACAGCGAAGTAGAGATAAAAGATACAAAAAACGGTGCGACAAGAGCAATTGCTTTTTATTCAAATGCAAAAGCAAGAATAGCAGAAGAAAAAGAAAAACAAGAGAGCTTACAAACTAAACAAGAAAGTAGTAAGATTGTTACAGGAGAAGAACTAAGGCGTTTCTTCGATAGAAATTATGATATGAACCATCCTATAGAAGAAAAAGAGGAATGGGATAAAGAAACAAGGCAATTACCAGAACAAGACCAAAGATAATTTAAAAATAGCATTACAAAAAATGGTCTATATAAATTGAATTTAAATATAATAAAGATAAAAACAAAAGATTGGATGTGGTTTAAAATAGACCAATCTTTTTTGTTGGAAAATAATTTAAGTTAGGAGTAATAAAATGAAAGAAATATTTGCAGATTTACATGTACATATAGGAAGAAGTGAAAATGGAAAGCCAATAAAAATAACAGCAGCTAGGTCATTAAATTTTGCCAATATAGCAAAAGAGTGTGCAGACAGAAAAGGCATTCAAATGGTAGGAATAATAGATTGTGCTTCACCTTATGTTATTGAAGATATAGAAACTTTTTTAAAAAATGGTGATGCATATGAAATAGAAGATGGTGGAATTATATATAAAGATAAAGTTTGTATAATTTTAGGTAGTGAAGTAGAAACATCAGAAGTTAATGAAGATGGAAAAACAGGTAGTGCCCACAATTTATGTTATTTTCCTACTTTAAAAGATATAAAAGAATTTTCTAAAGAAATGTCAAATTACATACATAATATAACTTTAAGTACCCAAAGAGCTAGAATTTCTGCATATAATTTAGTGGATATTGTAGAAAAATACAATGGAATATTAATTCCTGCACATATATTTACACCATATAAAAGCTTTTATGGAAATTGTACAAAAAGCTTAAAAAGAATTTTTAAAGAAAAGTTTGACAAGATATTTGCTGTAGAGTTAGGTCTAAGTGCAGATACATTTTTAGCAGACGAAATATCAGAGTTAGAAACGAGAACATTTATTACAGACTCAGATGCACATTCTCTTCCTAAGATAGCGAGAGAATACAATAAAATTCTTATGGAAAATATAAGTTTTAAAGAACTTGTAAAAGCATTAAAAAATGAGGATGGAAGAAAGGTTTTAGCAAATTATGGATTAGACCCAAAGCTTGGAAAATATCATAGAACTTATTGCGAGCTATGTAACAAACCAATTGAAGGAAAACCACCAGTTACAAAATGTGACACATGTGACAGTAGCAAAGTAGTAATGGGAGTTTTTGATAGAATAGAAATAATAAAAGATAAACCAGAAACAAAAAGTCCAACAAATAGGCCACCATATATATACCAAATACCATTAACTTTTGTTCCAGGACTTGGAACCAAAACGATAGACAAGCTTTTAAATAATTTCGAAACAGAGATGAATATTTTACACAAACTTTCAGAAGATGATATAGAAGCAGTTGTAGGGGCAAAAAATGCTAGAGCAATAGAATGTGCTAGAACAGGAAAAATGCATATTCAATCTGGTGGTGGTGGAGTTTATGGAAAATTAACAGTAGGTTAAAGAGGTACTTAATTTAAAACAAATTACTATTTGTGGAGGTGATTGAAATTGAAAAAAAGGATATTGATTGGAGTATTAATTGCAATATTAATAGTAATTTTATCGTTTATAATTCCTGTAAAAATAGAAAAAAAGGAAGTTTGGTACAGTAAAGATTTAACATCATATGGACATAATGAGAGTTTTTATTATAATATATATGGTATAAAAATATGGCCATTTATAAGTGAAAATGAACATATAAGGGAATAACAAATTCTAATTTATAAAATATGAATTTTAAATTATAGTAAATATAAAGTTCTAAAATTCACGTTATAGAATAGACATTATGTATAAAACTACATTAGGAGGAATAACGTGAGAAATACAAAAACAAAAAATAGTAAAAGAATTTTAACAGTAATTACAAATTATTTTATAGAAAATATTAAAAGTTATACTTTTGTTGCAATTATATTTGTTATAGGGATAGCATTAGCAATTGTATTTATAAATAATTTGGAAGAAACTCAAAGAAACGAAATAAGTACATATATAACAACATTTACTAATTCTTTAAAAGATGGATATACAATAAATAAAGCGACATTGTTCACGAGTTCGGCTTGGAAAAACATAATATTATGCATTATTATGTGGTTTGCAGGTTCTACTGTTATAGGAATACCAATTGTACTTGGAATAGTTGCTTATAGAGGATTTTGCATAGGATATACAGTTTTAGCATTAACATTTACATATGGAACAGGGAGTGGAACAATATTTTTTCTTACATCAATGCTGTTACAAAATATAGTAATAATACCATGTATACTTTCACTTGCAGTAAGTGGTCTAAAACTATATAAATCTATAATAAAAGACAGAAGAAGAGAAAATGTAAAAATAGAGATAGTAAGACATACAATTTTTTCAATATTAGTGCTAATTATGTTAATTATTGCATCACTTATAGAAACTTATATTTCAACTAGTTTACTACAAACTGTAATAGGACTATTTCAATAATAAGTATAAACATTTATATCATTGGAATATAGCTAAATTTTAATAATATGATGTAATTCAAAATAGTTAAAATAATAAAAATAAAAAAAGAAAATAGTAAAAATATCTTTACAATTTTGACGTAATTTGATATAACATATAAAGTGATTTATGTAAATTCTTTATTTAAAAGTTATATTACATACGGCATAATATTTAAAGGGATAGGGGAGCTAAAATGGAAAAACATATAAAATTATTTTTGGAATTTCTTCAAGACGATAAAAAATTGTCAGATAACACATTACAATCATACAAAAGAGATATCGAACAATACAGAGATTATATTCAAGAAAACAGAATCAACTATTTAAAAGTAGATGGCGAAGATTTACAAGAATATTTAAAGAAATTACAAGAGATGGGAAAGAAAACTTCTACTATTTCTAGAAATTTAGCATCTATAAGGTCTTTTTACCAATATTTATTAAGAGTTAAAAAAATTAAACATGACCCAACAGATGGAATACAATCACCAAAGGTAGAAAAAAAGGCACCAAGTGTATTAACATCAAAAGAAGTAGAGTTACTTTTAGAACAACCAAAAGATGTTGACTTAAAAGGAACTAGAGATAAAGCAATGTTAGAATTTGCATATGCTACAGGAATGAGAGTAACAGAAATAATATCATTAGACATAGATGATGTAAACTTAAGCGAAGGCTTTGTTACATGCAATAGTGGTAAAAAACAAAGAACAATTCCAATAGGAACAATGTCATTAAAAGCATTAAAAGAGTACATAGAAGAAGCAAGACCAGTTATAATAAAAGATGAAAATGAAAAAGCATTATTTGTTAATACAAATGGAAAAAGATTAACAAGACAAGGTTTCTGGAAAATAATAAAATACTATAAAGAACAAGCACATATTGCAAAAGATATTACACCACATGTATTAAGACATTCGTTTGCAACACATTTATTACAAAATGGTGCAGACCTAAAATCTATACAAACAATGCTTGGACATTCAGATATATCATCAACACAAGTGTATGTACAATTCCAAGACCCAGAATTAAGAGATATATACAAAAAAAGTCATCCAAGAGCTTAAAAAATAGAAATTCTGGAAATGTTATATATTAGGAATATAAAAATTAATTTAATTGTAAAAATAGCTGTAATAGGATATAAATTCCATTACAGCTTTTATTTTTATTTCTCCAAAAACTACTTGACAGTTTACAATAATACATATAAAATAATAGTGTAGACAAAAATATATTTTAGTACAAATAATAATTTGTGATATATATTTATGGTACATTGAAAATTTAATAGAAAGAGGTGCAAAAGATTATGGATATAATAATCAATGTCGCCGTTTTTCTAATCTCAGCAGTTATATTTACATTTGTTGGAATGTATATTAGAAAAAAACTTGCTGAATCTAAAATGAAAAGTGCCGAGGCAGAAGCAAAAAAAATACTAGACATAGCAAATGTAGAAGCAGAAAATAAGAGGAAAGAAGAAATCATCAAGGCAAAAGAAGAAATTATGAATGCAAGAAATGAATTAGATCAAGAGATTAGAGAAAGAAGAGGCGAAGTACAAAGTCAAGAAAGAAGACTAATCCAAAAGGAAGAAAATTTGGAGAGAAAGATTGAAAAAATCGAAAACAAGGAAAAAGATTTAGAAAGCCAAGAAAAAGAAATAGTAGAAAGAAAGCAAACTTTAAATGAAACTATAGAAAAACAACTTAAAGAATTGCAGAGAATTTCTGGTTTAAGTAAAGACGAAGCAAAACAAATTTTACTTTCTGAAATGGACAAAAAACTTACTGCTGAAAAAGCTCAATTAGTAAGAGAAAGAGAGAGCGAGTTTAAGGAAGAATCTGAAAAGAAAGCAAGAGAATTAATTGGTTATGCTATTCAAAAATGCGCAGCAGACCATACTTCTGAAACAACTGTATCAATAGTTGCTCTTCCAAATGATGAAATGAAAGGAAGAATTATTGGTAGAGAGGGAAGAAATATAAAAGCTTTAGAAACATTAACAGGGATAGACTTAATTATAGACGATACACCAGAAGCAGTAGTTATTTCTGGCTTTGACCCATTAAGAAGAGAAGTAGCTAAAATTGCACTTGAAAAGCTTATTGAAGATGGTAGAATACATCCTGCAAAAATTGAAGAAATGGTAGAAAAGGCAAAAGAAGAAGTTTCTGAAAGTATAAAAGAAGCAGGAGAAAGAGCAATAATGGAAACTGGAGTTATAGGACTTCATCCAGATATTATAAAATTGCTTGGTAAATTAAAATATAGGACAAGTTATGGTCAAAATGTATTAAACCATTCTATAGAGGTATCTAACCTTGCTAGAATAATGGCAGAAGAGTTAGGATTAGATCCAAAATTAGCTAGACGTGCAGGTCTTTTACACGATATAGGAAAAGCTCTAGACCATGACATGGAAGGAACACATGTTGAAATTGGTGTGGAAGTTCTTAAGAAATATAAAGAAAATCCAAATGTTATAAATGCTGTAGAAGCACACCATGGAGATGTTGAACCACAAACAATAGAAGCTGTTTTAGTACAAGCAGCAGATGCAATATCTGCATCAAGACCAGGGGCTAGAAGAGAAACTCTAGAATCATACATTAAGAGACTAGAAGAGTTAGAGAAAATTGCAGATTCATTTGAAGGTGTAGAAAAATCATTTGCAATACAAGCAGGTAGAGAAATAAGAATAATTGTTAAACCTGACAAAATTTCAGATGATAAAATGACACTTCTAGCAAAAGATGTAGCAAAGAGTGTTGAAGATGAAATGGAATATCCAGGTCAAATAAAAATAAACTTAATAAGAGAAACTAGAGTAGTAGATTATGCAAAATAATTTGAAAGTTTAAGGATTATAAAGCAAAAGATAAAAATAGACAATATAAAAAAATATATTGTCTATTTTTTATGCAAAAATATAAAAATAATTTTTTACATTTCTAATTTTGTAAAAATAATATTGTTTAATTAAAAAAAATATAGTATTATAATTATTAGGTGATATAAATGAAGTTTGGTTTATCAGATGATATATATGAAAAAATTAAAAAAATAGCAGATAAATATAATAAATATAAATTTAAAATATTCGGTTCTAGAGCCAGAGGAGACTACAGAAGTAATTCAGATATAGATATTGCAATAGAGGGAAATATTGATAAAAAAGATAAGTTTAATATAGTAAATGAATTTGATATGATAGATATGGTGTACACAATGGATATAGTTTTTATAGAAGATATAACTAAAAAGGAATTTTTGGATTCTATATTAAAGGAGGGAATTAATTTATGAATAGATTTGTTCAAAGAAAAAATGATTATGAAAATGCTCTTAAAAGACTAAAAGAAGCATTGGTAGAAGATGAAAGTGAAATAGTCATAGATGGCGTTTTACATAGATATGAATTTACTTTTGAACTTGCTTGGAAATGTATGAAAGATTATTTGGAATATTTGGGTTTAGAAAATAAAACAGGAAGTCCAAGAGAAGTTATACAGTTATCATATAAACAAAATATTATAGAAGATGGTGAATTATGGATTGAAATGATGCTTTCAAGAAATTCATTATCTCATTTATATGATGAGGGAACTTCTAAAGAAATTTACAATGATATAAAGGAAAGGTTTGTAAAAGAATTTGAAAAATTAGAAAATAAATTTAATGAGGTAAATATAGAACTATAAATATAAAGGAGGCTGTAAAGTTGAAAATCTTAGCTATAGGTGATATTGTAGGCGAAGGTGGACTTGATAAATTAAAAGAGGTTTTACCTAAAATAAAGGAAGAGGAAGATATAGATTTTGTTATAGTAAATGCAGAAAATTCTTCTGGAGGAATGGGACTTACAACAAAATGTTTTAATATATTACAAAAATTAAAAGTAGATGTAATAACAATGGGAAACCACACATGGGCAAAGAAGGATATTTTTGAGTTTATAAATAGTCAAATGATAATAAGACCTGCAAATTATTCTGAGGGCGTGCCAGGGCATGGTTATGGAATTTATGAGTGCAAAGGAAAGAAAATAGCAGTAATAGATTTAATTGGAAGAACAGACATGGGCGTATTATCTGAAAATCCATTTTTAGTAGTAAATAAAATAATAAATAAAATTTCAGAAAGAGTAGATATTATTATAGTAGACTTCCATGCAGAAGCAACTGCTGAAAAAATAGCTATGAAGCACCATTTAGATGGAAAAGTTAATTTTATTTTTGGTACTCATACACATGTTCAAACAGCAGATGAAGAAGTAACAGAAAAGGGAACAGCATATATAACTGATTTAGGAATGACTGGACCAAAAAATTCTGTTATAGGAATGGATGCAGAAGCATCTCTTAAAAGATTTATTACTTCTCTTCCAGAAAGATATAAATTAGCAACTGGAGAATGTATTTTATGTGGTGTAATAGTAGATATTAATGACGAATGTTGTCGAACAGAAAGTATTCGTAGAATATATATGAAATAAATGACGAAAAAGCCTGAAAACACTCGACGAGAAGTGATTTGAATTTGATGAAAACTATAGACAATTTCCAATAAATGTAATATAAATATACTTGTAAACGAAATAAAAATAAAATCATAGGAGGCAAAAAATGGAAATTTTAAAAATCTCATCAAAATCAAATCCAAATTCTGTAGCAGGAGCTATTGCAGGATTGGTAAAAGAAGTGGACAGAGCTGAAATGCAAGCAATTGGTGCAGGAGCTCTTAATCAAGCAGTGAAGGCTGTTGCAATAGCAAGAGGGTTTGTAGCACCAGCAGGAGTTGATTTAGTATGTATACCAGCATTTGCAGAAGTTGAAGTAGAGGGGGAAGACAGAACAGGCATAAAATTAATAGTTGAATCTAGAAAATAAAATTTAATAAATTGGGGGCATGAAGAAATATTTTACATGCTCTTTTTTTGTATAAAATCTGCTTGAAAAAGTTATTATTATGTTATATTATATAAAAGTATTACGATTTGTAAGGGGTGGATTTATTGAAATCTAACATTATAAAATACATTTTTATAGCATTTGTCATAGGAATACTTATTTTTGCAGTATATTTTCTAAATAAAAATAAAAATGAAGAAACTGAAAATAGTCATAATAATAATGTACAATACGAAACAACACAGATGATAACAAATATAAGATTAGGAATATCAGATTTTGATAATATAAATCCAATAATAAGTCAAAACAGAGAGGTTATAAATTTATCGACATTAATATTAGAACCACTACTTACGTTAAATTCTAATTATAGAACACAGTATTGTTTGGCAAAAGAAATAGCAAAATCTGAGGCAACAACTTATGTGGTTAAATTAAATGAAAATATACACTGGAGTGATGGCTCTACATTAACTGCAAAAGATGTCAAATTTACAGTAGAAAAAATAAAAGAAAATAAACAATCTGTGTATGCAGAAAATGTTGCTAGAATAAAGTCAATAGAAATAATAGATTATACAACATTAAAAATTATTTTAGATAAAGAAGTACCATTTTTTGAATATAATTTAACATTTCCTATAATTTCCTATAATCAATATAATGAGAAGAATTTAAAAGATGGAATTCCACTATGTACTGGTATGTATAAAATTACATCTGTAAATGGAGATAAAATAGAATTAGTAAAAAATGATAAATGGAAAAATATAAATACTGTAAATCCAAAGATAGATAAAATTACAATAAATCTATACAAATCTGCTGGAGAAATTTTTAATGCATTTAAATTAGGAAATATAGACTTAATAAATACAAATAAAATTAATATAGAAGATTATGTTGGCACAATGGGATATAATAAAAAACAGTATGAAGGCAGAGAATACGACTTTTTAGCTTTAAATTGTGAAGATACTATATTAAAATATAAAGAAGTAAGACAAGCTATAAACTATGCTATAGACAAAGAAAACATAGTTGCAAGCGTATATAACAATAATTATTCAGTAGCAAATTTTCCTTTAGATTATGGACATTGGCTATATCCAGCAGATAGTGAAAAAATTCAACATAATAATGACAAAGCAAAAGAAGTTTTAGAAAATTCTGGTTGGACATATAAATATGGTGAGTGGAGAAAAACAGAAAATTATAGAACTAAAACAATTGACTTAACAATTGTAGTAGATAGTACAAATAAAAATAGAGTTAAAGTGGCAAAATTAATAGAAAAACAATTAGAAGGTATTGGAATAAATGTATATGTAAATGATGTTACTAAGTCAGGTTATGAAAGAAGATTAAAACAAAAAGACTATGAAATTATTCTAACAGGTGTATATAATGCATATAGTCCAGATTTAACATATTTTTATGGAGATAATAATTTAGCTAATTTTGAAAATATGGAAATGACGAATTTGTTAAATGAAGTAAAAAATATTTCAGATGAAGAAATGTTAAAAGAAAAATATAAAAATATAATAAGTATTTCTAGAGATGAAGCGGCGTATATAGGTTTATATAGAAACAAAAATACAGTTATTTCAGGGCAAGGATTAATGGGAGAAGTTGCACCAAATAATTATACATCTTATTACAATTTATATAATTGGTATAGACAATAATATTCATTAATTTTACAGTTTGATAGATAATCAATATTATTATGAATCAAAAGAATAATAATTATATATAAATAAGAAAATTAAAACTTATAAATAAAAATAATGAATATAAAACTAAAAAGTTAGTGTATATAAATTCAAAAAAAAAGAAACAAAATAAATATAAAAAATGCTTGACAAATAAAAATATTAATGTATATAATATAGACAAACAAATGTTTATTATATGTAAATATAAATTAGGAGGAATAAAAATGAGTAACGAAAATCCAGAAAAGAAAAAGGCACTAGAAATGGCATTAGGTCAAATTGAGAAACAATTTGGAAAAGGAGCTGTAATGAAACTTGGAGACTTCACAGCTATGAATGTGGAAGCAATTCCAACAGGAGCATTAAGCTTAGATATAGCTTTAGGAATAGGTGGAATTCCAAGAGGAAGAATTATAGAAATATTTGGACCAGAATCATCAGGTAAAACAACTCTTGCATTACATATGATTGCAGAGGCTCAAAAATTAGGAGGAGAAGCAGCTTTTATAGATGCAGAGCATGCCTTAGACCCAGTATATGCTAAACATTTAGGAGTAGATATAGATAACTTAATTGTATCTCAGCCAGATACAGGAGAACAAGCACTAGAGATAGCAGAAGCTTTAGTTAGAAGTGGTGCAATAGATATAATTGTTATAGACTCTGTTGCAGCATTAGTACCAAAAGCAGAAATAGATGGAGACATGGGAGATTCTCATGTTGGTTTACAAGCAAGATTAATGTCTCAAGCACTAAGAAAATTAGCAAGTGTAATTAACAAATCAAAATCTGTTATAGTATTTATTAACCAATTAAGAGAGAAGATTGGAGTAATGTTTGGAAATCCAGAAACAACACCAGGTGGTAGAGCTTTAAAATTTTATTCATCTGTTAGATTAGATATAAGAAAAATAGAAACAATGAAACAAGATGGAGAAGTAGTTGGAAATAGGGCAAAAGTTAAAGTAGTTAAAAATAAAGTTGCTCCACCATTTAGAGAGGCAGAGTTTGACATTGTATATGGTAAAGGAATATCTAAAGTAGGAAATATTTTAGATTTAGGAGTTAATTTAGATATTGTAAATAAAAGTGGTGCATGGTTCTCTTATAATGGGGAAAGAATAGGTCAAGGTAGAGAAAATGCTAAAAAATATTTAGAAGAGCATCCAAATATAACAGCCGAAATTGAAAAAAGAGTAAGAGATAGTTTTTCAGAAGCTTTTGAAAAGAGTTTAGGTGACGAAGAAATAGACCCAGAGCAAGAAAAAGAGCCAGAAGATGAAGAATAAAAATATATAGTGAGAGTAAAAAAATGTCATACACAATACAAGAATTTGATAATATAAAAACAAAAATGTTGAAGTACATAATGTATAAGAAGAGAACTGAAAAAGAGGTAAGACAGAAGTTCTCTTCTTCTGTTGATGAAATTTTATTAGATGATGTTATAGAAAATTTGAAAGAATTAGGTTATATAAATGATTTAAGATATGTAGAAAGAGCTGTAAATGAATTTGTGGCAATTAATACACTTTCTATAAGAGAAATAGAATATAAATTATATTCTAAAGGAATTAGCAGTAATATAATAGAGCAGTATATAAATAATAACTTAGAAACTTTGGAAGAATATGAGCAACAATGTGCACAAAAAATATATTACAAAAAACAAGCTTCAATGGAAAATGATGAAATAGTCAACTTCTTAAGAAAAAAAGGTTATTCTTCAGAAGCTATTAGAAATTTAGATACAAAATAGATATTAAAATATTTATTAAATAGATTTTAAAACATTATAGGAGACAATAAATGCAGAACATTTTAACATACGAATCAACTAAATATCCAATAAAAATAGAGAACTTCGAAGGTCCTCTTGATTTATTATGTCATTTAATAGATAAAAATAAAATGGATATATGTGACATAAAAATAAGTGAAATTGCAGACCAATATATAGATTATATAAATAAAATGGAAGAAATGAACTTAGAAATAGCAAGTGAATTTTTAATTATGGCGTCTGCACTTATATATTTAAAGTCAAAAAGTTTATTACCAAAGGAAAATGATGACGAAGAAGAACTTTCTGAAGAGGAACTACTAAGAAGAATTATTGAATATAAAAAATATAAGGAAATATCAACTAAAATTAGAGAATTATTTATAGAAAATTCTAAAAAAGTATTTAAACAGCCAGATGTAGTAGAGCTTCCAAAACAAAAATTGGAGGTTCACTATGCAAGAGAAGATATTGAAAAAGCATATAAAAACATAGTAAATAAAAGTAGAAATAGGCTAAATCAAAATGCTAAAAATATAGATAAAATAGCTATTGTGGATCACTACACTGTTGCAGAGAAAGTGAAGGAAATGTTTAAAGTACTTGTGTTAAATAAAAAATTTGTATTTAACAAACTATTTTCCTCAAAAAAATGTGATAAAGAGGAAATTGTTACTGCATTTACAGGTTTACTAGAACTTTCTAGAAGAAGCAAAGTTACTACAGAACAAGAAGTTATTTTTGGAGATATTACTGTAGAAAAAGCAAATAGAAGAGCAGAAGGAGATAAGTAAATTATTATAATATAAAAAAGTAAAAAGGTATAAATAAAGTTTAATAAACAGAAATATGTACATAACAAATATAAAAGGACTAATAGTTAAAAAGTATATATAAATTAAATCATAAATATATTAATTATATAAATAAAATTAAACAATTATGTTTAATTTTATAAAAATTGGAAAAACTAATACTAATGTTTACCTAAAAGGAGGTATACGAATGGTATTAGTTTTAATTTTTTTAATTATATTTATAATAATAACGCTTTTTTTATTTTTAGTTACAGCTTCAAATTTAAGATTTAGTTTGGAAAATTTAGAAGTTAGCAATACTAAAAAGAAGTTTAATATAAAAATATCATTAGTTCTGTTTAAAAAATTCACATGGTTGTTTATTAATTTAGATAAAACCAAATTAGAAAAGATTGCCAAAAAGGTACATTTAGATAAAAATATTTTAAAAAAATTAGATAAAGATTTTAAATTTGAAGATTTAAACAATCTAAAAAAATTAAAACCAAAAATAACTAAATTAGATTTAGAAATAAAGTTTGGACTAGAAGATGTTGTTATTACATCATATTTAATAGTTGCAATATCTGTTTTAATTTCAAATATTTTACCATTTTTAATAGATTACAAGGATTATAGTAATTGTAGATACAAAATAGAGCCTATATATTTAAATAAAAATTTATATAAAATAACATTAAACTGTATAATTGAAGAAAAAATGGTACATATTATCAATATACTATTTAAATTTTTAAAGAAAGGAAGAAGTGATAAATATGAGCGAACATCCAATAGAAGGTCTTATGACTACAGCAATGAACAGTTTGCAAAATATGGTTGATGTAAATACTATTATAGGAGAGCCAATTGAGACTACAAATAACATTATAATTATTCCAATTTCAAAGGTGGGTTTTGGCTTTGCTGCAGGAGGAAGTGAATTTAAAGGTGAAACAGTAGATGAATATACAAAGAAAGAAAAGGAAGAAGCAATACAATACAGATTACCATTTGGAGGTGGAAGTGGAGCAGGAGTTTCTATTACTCCAGTGGCATTTTTAGTAGTACAGCAAAATAATGTGAAGTTGTTACCAGTTTCTCATTGTTCCTCAATAGATAGATTATTAGATTATGTACCAGATTTAATGGAAAAAATAAATAATCAATTAAATAAAGTTATGCAAAATATTCAACAAGAAAAAAAGGATCAAAATAAGAGAAGAGAAACAATCCAAAAGGAAATAAAAGAAACATTAGAAGATATGTCAGAAAATCCTATAGTAAATAAAATAAAACCTCGTAGAAGCAAAATTTCTAGACAAGAGCCAACAACTACTTATGAGTATGAATACAATGAAATAGATGAGCACGATGAAAATGAAATAAATGAGTAAACTTTTATAAGAATATCAATTAATAATAATATTGTTGGGCACGGTATTATAAGAATATAGAACTTATAAAACAAAAAATATGTGATGAAATATGTACCTAAAATGTGTATTAAAATGTAGCTAGAACATGTACCAAAATATGTATTAAAACATGTACTAAAATGAAAAGCAATAAAATAAAAAAAGTAATTAATTAAAGAAATTGAGAAATATATATTTTCTACAAGAAGTAGGACTATTTATTCTCAATTTCTTATTATTTAATTGTTTAATTATTTAATTATTTAGCCATTTAATTGTTTTATCATTTAATTATTTATTGTTATATTGTTATTATGCTAGACAACAGTATAGCTATTATATAAATGCTATCTTAAATTAACAGAATATATATTATAAAATTTACATAAACAAAAAGCAAAAATTTACCTTAAGAAACTCCATTTTTTAAATACATAATTAATCATGTTAATTATATTATTTTTTTCTACACTTTCATTTGCAATTATATTAACTTTTGCTACTTCATTACCATCAATAGTGTAAACTATATTTCCAATAACATCACCTTTATTAATTGGTGCACTAATAATTTCTGGAATATTAATTGTTTGTTCTACATTTTTAGATTCTCCTTTTTTTACTAATGCTCCTACAGATGTTTCGTAAGCAAGGTCAATACTGTCTTTGACACCTTTTTGAACAGATATACTTTTTAATATGTCATTTTCATTAGAAAATTTTGAGTACTGAAAATTGCTAAAACCATAATCTAAGAGTTTTTCCGCTTCTGCAAACCTAATTTTAGTAGTAGGAGCCTTCATTATTACAGCAATTAGAGATAAATTATCTCTAGTAGCACTTGCAGATAAATTATAAAGAGCAATAGATGTTGAACCTGTTTTTAATCCAGTAGCACCTTTGTAATTTCGTATAAGCTTATTTGTATTTACAAGTTCCGATTTTCCATCACGAAGCGAATCCATCCAAATTGTTGTGTATTTTGTTATATTTGGATGCTTTGTAAGTAATTCTCTGGACATAAGTGCTATGTCATAGGCAGAAGTTTCATGACCGTCTTCATCAATTCCATGACAATTTTTGAAATTTGTGTCATTCATTCCAAGTTCTTTAGCCTTAGCATTCATTTGCTCTACAAAAGCCTCTTGACTTCCTGCTAAATATTCTGCCATAGCAACAGTACAATCATTTGCAGATACAACACATATTGCTTTTAACATTTCATCTACAGTAAGTTCTTCTCTAACATCAAGCCAAATTTGAGAGCCTCCCATAGCGGCAGCTGTTTCTGTACAGGGAATCTTATCTGTATAAGAAAGTCTACCAGAGTCTATAGCTTCCATAATAAGAAGTATACTCATAATTTTTGTAACGCTAGCAGGTCTTAATTTTTGATGCATATTATGGTCATATAAAACTCTACCAGAGTTTTGCTCTATTAAAACAGCACCTCCACATTCCAAATTTAAATCTGTACCAACAGAACTAGGAACAGAATTTAATAAGCTTTTATCTACATTGGTTGTAATAGTTGTTTCTTGGTTTTCAGATTTATAAGTGTTTCCTTTCATAGTGGAATTAGAGTTTGCAGAAGATGTATTAGAATTAGTATATTTATTATTGGTAGGTACGTTATTTTCAACAGAGTTAACGCTAGTCTGAACAGAATTTAGTGGCTCTGAGGTAGGAGACCAAACATAAATTTCAGAACTTGCAATAGAAATTGGAGTAATAAATGTTGTAATAACAAATATAGAAATTATAAATACAAATAACAATGTTAGTAATTTTTTCATAGGCATAAAAATCCCCTCCGAATAGTTATTAAAAAAATACTTTAATAAATACTATTCAAGGGAATCATATTTTAGAATTAATATTCTATTTTTAATATTTTAGCAATAACTTTATTATTAGTTACTTCAACTAATAATTTTAAGTCACTATCTGTATTATTTTTAAATTTTAAATCTAATGAATTATATGCAACAGTAGCATCATCACCTTTTTTTACATATCCAACTTCTTTTCCGTGTTCATGTCTTTCTGTTATTTTTATTCCTCTAACTTTTTTTGCAACATTGTATATAGTTGTACTAACTTGACAATTTCCTCCGCCATAACCTTTTACTTTTTTACCATTAACGAAAACGCCAGCTTTTTCATATCCCTTTTCTTCAGTAGGACTACCAACTATTTTATTAAACGAAAATTCTTCGTCCTTTTTTATAATTGTACCATTAATTTTTTTTGCACTAAGTTCCATATTTTTATCTCTATTGTCATCATCAATTTGTATTGGGGTAGAGTAGGATGCAATTTCTTTTTCATCTACAGAAGATTTTTTTATTATATTAGTAGAATTTTCTGCATTAGAAGTATTATTTTTAATGTTGTTTGAACTAGAAGATGTTTTTTCAGAATTGTATGTTTGAGAATTAGCAACATTTTCTTCTTCATTTTGTACATTATTATTACTACATCCGGTTAAAATAAAAGATAGTAATGCAATAATTAAAATTATAAAAAAATATTTTGTTTTTTCCATTTGTATCAATCCTTTCAGAATATATTATTTGTTTTTAAATAAAAAATATGTTGCATATTATTTCTAAAAGTAGTATAATTAATCTGTAGTAAATTTAGGAGAAAAAATATGGTAGGTAAAATTTGGAAAAAAGTTTTGTTTTTTATATTAATAGTTGCTTGCCTTTTTAATATTATAAATAAATTGGTACATAAAGCATCTTTAGATCAAGAGTTAGAATCTTCTGCAAGATATATTCAGCAACAACAAATGCAAGAAAAAAATAATTAGTAAATTTTCGAGTAAGAAATTTAATCATATACTTGAAATATTTTCTAATATATGTTATGATATAAAATAGTTTTTTTAAAAAGTAAGGGAGAGGTGAATACAAAATGAAAGAAGGATTACATCCAGCATATAATGAAACAACAATTACATGTGCTTGTGGAAATGTTATGAACGTTGGTTCAACAAGACAAGATTTAAAAGTAGATATTTGTTCTAAATGCCATCCATTCTGGACAGGAAACTTAAAAAGAGAAACAACTGGTGGTAGAGCAGATAAGTTTAAGAAAAAATATGGACTTCAATAAAATATTAGTTTTGCATGTGCAAAAAAATAAAAAAGTAGTAACTTACGTTACTACTTTTTTATTGACAAAAATATGGAAATAACATATATTTAAAATCAAATATAACAATTTAAAAAAATTTAAAATTAATAAAAATGCTACACAAAAAGAAAAAAGTGTGGTATCATATATGAGTAAAAAGCCCATAACTGGCTTAAATATAAGAAAAGATAAAGGAGGAATTAACAATGTCAGGACATAGTAAGTGGCATAATATTCAAGCAAAAAAGGGAAAAGCAGATGCAGCAAGAGGAAAAATTTTTACAAAATTAGGAAGAGAATTGCTATTAGCAGTAAAGCAAGGTGGCCCTGACCCGGCAAGTAATTCCAAATTAAAAGATGTAATTGCAAAATGTAAGGCAAATAACATGCCAAATGATACAATAAATAACGCAATAAAGAAAGCTTCAGGAGCAGGAAACAGTGAGAATTATGAAGAAATTGTATATGAAGGATATGGCGTTGGAGGAGTTGCTTTAATTGTAGAGGCAAGTACAGATAATAAAAATAGAACAGCAGCAGATGTACGTCATGCTTTTGATAAAGCAGGAGGAAACTTAGGAACATCAGGTTGTGTTTCTTATTTATTTAGCAAAAAAGGTATTATTGTAATTGATAAGACAACAACAAATTTGTCAGAAGATGACTTAATGATGTTTGCTCTTGAAAATGGAGCAGAAGATTTTCAAGCAAGTGACGAAATATATGAAATAACAACATTACCAGAAGATTTTTCAAGTGTAAGAGAAGCTTTAGAAACAAAAGGAATAGAATTTTTAGAAGCAGAAATTCAAATGGTTCCATCTACATATATTAGTTTGGACGAAAAAGATGGAGAAAAAATGCAAAGATTAATAGACAACTTAGAAGATTTAGATGATGTAATGAATGTATATCATAATTGGGAAGAATAATATTTAAAAATATTGAAAGAATAATTTATAAATTTAATTTAGATGGAATTTATAATTTATTTAAAAGGGGTAATAACGTATGAAAAAAAATAAAGGTTTAAAAATTACAATAATTATATTAGCAATTTTAATTATTTTATCTGTTATAGCTTTTGCATTAATTTATGTATTTACAGATTTATTTAAATCTAATAAGGAGTTGTTTGCAAAATATGCGGTAAGCATGATGCAAGAAAAAACAGCATTTTTGCCAAGTAATTTAAAGGAATATATAAATAAAAAATCAACTACTCCTTATGAAAATAATGGTAGTTTAACAGCAAATATATCTTCAAACTCTAATGAACAAATAAATAACATGTTCAATTTTGCAAATAATGCAAGAATAAACTTTTCTGGAAAAGTAGATGCTGCTAATAATAGAGATGAGCAAAATATTAATATATTTTATACAAATGATGTTAGTTTGCCATTTAACTATAAACATGTTGAAGACATCTACGCACTTCAAGCAGATTTTGCTTTACCAAATTATGTAGGAATTGAAAATAATAATATTCCAGAATTATTACAAAAACTTGGAGTAAATATAGATTCATCTGTAGAAATACCAAATAAAATAGAAGGACAAGATTTAGAATCAATAAAATTTTCAGATGAAGAAATGAAAGGTTTATATAATAATTACCTTATGCCAGCTATTAATAATTTAACTGATGACAAATTTTCTAAAATGGAAAATTCAGATGGTTCAGTAGATTATGCAATAACTCTTACAGTTGAAGATTTAAAAAATATATTAATACAGATGTTACAGAATCTAAGCCAAGATACTTCTTTAATTAGTAAAATTAATAGTATATATCAAGAAATAAGTAATGGTACAGAAACTATAATTACAGCAGATGATGTAAACGATATGATATCTAATTTACAAGAAACAAAAGTAAATGATGGAGATTTAACTGTAACTATTACTCAATTTAATGGAAAAGTTAATAAAGTAGATATTACAATTATTTCATCATCGGAAAGTAATTCAAATAGTATAGATTCTTCTACTGAAGAAACAGAGGCAAATCTTACTATTATAAAAGAAGAAACAAGTTCAAACCTTACATATGATATTTCTTTAAATATGTTATCTGGAGAAACAGAGATTACAGGTGGATTAGAAATGTCATATACTAATATTAATACTAATAGTGTAGTAGAAAACTATGCAATTACAGTAAATATTAATGACATGACAAATCTTAAATATAGTTTTTCAAATAATGTTGTTTTTGCAAATAGTGTTGGAATTGCAGATTTTGATTTAAACAATACTATTGTGCTAAACAATTATCAAACAGCAGATATTCAAACATTTTTAAACCAACTTGGAACGATAATAACTAATAAAAATGAAGAGCAAATGAAAAAAATTGGATATCCAATAGAACTTATAAACCCTATTTATATGTGGATTGCAGGACCTGCTTTAAATTTATACATTTATAATATGGCATCAAATATAACTGGTAGTGCAAATCTAAATGACCAAGCAGTTGCTGCATATAATCAACAATTTTTAAATTATGAAGGAACTAGAACAGGGACACAGGTAAGAACATTAGTTAATCTAGTAAGCTCACATAATGCAAGTAATGCACAAGAACCAAGTAAACAAATACAAATTACAAGTGAAAAATATGAGCAAGGACAAACATTAGCAGCACCAACAACCCCAATAGGAGAAATTACACCTCCAGCATTGATGTCTGGAAAAACATATAATGTAACATTTGCATATGACCCAACCACTGGATATATTACAGCTTGTGGAATAACAGAAGAGGGAAATATAAATAATGGTAATTCATCTTCTAATAGTATTGTTGAAGTAAATGCACTTAATTAAAATATATAAATTCTAATTAAATAGTTCTAAAAAATAAAACATAGCATATATATTAATATATGAATATGTTTTATTTTTTTATGGAAATTAATATGGTGGGTGAGAAAGATAGAAAATATATTAAATACAATAAATTATTTTCCGCTTCAAATTAGAAATACAATATGTCGATATAAAGATAGATTTAATCTACTAGAGGAAATAAGAATACGAGCAAATAAAAATATAATATTAAAAATTGGACAGGCAGATGTAGTTTTAGAATATGTTGCAAGTCAAGAAGAATTGTTACAAATATTACAAATTATATGTGATAATTCGATTTATTCATATCAAAATCAAATTTGCAATGGATATATAACACTTAGAGGTGGTCATAGAGTTGGAATTGCAGGAAATGTAGTTGTAGAAGATGGAAAAGTAAAAAATATTTCTTATATATATAGTTTGAATTTTAGAATAGCTAAGGAGATAACGGGGTGTAGTAATAAAATAATAAAGGATATATTAAATTTAGAAGATAACACTATTTATAATACTATTATTGTTTCTCCACCAGGCAGAGGTAAAACTACTCTTTTAAGAGATATTGTAAGACAGATTAGCAGTGGAATTCCAAACTTAAATTTTAGAGGAATTAATGTAGGATTAGTAGATGAAAGAGATGAAATTTCAGCTATGTATAAGGGTGTTCCACAAAATAATGTAGGACTTAGAACAGATATACTTTCTAATATTCCAAAATCAATAGGGATGAAAATGTTAATAAGGTCTATGAACCCAAAAGTAATAGTAGCAGATGAGATAGGAACAAAAGAAGATGTGGAGGCTATAAATTATGCTGTATGTTCTCGGTGTAAAAGGGATTTTTACAGCACATGGTAAAAATATAAAAGATATTTCATTAAATCCTATTTTAAATAGTTTATATAAGTCTAATGTTTTTGAATTGTTTTTATTTATAGAAGAAGATAGAAATATAATTAAATATTTTTGTAAAAATGAGAAGAAAGGAGAATTTGGCAATATTAATATGGAATATGCCATGTAATAAAAATGTTATTTATTAAAGTATTTATTTTTGCAATGATAATAGGTACAAGCTCAGCAATAGGATTAATGCTAGCTAAAAAATATACAAATCGTGAATTAGAGCTTAAAGAGATAAAAAATGCATTAAATATGTTTGAGAATAAAATAAAGTTTACATATGAAGATATACCTACTGTTTTTAAAGATATATCAAAAAAGATAAATGGAAATGTAGGAAATATTTTTAAAAATGCTTCTGAGAAAATGCAAAATATGCAAGCAGGAGAAGCATGGGAATATGCTTTAGAAAATACATATACAAGCTTAAAAAAAGCAGACATAGACATAATTAAAGGGTTAGGACGAATGCTTGGAAAAACAGATTTAAGTGGTCAAATTAGCGAAATAAAATTAGTAAATAATTTTATAGATGCCCAAATAGAGGATGCAAAACAAGAAAAAGATAAAAACTATAAAATGTATAAAACTCTTGGAATTGTAGTTGGAGCAACAATTGTAATTATTTTGGCTTAATATTTTTAAAACAAATTAGTATATATTTTTTAATTATAAATGACAATTAAAAAATAATAATCGAAAACTATATTAGTAAGGAGGATTATATGGATATAAGCCTATTATTTAAAATAGCTGCAATAGGAATTTTAGTGGCAGTATTGTATCAAGTTTTAGTAAGAGCAGGAAGAGAAGACCAAGCTATGATGACAACTTTAGCAGGTCTTGTAATTGTATTAACATTAGTTATAAAAGAAATAAGTACATTATTTACTACAGTAAGGACTATGTTTGGTTTATAGGTAAGACCTTTATTAAAAACCTAAATATAAATTTTAAGGAGTTTCGTATATTTTTATATGCGAGAAGAGTTATGGACATTATAAAAATTATTGGAGTTGGTTTAATTGCACTTATTATAATCATAATTGTAAAACAATATAGACCAGAATTCACAATGTATGTTTCTGTTGCAGCTGGAATTATTATTTTACTTTTAGTAATGGACAAACTTTCCGCAATTATTAATTTATTAACTAATTTGGCAAATAGAACATCAATAAATAACGAATTTATATTTTTGCTTATAAAGATTACAGGAATTGCTATTTTAACAGAGTTTGCGTCTAGTGTTTGTAAAGATTCAGGAGAAACTGCAATTGCATCAAAGGTAGATATGGGTGGCAAAATAATTATAATAGCAATGTCTATTCCAATAATAGCAAGTCTTTTAGAGACTATTTTAAAAGTTTTACCTTAGGAGTACAAATGAAAAGAAGAGTTTATTTTTTTAGATTTATAATTTTAACTATATTTTTTCTTTTTGTAAACAGTAGTATTGTTTTTGCAGAAGAAACTGGTACAGAAGGTATATTAGAGTCACAAAAGAATTCATTAAATATAAGTGGCTTTTTAGATGAAGCAAATAAATATACATCAGACTTATATGGGAATTTTGATGTTGATGACATATTTAATAAAGCAATAAAGGGAGAAATAGACAATGAAAGTATTATAAAAAAATTTTTAAGTATTATTGGAAAAGAAATTATAGATTGTATAGGAGTTCTTGGAACTGTAATTGTAATAATTGTTATACATAGTATTCTTAAAAGTATAAGTGATGGGTTAGAAAATAAAACAGTTTCTCAAATTGTTTATTATGTTCAGTATATATTAATAGTAACTTTAATAATGGTAAACTTTGCAGATATTATTTCAATGGTTAAAAATTCAATAGATAGTTTAGTTGGATTTATGAATAGTCTAATCCCTATACTTATAACATTAATGCTTACAACTGGGAGCTTTACATCAGCTAGTTTATTGGAACCGATATTACTTTTTTTGATAACATTTATAGGAAACTTTATTAATATGATAATTATTCCATTTGTATTAATTTCTACAGCTTTAGCAATTGTTTCAAAAGTATCTGAAAGAATACAACTTGACAAATTATCTAAATTTTTTAATTCATCTATTGTATGGATATTAGGAATTGTGCTTACAATATTTGTAGGATTAGCTTCTGTAGAAGGTAGTCTAAGCAGTACTGTAGATGGAATTACTGCCAAGACTACAAAAGCAGCAGTATCAAATTTTATTCCAGTGGTAGGAAAAATTTTAGGAGATGCTGTAGAAACTGTAATAGGTTGTGGAGCAATTTTAAAAAATGCAGTTGGAATAGTTGGAGTAATAGTTGTTATTAGCATTTGCATGGCGCCAATAATAAAACTTGCAATACTTATGGGAATGTATTATTTATGTGCAGCTGTTTGCCAGCCAATAGCAGATGAAAAAATTATAAAGTTATTAGACCAAATGGGCGATACTTTTAAAATACTATTTGCAATATTGTGTAGCATAAGCATTATGCTAGTTATTGGAGTTACATTGGTAATAAAAATTTCAAATAGTGGTTTAATGTATAGGTAAAGCGGAGGGAAAATGATTGAATGGATTACAAATTGGGCTCAAGGTATAATTATAGCTGTTATTATAGCTACAATTATAGAGATGATTTTGCCAAATGGGAGTTGTAAAAAATATATAAAAGTAGTAATTGGTGTTTATATTTTATTTTCAATAATTTCTCCTGTTATTAGTAAAATTACAGGAAAGGGATTTAATATAAGTGAGGAATTAAATTTAGAAGAGTTTTATACAGAAGTTGATAGCAAAGCTATATATAATAGCTTAGATAAAAATAATTCTAATAATATAATGGATATTTATGTTTCAAATTTAAAATCAGATATAATTTCAAAATTAAAAAATAAAGGATATGAGACAATAGAATGTGAGGTAAAAATAAAAAATGAAGAAACTTACGAAATAGAAGCATTAAACCTAAATTTGAAAAAGATAAAATCAAATAATGCAGATACAGAGGAAGAAAATAACAATGAAGATGTAGAAAAAGTAAAAGGAGTGAATGATGTAAATATTGAAATAAACGGAAGTAATAATAAAGATAATAACATTGAAGATGATAATGATAAAAATAATTCTAAGAACAATACAAATAATAAAGATTATAACTCAGACTTAACAGTTTATGAAAAAAACAAAGTAAAAGAATATTTAGAAACAACTTATGAAATAAATAAAAAAAGTATTAACATAAATTAAGTTTAATTAAAAGGAGGGAAAAGTATGTTTAAGGAGAAAATTAAGTCTCTTATTCAAAAAGAGAAGGGAGAGGAGAAAAGTGAAAATAATAAAAAGAAAATAGAAAATTTAGTGGTGCTTGTTATTATATTAATAATTACAGTTATTGTTATTAACTTAATATGGAATGGAGATAATGGAGAAGAAAAGAAACCAACATCAGACCCTAATAAAAAACTTGCTACTACAATAGAAGAAGGTATTACAGAAGAAACAGTACAGGTTTCTTCTTCGTCATTATATAAAATAGATGGAGAACTTGAAGAAATACTTTCTAAAATAGAAGGAGTAGGAGAAGTAAATGTTATGATAACATATTCACAAACTAGTCAGACAGTACCATTATACAATGAAGATAGAACAACAAAAGATACAGAAGAAACAGATAAATCTGGTGGCACAAGAAAAATAACAGAATCGGATAGTAAAAAAGATATAATATTTAAAGAAAGTGATGGAGAAAAACAGCCAATAACACAAAGTATAATAAGTCCTAGAATAGAAGGAGCTATTATAGCTGCAAAAGGGGCTGCAAATGTAGATGTTAAAACTAAAATTGTTCAAGCTGTAGAAGCAGTAACAGGACTTGCAACACATAAAATTCAAGTATTTGAAATGCAAAGTTAATAGAAAGGAGATTTTAAAATGTTTATGAAAGTGATAAAAAGAAATCAAATTATTATTTTTGTTGGAGCATTAATGTTAATAGTAGCAGGTTATCTTAATTTTAGTGACAATGGATTACCAATAAATAATTTAGTGCCAACAAGTACACTAGCAGATGCTGAAGAAATGGCATCAATAGGAGATGCTAAATTAGTTAGTGCTAATGTGGTAGATGGTGAACAAGAAAACGAAATTCAAGATATAGTAAATAATAATGATTTAAATGATAGCGTAATAGAAACAAATACAGAAGCGGATATTAAAAATAATGATAAAAATGTTTCAGAAAATATAACAGAAAGCAGTACGACAGAAACTAGTAGTAATAATATAGAAAGTGTAAATAAAGATAAACAATTAAATAATAACTATTTTACTCAATCAAGATTAGATAGAGATACAATGTATTCACAAACATTAGATACATATCAAAAAATAATTGAAAACGAAAGTATATCTGCAGACCAAAAAGCAATAGCACAAAAAGAAATAAGCAAAATTAATGAGCAAAAAAACTCAATTATGATAGCGGAAAATTTAATAAAGGTAAAAGGATTTGAAGATTTAATAATCTTTATAAATGGGGAAAATGTTAGTGTAATTGTAAAATCAGATAAATTAGAAGAAAAGGAGATTGCACAGATTCAAAACATAGTTACACGTGAGTTAGGAGTGAAAATAGAAAATATTAATATAAGTAATAAATAATATAAAGTATTGATAGATATAAAGAAACTTGTAAAATATCAACTTGGTTGTGCCAAATAGCAAAAAACTAACAATTGTACGCTTAGATAAAGTTGAAAAAATTAGCCAATACTGTTATAATATAGTTGTTGAAATAAGGGGATAAAAATGAAAAAAACAAATATATTAATAATTGTATTAATAGTAGTTATACTAATCGCTGGTTCGGTATTGGCTTTAAAGATAGCAAGAACAACACAGCATAATACCACATTGACTGAAACTGAGTCAAAAGATAATTTTTCTGAAGAAGATTATCAAAAAGAAAAAAGAGAAGCGGAGATTAAACTAGAAATAAAAGAAGCAAGAGGAAAGTTATTCTCAATTATAATTTTCTGTATTTCAATGGTAATGGCTATAGGATTATCTAAGTTATACAGTAAATTAAATCTTCCTCGTTATGCAGTAATATTTACAATGTTAAAACCTATAATATCGATTGTAGGAAGTATGTATTTAAGACCAATGGTAATATTTTTACAAATTATAATAGAAATATTAAGCATAATGACATTATATAACTATTTTAAAGCTGTTAATATGCCAGGATTATGTGGAATTATACCATCCATATTACCAATATTATCTATATCTATGATTTGGTTTGGAAATTTTGCAAGTAGTTCTAATTATACAGAACTTTATATTAAAACAATTTTTCTAATACTAATATTCGTTGCTTGGGCAATTGTTTCTATAATTTCTAATATAAGGTTAGGAAAGAAATTTAATAAAAGTGTAGAATTTATAGTAGGACTTGCAATATTACCATTTATATTTCAGCCAGTATTAGGATATACTAAAGATACAGTAGAAAAGTAAATATTTATATAATAAGAACATTACTATTATTCAGTTTATAAAATATTTTTTTAATTACAACTTTTTAGTTGTAATTTTTATTTTTATTGATATAATAAGTAAAGAATTACAATAGATAAATTTTAGGAGGTATATATGTTAAAAAGAGTAGCTATTTTAGCAAATGGTGGAGATGTTTCAGGGTTTAATGCTGTAATTAGAGCAATATTAAAAACTGCTGAAAATAATGGCGTAGAGTGCTATGGTTTTATAGATGGATATAGAGGATTGTTAAAAAATAATTTTGTAAAATTATCTACAAGTGGAGATGGAAATGCAGTAGGAATTTTACCTAAAGGTGGTTCTATAATAGGTTCCTCAACTAATGCAAATGTATTTCAGTATCCTGTCGAAGAAAATGGAGAAAAAGTTTATAAAGATTTTTCAGATGTATGTGTTGAAAATATTAGAAAAGATGGAATTGATTGTTTATTTACATTAGGAGGAGATGCAACACAAAAGTCTGCAAGAGATTTATCTTTAAAAGGAATTAACGTTATAGGTGTTCCAAAAACAATAGATAATGATGTTGCATGTACAGAAATTACATTTGGATATAATACAGCTGTATCTGTTGCAGCAGATGCACTAGATAGATTACACACAACAGGAGAAACACATCATAGAATAATGGTATTAGAAGTTATGGGAAGATATGCTGGGTGGATTGCTTTAGAATCTGCAATAGCAGGTGGAGCAGACGTTGCTTTAATTCCAGAAATTCCATATGATATAAATAGTGCTGCAAGAAAAATTATAAATAGAAAAAATAGAGGAAAAAGCTTTAGTGTAGTAGTGGTTGCAGAAGGTGCTAAACCAATAGGTGGTAATATTTCAGTTGCTAATGTTAGGGATAATGGAGCAGGAGTAGATAACACAAAACTTGGTGGAGCAGGAGAAAGAGTTGCAAGAGAATTGGAAAAGCTTACAGGATTAGAGGCAAGATGTACAGTTTTAGGTTATATGCAAAGAGGTGGAACTCCAACTTCATATGATAGAGTTTTATCTACAAAATATGGTTCAAAAGCAATGGAACTTGCATTAAATGGTGAATTTAATAGATTAGCTGTAATAAGAGATGGAAAACTAAGTTCAGTTTCTTTAGAAGAGGTTGTAGGCGATAATAAAGTAATAGGTGCAGTTTCTGGAAATACACCAGAGAGTAATATTAGAAAAGTTACTATGGACCATGATTTAGTAAAAACGGCAAGACATATTGGAATAAATTTAGGAGATTAAATAAAAAAATAGTAATGTAAAAATTATTGCAAAGATTAATGAAGTAATGTATAATAATAAAGAATTATACATTGCTTTTTTTATTTTTATGGGGAAAAGCAAAAATTAAATAAAGAAATAAAAAATATGTTTGTAAATTGTATATAAAAAATAATATTTTATAAATTACAATTTGTACATGACTATAAAAGGAGACAAAGATGTTAGACTTTAAAGAAAAAATTTCAGAAGAAATATCAAAGATTACCAAAATAGATAAAAATGAATTATACGAATATATAGAAATGCCATCTGATAATAAAATGGGAGATTATGCTTTCCCATGTTTTAGGTTAGCAAAAACAATGAAAAAATCACCACAAATAATTGCTAATGAGTTAAAAGATGGTATTTCTTTAGGTAATGAATTTGAAAAAGTAGAAGTTATTAATGGTTATATAAACTTTTTTGTTAATAATAAAAAGTTAGTTGAAAATGTTTTAGAAGAAGTAGAAGAAAAAAGAGAAAATTATGGAAGTAGTGAAATTGGAGAAGGCAAAAATATAGTAATAGATTATTCTTCTCCAAATATTGCTAAACCATTTCACATAGGTCATTTACGTACAACTATTTTAGGTAATAGTTTATATAAAATGTATAAGTTTTTAAATTACAATTGTGTAGGTATAAATCACTTAGGAGACTGGGGAACACAATTTGCTAAATTAATAGAAGGATATAAAAGATGGGGGACAGAATATGACATTGAAAGTAATCCAATAGAAGAATTAACCAAAATTTATATTCGTATAAATGACTTGTGCAAAGAGGATGAAAGTGTTTTAGAGCAATGTAGAGATAATTTTAAAAAGCTTGAAGATGGAGACGAGTATTGTGTAAAGATATGGCAAAAATTTAGAGAATTAAGTTTAAAAGAATTCCAAAGAATTTACGATTTATTAGATATTCAATTTGACTCTTGGAACGGAGAAGCCTTTTATACAGACAAAATGCAAGAAGTAAAAGATATATTAGAGAAAAATAATAAATTAGTTGAATCAGAAGGAGCAAGAGTTGTGGATTTATCAAAAGAAGATATGCCACCATGTATTATAGAAAAGTCAAATGGTTCTACAACATATGCTACACGTGATTTGGCAGCAATATTATATAGAGCAAGAACATATAATTTTGATAAAGCTTTGTATGTTACATCTTATGAGCAAATATTACATTTTAAACAAGTTTTCGAAACAGCAAAATATTTAGACTTAGACGAAAAATATACAAATGGACTAGTTCACGTTCCATATGGAATGGTTATGCTTAAAACAGGGAAAATGTCTACAAGGGACGGAAATGTAGTAAAAATTGAAGATTTATTAAAAGAAGCAATTGCTAAGGTAAAAATAATAATAGAAAATAAAAATCCAGAATTAGAAAATAAAGAAGATATTGCTACAAAAGTTGGAATAGGAGCTGTAATTTTTAACGACTTATATAACAGCAGAATTAAAGATGAGATTTTTGATTGGGATATAATGCTTAACTTTAATGGGGAAACAGGACCATATATGCAATATATTTATGTAAGAACAAAAAGTGTATTAGAAAAAGCTGGATATATTCCAAAACTTAAAGATGTTAATTTAGATAAATTGCTAGATGAAGATTCAGTAAAGGTTATTAAATTATTATATCAATTTAATGACAAAATAATGCAAGCAATAGAAAAGTACGAGCCATATATAGTTGCAAGATATTTAATAGAAGTTGCTAAAACATATAGCTCATTTTATAACAATAATAAAATTATATGTGATGATAAAGAAGTACAAGATGCAAGAATTTATTTAACATATGCTACAGGAATTGTTTTAAAAACAGGAGCAGCACTTCTTGGAATAAAAATGCCAGATAAAATGTAAAAATTTATGAAATATAAAAGTTAAAATATATTAAAACAGAGGAATTAAATGGAACAAAAAATAAAAAATATAGAAGAAGTAAAGAAATTAGATAAAAATGATGATAAGCAACTTATGAAAAATAGTGAAATAATAGAAGAAAAAAATAATAACATAGATAATAAATTTACTGTTTTTGGATATACACTATCTAAAATAGTAGCATACTTTGTTATATATAGCTTTTTAGGGTTTATTATAGAAACACTTTTTGGATTACTTACAAAAGGAGTTGTAGAAAGTAGAAAAAGTTTTTTATATGGTCCATTTTGTGGCATATATGGATTAGGTGCTATAGTAATGATTATTTCGTTAAAGAGATTTAATAAAAACAATTATACACTTTTCATAGGTGGTTTTATTGTAGGCTCAATTATAGAATATGTAATAAGTCTAATTGGAGAAGAATTATTTCATATAAAATGGTGGGACTATTCGGGTATGCCATTTAATATTAATGGAAGAATTTGTATAGGTTTTTCATTATTTTGGGGAATTTTAGCAATTTATTTAATGTCACATTTAAACCCAAAAGTAGACAAATTTATAGACAAAATAAATCCTAAATTATTAAAAGCTTTAGCTGTTACAGCAACAATATTTTTTATATTTGATTTATTAATAACTGGTTTTGCATTAAAAATGTTTTTTACAAGATTAGTCAACGACTACGATTTAGAGTTACAAAATGTAGATAGATATAGGCAAGCATATACAGAATTATATAACCAACCAGAAATTAAAGAAATTGTAAACAAATATTTTTCATATGAAAAGATGTTGCATACATTTCCTAATATAAAAGTAACAGGTAAAGATGGAAATATTATATGGGTTTGTGATATATTAAAAGATATTCAACCATATTATTTTAGAGTTTTTGAACCCAAATTAAGATAATATGAATATAATTATATAAATAAAAAAAACGGAGGTTTTATATTATGAGAAAATATTTTGGTACAGATGGAATTAGAAGAATTGCTAATACAGAACTTACACCAGAATTAGTATATAAAGTTGCAAAGGCAGGAGCATATGTTTTATCTAAACATGCTAACCATGCCCCAACAATTTTAATAGGTATGGACACTAGAATTTCTGGAACATTAATAGAAAGTGCAATGACAGCAGGTTTTCTAAGTTATGGTGCAAATGTAAAATTATTAGGTGTTATACCAACACCAGGAGTTGCTTATTTAACTAAGAAACTTAAAGCAGATGCAAGTGTTGTTATTTCTGCTTCACATAATACATATGACTTTAATGGAGTAAAGTTCTTTAGTAATAAAGGAATGAAAATTCCAGATGAATTAGAAGAAGAAATAGAAGAGATAATGGATTCAGATAAATTAAGTGAACTAACAGCTGTAAAAGACAAAATAGGAGTTTCAGAAGTTAGAACAGATTTATTAGATGAATATTTATATTTCTTTAGAAAGAATTTTGAAGAAGATTTTGAAAATGTGGATAAGTCAAACTTTGTAGTGGCAATAGATACAGCAAATGGTGCTACATCTGTAATTGCAGAAAAAGTATTTACAGCACTTGGAATTAAACATTATATTTTAAATAATACTCCAAATGGAACAAATATAAATGAACATTGTGGCTCAACACATTTAGATGTTATAAAAAAATATGTTGTAGAAAACCATTGTAATCTTGGAATTGCATACGATGGAGATGGAGATAGATGTTTAGCTGTTGACGAAAATGGAAATGAAATAGATGGAGACAAGATTTTAGCAATAATGTCTAAATACATGATGGAAAAAGAAACTTTAAATAAAAATACAGTTGTTGCAACAGTTATGAGTAATCTAGGATTAAAGAAATATTCAGAAGAAAATGGAGTAAATTTAATTCAAACTAAAGTTGGAGATAGATATGTACTAGAAGAAATGCTAAAAAATGGATACAATTTAGGTGGAGAACAATCAGGACATGTAATTTTCTTAGACTATAATCCAACAGGAGATGGAATATTAACATCACTTATGTTAATAAAAGTAATGCTAGAAAAACAAATGAAAGCATCAAAATTATGTGAAATTATAAATATTTATCCTCAAGTTTTAATTAATGCAAAAGTAAGTAATGACAAAAAATATGATTATGATAAAGATGCAGAAATAAAAGAAAAAATAGAAGTTTTGAATAAGGAATTTGCAGGAAATGGTAGAGTTTTAATAAGACCTTCTGGAACAGAGCCATTAGTTAGAGTAATGATAGAAGGAGAAGATAAAAATTATATAACTAAAAAAGCACAAGAACTAGCAGACTTTATAGAAAATAAATTAAAATAAGTTAAAACAGAAATATGTTGCAACAAACTAAAGTTAAGTTAAAAATAAGAATCAAAAGAAAAGGGGAATTTTTATGCCAATAATTAATTTTATGAACCCTATTACATTATTAGTAGGAGTAATATTATTTGTTTTAGTATCATATTTAGGGAAGAAAACAAAAAAGAGTTGGATAGTTGCAATAATGTTATTTGTATTTATAACATTATTAATATGTTATGCAGTGCAATTTTTAACACTAAATCCAAATACGCCAGAACTTGCTGCAAGCCAAACGGCTTTATTGCAAACAAGTGGAATTACATTAGTATTTATATTAATTTCTTTCTTCATTTATTTATGGATAGATGATATTGAGGCAAAAATGGGAAAAAGAAAGAGCATAGATAATAGTATGGATTGGTTTTGGAGAAATGTATAAGATTATATGATAAAGGAGATTGGTAATATGAAAGAAAAATTTTATGTAACGACACCAATATATTATCCTAGTGGAAAATTTCATATAGGAACAGCATATACAGAGGTTCTTGCAAATACTATGAAGAAATATAAAGAAAAAAGAGGATATGATACATATCTTCTTACAGGTGTGGACGAGCATGGGCAAAAAGTGGAGCAAGTTGCAATAAAAAATGGTAAAACGCCTCAACAACATGTTGATGACATGGCTAACGAAGCAAAAAAATTATGGGAGTTAATGAGGATAGACTATAATGATTTTATAAGAACTACAGAAGAAAGACACTCTAAAGTGGTTGCAGAAATATTTGACAAATTAATGGAACAAGGTGACATATATAAATCTGAATATGAAGGTTGGTATTGTATGCCTTGTGAGACTTATTTTACAGAAACACAACTAATTGATGGAAAATGTCCAGATTGTGGTAGAGAAGTAAAGAAAATGAAAGAAGAAGCATATTTCTTTAACATGAAAAAGTATGCTCCAAGATTGATAAAATATTATGAAGAACATCCAGATTTTATTATGCCAGAATCTAGAAAAAATGAGTTATTTAATAATTTTCTAAAACCCGGACTTGAAGACTTATGTGTAACTCGTACAAGTTTTGATTGGGGAATAAAGGTAAAGAAAGACCCTAAACATGTTATATATGTATGGTTGGATGCTTTAACAAATTATTTAACAGCACTTGGTTATATGTCAAGTGATGATACTTTATTAAAAAAATACTGGCCAGCAGATTTACAAATAGTTGGTAAAGATATAATTCGTTTTCATGGAATATATTGGCCAATATTCTTAATGGCATTGGATTTACCACTTCCAAAACATATTTATGCACATGGTTTTATTATGATGAAAGATGGCAAGATGAGTAAATCTAAAGGAAATGTGGTTTATCCAGATATGCTAGTAAATCGTTATGGATTAGATGCAACAAAATACTTTTTATTAAAATCTATGCCATATGCACAAGATGGAGAATTTAGTCCAGAAGAATTCGTACAAAGGTTTAATTCCGATTTATGTAATGACTTAGGAAATTTATTAAATAGAACTATAGGAATGATAAATAAATACTTTAACGGAAAAGTAGAAAAATATCCAGAAAGTATTTCTGAGATAGATAAAAACCTTGAAAATTTTGCATATGAAGTGATTACTAAGGTAGAAGAGAAATTTGAGACAGTACATTTAAGTGATGTTTTAACAGAAACTTGGACTTTAGTTGCTAGAACTAATAAATATATAGATGAGACAACTCCATGGATTTTAGCAAAAGAAGATAAAAAAGAAGAACTACAATCTGTAATGTACCATTTAGTAGAAAATTTAAGAAAAATAGCAATATTAATAAAACCATATATGGAAAATACTGCAAATAATATATTTAATCAATTAGGAATTAGTGAAGATTTACAAGAATGGGATACATTAAGAGATAATAAGAAATTAAATAATATTATTGTAACAGATAAGCCAGAAGTTTTATTTGCAAGATTAGATATAGAAGAGGAAATAGAATATATAAAAGCTCAAATGAAGGTATAATTAAAAATATAGACATGTTATTTTTCATGATTTTAGAAATAAGAGAAAGACTATTAAATAAAGTGACATTATAATTATAAATTGTAAGTAAAAAACAGAAATAGAGAAAAGTAATAAAGCACGAAAGGAAGTAATAATATGGGAAAATTATTTGTAATAGATGGAACAGATGGAAGTGGAAAGCAAACACAATTTGAGGAATTAAAAAAACATTTTGATGAAGATGGAATTAACTATAAAACAGTAAGTTTCCCAAATTATGATAGTCCATCATCAAGCCTTGTTAAGATGTATTTATCAGGTGAATTTGGAGAACATGCAAAAGAAATTAGCCCATATATTGCTTCAACATTTTATGCAGCAGATCGTTATGCAACATTTGTTACACAATATAAAGATTACTATGAAAATGGTGGGATTATATTAGCAGACAGATATACTACAGCAAATATGGTACATCAAGCAGGAAAGATAACAGATAATGAAGAAAGAGAAAAATTTTTAAATTGGCTATGGGACTTTGAATTTAAATTATATGGACTTCCAGTACCAAATGAAGTATTTTTATTAAAAATGCCACCAGAAAAATCATTTGAATTAATGAAAAATAGAGAGAATAAATTTACTCATGATTCTAAAAAAGATATTCACGAAAGAGACAGACAACATATTATAGATAGTTTTAATGCTGCATGCTATGTTGCAAATAAATATAACTGGTATACAGTTGAGTGTGTAAAAGACGAAAATATTAGAACAATAAAAGATATACATAATGAGATATATGATGAAATAAAAAAACATTTATAAATATTTATGAATACACAATTATAGCAAGTATATAGTATGCTTGCTATAATTATTTCTAATACAAAAATAATTATAAAAGGTACAAAAAGTATAATTTAGAAGTAAAAAGGTCAAATGAAAAGTTAATTGCAATTTTGAAATGTAAAAACAAATTAATATAACACAATTTATTTTAATATTAAGAATTTTAAATATATAATATTGTTTTGGGAACAATATAACTAAAATAAAATTATGAAAGGAATGGTTTTAATGGTAGAAAAAAGAAAAGTTGTTTTAGTAGGAACAGGTTTTGTAGGCATGAGTATGGCATATTCTCTTTTAAATCAGGGAGGAGTAAATGAACTAATTTTAATAGATGTAGCAAAAGAAAAAGCTATAGGAGAAGCAATGGATTTATCAGATGGGGTTCCATGTGCATCTGCTAGAATGGTAATAAGAGCAGGAGATTATGACGAGTGTAAAGATGCAAATATAGTAGTAATTACAGCAGGTGTTGCTCAAAAGCCTGGAGAAACAAGACTAGATTTAGCAAAGACAAATACAAAAATAATATCAGAGATAACAGAAAATGTTGTAAATTCTGGATTTAAAGGAATATTTCTTATAGCAAGTAATCCAGTTGATTTAATGACATATGTTGTAGGTAAAGTTTCAGGGTTTCCTACAAATAAAGTAATAGGTTCTGGGACAGTTTTAGACACAGCAAGGCTTAGATTTTTAGTTGCAGAACATTTACATGTATCTAGTAAAAATGTACATGCATATATAATGGGTGAGCATGGAGATTCATCTTTCGTTCCATGGTCTAAAAGTTATATAGGTTGTAAACCTCTAAAAGATATTATAACAGAAAGAGGGGAACAAGAAGATATATTGGAAAATATTTATAAACAGGTGCAACAAGAGGCATACGAAATAATAAATAAGAAGAAAGCAACATATTATGGAATAGGAATGGGACTTACCAAAATAATAAAAGCTATATTAAATGATGAACACGAAATACTTACAGTTTCTACTTATTTAGATGGTGAATATGGTCAAAAAGACATATACATTGGAGTACCTGCTATAGTAAATTCAAATGGTATACAAGAAATACTAAACTTAAATTTGTCAAAAGAAGAAAATGCTAGATTTAAAAATAGTTGTAATGTTTTAAATGAAATGAAAAATGAGATATTTTCAAATGAAGATATAAAAATGTAATAAGTAACAAAAATAAGCTTTTTTCATAGAATATACAGAATATGAAAAAAGTTTATTTTTATGAGTTAAAAGGCTCAATTGGAGGTTATTTATGGATTATGAAATTTTAATGAATGGAAATGTAAAAATAGGTACATATGCTCCAGACTTTGAAGCAAAAACAACAATGGGAAAAATAAAATTAAGTGATTATAAGGGAAAATGGATGATATTATTTTCACACCCACGGAGATTTTACCCCCGTAAAGTCTTAATCTTTGGATGAATAAGTAAAACACTTGCATCATAAAAGCCATTTTTTATTTTGTAGTTAGATTTTCAAATTACTTTATGCAAAAGCATAGAGTAATTTGTCTTTTTATGATATTATAACCAATATAATAATTTAAGGAGGAATTATATATGGAAAGAAAGTTTAATAAAGGAGATATTGTTCAACATTTTAAGAGAGAAAAAATGACTGCAGAACAATTAAAGGAAGAACCAAATTTATATTTATATGAAATTATTGGTACAGCAAGACATACCGAAGATAAAGAAGAATTAATGATTTATAAACCTTTGTATCAAACTGAATGTACAAATGGCGTTGATTTTGCTGCTAGACCATTAGAAATGTTTATGTCAGAAGTGGATCATGAAAAATATCCAGAAGTTACTCAGAAATACCGTTTTGAATTAAAGAAATTATAGAAGAATATTAAAAGTAAATGTCACTTAAGGAGTCGTATATGAAAAAATTAAATTTAATTGTAGTCTTTAGTCCTAATTTAGAAAAAGCCCTTTTTTGTATTAGAGCAAAAGAACCATATAAAGGACTATATAATTTTGTAGGAGGTAAAGTAGAAGAAAATGAATCTAATGATAATGCAGCATATAGAGAATTATTTGAGGAAACAGGAGTATCTAATAAAGATATAGAACTAGAGCACTTTATGGATTTAAATTATTTTAAATATGAAAATAATTTGCAAGTTTATTATGGGATTTTAAAACATGAAGTGAATTTAGTAGAAGAAAAGAATAAATTAGAATGGGTAACTATAAATGATGAACTACTAAATAATTCTAAATTTGCAGGAAACTATAATATACCACATATAATAAGACAGATAAAAGTATATTTAGAAAATGGCACAGAAATTGATAAATATTAGAACAGATGGAAGTATTGAAGATTCATTTATAGTGAATAAATCTAATAGATATGATATAATATGTAACTGCACCACAAGGTGAACTAAAGTATGTAATAGAAATTGGAGATATTGTGAAATATCCAGAAAAATTGGATAGCGATGGGGATGGGAACTATGATTTTAATATAGGTAAAAAATCTAAATATGCTTATCCAATAATTAAGGTTTATGAACTAGTTTATCCAATTTCATTAGAGGAATTGAAAAACAAGTTTGACTTTATACCACCGCAAGCATTTTCGTATGCTGAGACATTTGCTAAATTGACGGAATACGTGTAAAAGGCAGAAAAAACAATCATTATGAGTAAATAATGCAAGAAAAGTGACAGAAATAGTGTTATTTAGATTATTTAAGTTATGAAATATAATAGTATCTCCTAAATTTATATTTTTTCGTCTGTCATCGTAAAGCCTAAGTTCAAATTTTTTTATACCACTTTTGATATTATTAAATGCGTTATTGTTTAATTTCATTTCATGTATCATTGTTACTACCTCCATACAATAAGCATAACATTATAAAATTTATTTTTCTATATATTTGTACAGATTTATAAAAAGTTTAGTTTGAAATTTAAAATAAAAATTATATATGCTAAAATATTTATGAAGGAAAACAATATGATGTTCTCGAAATATGTATTAAAAAATAAATAGTAATTTGCAGAGATGATTGGAGAAATATAAAATGACTTATAAATATATGTATCAAACTCCAGAAAACTTTTCAAATATGATTATGAATAGTGATGGAGAATATTTAACAGGTTTATGGTTTGAAGATTCAAGAGATTCTTTTAAACATATAATAAACTGCGAGGAAAAAGATTTAGAAATATTTAAAGAAACAAGTAAATGGCTAGATATTTATTTTAGTGGTAAAAATCCTAATTTTACACCGAAATATAAAATAAAAAACTTAACACCGTTTAGACAAGAAGTAACAGATATAATGAACTCTATTGAATATGGAGAGGTGGTAACATACAAAGATATATCAAAAATAATTGCTGAAAAAAGAGGAATAAAAATAATGTCATCACAAGCAGTTGGTGGAGCAGTTGGTTGGAATCCTATTTGCATTATAATTCCTTGCCATAGAGTAGTTGGAATAAATGGAAGTCTGACAGGATATGGTGGAGGAATAAAAAATAAAATAGAATTATTAAAACTAGAAGGAAACGATATAAGCAAATACCATGTTCCAAAACGAGGTACTGCATTATGATAAGGTGCAAATGGTGTAATTTAAAAAATGAAAAATATATAGAATATCACGATAAAGAATGGTGTAAATCTAACTTTGAAGATAAATATTTATTTGAAATGCTAATACTAGAATCTTTTCAAGCAGGGCTTTCTTGGGAATGTGTTTTAAATAAAAGGGAGGATTTTAGAAAAGCATTTGATAATTTTGATATAGAGAAGATATGTAATTACAATGATGAAAAAATTCATGAATTATTAAAAAATGAAAAAATTATAAGAAATAAACTGAAAATAAATGCTACTATAAATAATAGTAAAATTTTTAAGAAAATACAAAATGAATATGGTACATTCCATAACTATTTAAAGACTTTTACCAATGATGTAATTATTTATGAAATAGATAAAACGACAAATCAATTATCAGATGATTTGTCAAAAGATTTACAAAAAAGAGGAATGAAATTTGTGGGAAGTACAATTATATATTCTTATTTACAAGCGATAGGAATTATTTACTCTCACGATAAAGAATGCTTTATGTATAAGAATAATTAGAGCGAAAAATTACAATTTTGTAGTTGAGAGATTTATAGTAATTTATGGAGGTATATATGATTAAATCAAATATAAAAAAGCAATTTTCTTGTGATAAAAATAAATTGTGGAATATTATTATAGATAATTCAAATTATAAATGGAGAACAGATCTATCCAAGATAGAAATAATAGATGAAACACATTTTGTTGAATATAATACAAGGAACTTTCCTACATATTTTACTATTACTACAAAAGAAAAGTTGAAAGAGTATAAATTTGATTTAGAAAATGCTAATTTAAAAGGTAAATGGATTGGTATTTTTAAAGAACTTACAAATGGTAATATTGAATTGGATTTCACTGAAGAAATAGAAGTAAATAGTTTAATTATGAAACTATTAGCAAAATCTTATTTAAAAAGTCAACAAAAAAGATATATGAAAAATTTAGAAAGAGAATTAAATAAGTAAACTACAATTTTTTTGAATAAACTACTACTAAACTAATGGTTTATCAAAGTAAACTAACTGTCGGTTGAGTTTGTGAAATATCAGTAATAAAATAGAATTAACAATCAAAGAAGGAGGTATTAAATATGTCAAACAAAACTTTTGGAGAAATGATTAGTTCTTTAAGAAAAGAAAAAAATATGACTCAAAATGATTTGGCAGAAAAAATGAATGTTACTGACAAAGCTGTGTCAAAATGGGAAAGAAATCTATCTTGTCCAGATGTTAATTCTATTCCAAAGTTAGCAGAAATTTTAGGTGTTTCTATGGAGGAATTATTAAATGCACAAACAAAACAAGAAAATAGTAAGGTAGATGATATTGTCAATATTGCTTTAATTGGAGTTAGTCTTGCAATGGGCATTTGTATTGTAGTTACTTTTATATTAAAACAAATTGATATAAATAGTGCTATTACTATGTTAGGAATAGGATTGAGTTGTTTATCTATTTATTTGTTAAAGAATAAAAAAGATAATCAATAAAAAAAATAAGAGCTAGAATTAGATCCATAATTTTTTGATTTATTAATTGAAGAAGCAAATAGTACAGAATAAAAAATTACAATTAATTCGAATAACAATGGGGTAACCAAAAGTCACCCTGTTTTTTTATTGGTATCCAGCTAAAAGCCACGCTTTTAGGCTGCTTGTGGGAGTTGGAGCGACTCCCTGTTCCTGCAAATGTTAAAAAAATGGAACATACACAAAAATTACTAGAGAAACAACAAGAAGATTTGGATAAAGAAAAAATTAGAGATTTAAAGATTGTAATAGAATATTTTGATGATATTATAAAGTCAAATGAGCCTAATAGATATATTTTAGAAAGTCGTTTGTAAAACGTGACTAAATATATAAAAAGTCGTTTGAAAAATGTGTGTGCTCCTTATAAAAGTCGTTTGATTTTTGTGAGATGTAGTGTTATAATATAATTAAATCATATATTAGGAGAGTGAGTATATGTATAGAGAAAGAATGGAAACATTAAAAGAATGGAAAGTATCTAAAACTAGAAAACCTTTAATAATTAGAGGTGCAAGACAGGTTGGAAAAACTTGGCTCATGAAAGAATTTGGAAAATTATATTATGAAAAATGTGCATATATAAATTTTGATGACAATACAAGAATGAATAAACTTTTTGATGAAGATTTTGATTTAGATAGAATAATACAAGGACTAAAAATAGAATCAGGTGTAAATATTGAACCAGAAAATACACTAATAATTTTAGATGAAATTCAAGAAACTCCAAACGCATTAAAAGCGCTAAAATATTTTTATGAAAATGCAAATGAATATCATATTGTTGCAGCAGGTTCCCTTTTAGGAGTTGCTATGCATCAAGGAACTTCATTTCCGGTTGGTAAAGTAAATTTTATGGACTTAATGCCTTTAAGCTTTTTTGAGTTTTTAAATGCGTTGGGGCAAGAACATTTGTTAAATTTATTAAAAAACAATGAGTTTGATATGATTAGTGTATTCAATAACAAATATAAAGACTATTTGAAACTTTATTATTATATTGGTGGAATGCCAGAAGTAGTTAATTCATATGTAGAAGAAAAAGATTTAGCAGAAGTTCGTAACATACAAAAAACACTATTAAAAGATTATGAACAAGATTTTTCTAAGCATGCACCAAATAATATTGTTCCAAGAATTAGGCAACTATGGAATAATATTCCTACACAACTTGCAAAAGAAAATAAAAAATTTATATATGGTTTAGTAAAAGAAGGTGCTAGAGCAAGAGAATATGAAATTGCATTATCATGGCTTATAGATTGTGGACTTATTTATCAAGTTAACAGAGTAAATAATTGTAAAGTTCCATTATCTGCATATCAAGATTTTAATGCGTTTAAGCTATATTTATTGGATGTAGGACTATTAGCAGCAATGTCAGATTTAGACTCTAAAACAATTTTAGAAGGCAATGATATTTTTGAAGAATTTAAAGGAAGTCTAACAGAACAATATGTTTTATGCCAATTAAAAGAATGTACAGAATTAAATGTATTTTATTGGTCATCTGAAAAAGGAATAGCAGAAATTGATTTTATAGTTCAAATTGGTAAAAATAATGTACCAATAGAAGTAAAATCAAATGAAAATTTACAAGCTAAAAGCTTAAAATCATTTGTAGAAAAGTATAATACAAAAATTAATGTTAGAACTTCAATGGCTAATTTTAGAGAAGAAGAATGGCTAACTAATATACCATTGTATAGTATAGGAAATATAGAAAAAACAATTAAATAACTATCCCCAAATTGTAAGCTTTTACCCACGTAAAGTCTTAATCTTTGGATGAATAAATAAAATGCCTGATATTGCTAATGTCTTGATATGAAATAAAAACTTAAAGATGTCAAATACATATATTAGTAATTTACTAAATATTTGTAATATACAAGCATCAATAATTATTAATTCATTAAAGAAAAAAGGATATGTAAAAATCGAAATTGTATATAAACAAAATTCGAAAGAGATAGCAATAAGAAAAATTATACCTATTAACAAATATGTTAATACCTCTAAACGAATGAGTAATGAACCTATTAATAAAAATGTTAGAGATATAATAAATAATAATAAAATATATAATAAGAATTACAGGTTAAAAAATAATAGAGATTATAGTAATTTCGATTGGGCTAGTTTGTATGCAAATAAAAGAGAGTATCAAAACAAAATTAGAGGATATATATAGAAACAGCTAATCGTGAAAAACAGAATAATAAATTACAATTAATTCGAATAACAATGGGGTGACCAAAAGCTGCCCTGTTATTTTTTTGTAATCCAGCTAAAAGCCACGCTTTTAAAAACTTTACATTTTAAATATAATATGAAACATACATAATAGAGAGTTTTTTAAGACGAAAAGAGATATCCTATTCTCCTTATGCATAATATTTACTTAAGAAATATTATGGAGGAGTTAATTAAATGCAAATTACTTCTTGTGAAATTGCGAATAGCAAGTACATCCAAATTTATTTAACTGAAGAAGAATTAGAAAAGCAAGAAACAAAAGAACTCATCAAGAGGTATAAAAAAGAAAAGTGTAGTGTGGCTACATTCGTAACTGGTAAAGAGAATTATCCCGAGGTTCTCAAAAAAATAGTTACGAAACAAGTGGAATTAGATAAAAATGTATGCTAACATAAAAGCAAGCAATATCAGGCGAGATTTGGAGGATAAAATGACAGTTGTAGGATATTGTAGATTGTCTAGAGATGAAGATAAAGAGAATTTTATAAGTATAGAAGAACAAAAAAGAATTATTAAAGACTATGCAAAATCTCGTAATTGGAATCTCAAAGATGATGATTTCTACATAGATGACAATATTTCGGGATATACTTTTAATAGACCTGCATTTTCAAAAATGATGAAAAAAGTAAAGATAGGAGAAATTGATGTAGTTATTGTAAAAGATTTATCAAGAATTGGAAGACATAATGGACGAGTTTTAGTTTTAATAGATGAATTTAAAAATATGCAAAAAAACTTGATAGCAGTATCTGAAATGGGAGGAACTTATGATGTTCTAAATGATAGAGATGACCTTATAGGGATAACAACTTGGTTTAATGAAAGATATGTTAAAGAGTGCTCTAAAAAAACAAGAGACCATATGTACTCTAAACAAAAGTCAGGAAGATTAATTATGGGAAATTATTATGGTTATGAAAAAGTTTTTAAAGATGATATTCCTATGCTTTATGTAATAGATGAAATACGACCAGTTATTGAACTTATATACAAGTTATATTTAGAAGATGGATATGGATTTCAAAAAATTAGTGAAATATTAAATACAAAATATAACTTTCCTACACCTTCAGAATATTACAGAATGAAACATTTAGAACAAGGTAGAATTTATAAACACAAAGTTCAAAAATCTTGGACAAAAGATATGGTTAGTAATATTTTAAAAAATGAAGTTTATACAGGAGCTTTAATAACTCATAAAAAGAGAAGTATAAATATTAGAGGAAAGATTGTAAAATTACCTAAAGAAGAACATTTTATATTTGAAAATCATCATGAGCCTATTATCTCTAAAGGAATGTTTAAATTAGCACAAGAATTAAGAAATAAAAAATATAAACAAAATACATCAGGAGCAAAAACGAAACGTAATTATATTTTTTCAGGCATGTGTGTATGTAATGAATGTGGTTCAGGAATGTCTGGCATAATAATTAAAAGAAAAGTTCACGAAAAAGGTTATGATTGTTCAAGATATAGACAATATAGTACAAAAGCCTGTAACTGTCACGAGATTAAAGAAAGAGAAATATTAATTCATCTAAAAGAATTTTTAAAATTTACGAAACAAAAGTATTTAAAAGAAATAAAAGCTATCAAACTAGAAAAAGAACAAGATAAGAGTAAAAATGATAAATTTAAACCGCAAAACAAATTACATATTCTAAATGAAGAATATAAAATGCTAATTAATCAAAAAATAAAAGAACTAGCATCTTGTAATAATTCTATGCAGAGAGAAATTATAGAAAATACATACAAAGAATTAGAAAAAGAAAAAATGCAAAGTATTGCTTATCTACAGGGATTAATTCAAAGCGATGAAAAGAAAAACTTAGAAGAAAAAATTCAAGAATTAAAAACAGCATTAGAGTATTTTGATGAGATAATAAAAGCAAAAGAACCAAATAGAATTATATTACAAATGATAATTGACAAAATTTATATACATAGAGATAAAACCATTAGGTTTAAGCTAAAAACAAATATTGAAAAATTGTTAAAATAATTCACTAAACATATTGCATGCAAAACAAAAGTTTGCTATAATTATTTTTGAATTAAATATAAAATCTAAAGGAGTGATTTTATGTCAAAAATAAATGTACAAAATATTGAAATTGGATATCAAGTTGTTGATGATCAAGATTATATTTGTTTAACCGATATGGCGAAGCAGAAAGATGGAAGAATAGAAATCATTATTCAAAATTGGATGCGTAACAGAATGACAATAGAATTTCTTGGACTTTGGGAAAAAATTAATAATCCAAAGTTTAATCACATCGAATTCGATGTATTTAGAAGTAAAGCTGGATTAAATAGTTTTTACTTAACTCCAACACAATGGATGGAAAAAACAAATGCAATTGGAATTATAACTAAAAAAGGTCGTTATGGTGGAACTTATGCACATAGAGATATTGCATTTGAATTTGCAAGTTGGCTATCTCCTGAATTTAAATTATATTTAATAAAAGAATTTGATAGACTGAAAAACGAAGAACAAAAGCAACTTGGCTGGGATATAAAAAGAAATTTAGCTAAAATTAATTATAGAATACATACAGATGCAATAAAGAAAAATCTTATACCAGAGAAATTAAATAGCAAACAGATAAATATTGTATATGCCAATGAGGCAGATGTTTTAAATATGGCATTATTTGGAATGACGGCAAAACAATGGAGAGATAATAATCCAGATAAAGAAGGAAATATAAGAGATTATGCAAATGTCAATGAATTAGTTTGTTTATCTAATTTAGAAAATGTAAATTCTATTTATATAAATGAAGGTATGAGTCAAAAAGATAGACTTATTAAATTAAATGAAATAGCAATTTCACAAATGCAAATATTAACAAGAGATACCGTTAAAATGTTAGAAAAATAATAATAAAAACCACACCCAAAGATTCGTACTTTACCCCCGTATGCACAACAGAGATAATTGCTTTTTCTAGAGCTAATATTTATTTTGAAAAGATGAACACTTGTTTAATTGGGTTAAGTGTTGATAGTAATGCTTCTCATTTGGCTTGGATATATGATATTTATTGTAAAACAGGTATTAAAGTACCATTTCCAATAATAGCAGATGCAAATGGAGAAATTGCAAGAAAATATGGTATGATAGCTAATGATATAAGTAATACAGAAACAGTAAGAAATGTTTTTATAATAGATGATAAAGGAATAATACGAGCTATGTTTGTATATCCTATGGAGATAGGAAGAGCTATACCAGAAATATTAAGAACGTTACAAGCATTACAAATTTCCGATTCTAATAATGCAATGACTCCTGCAAATTGGGTGCCATGTGAACCAATAATATTGCCACCTCCTCAAACTTTTCAAGAACTACAGAAGAGGATGGAAGAAATAGAAAAAGAAAGAAGCGGAATTAATTGGTATTTGGGTTTCAAACAACCAAGTAATTGTAAATGGATAGATAATAAAAATTAAATTTTTTATTTATAAAATGTAGAAATGTAATTTATCTGAAACAAATTAAAATATATTTATAGTAGGATAATTGATAATGTTTTCCTTTTATGATATTATTTGAATAATTATAAAAATAAACTATAAATATTAAATGAAAGGATGCACAAACATGGAAGAAATAATAAAGAAATTAACAGAACTTTCAAAAACCATAGCAACAATGGAATCATGTACAGGTGGAGCAGTTGCAAATTCTATAACAAATATAGAGGGAGCTAGTTTGGTATTTAAGTTTGGTGCAGTAACTTATTCTAATGAGTATAAAATAAAAATGGGTGTTGATTCAAATATTATTGATAAATATACTGTTTATAGCATTGAAACCGCTATGGAAATGAGTAAAAATATCGCAGAATTTTCAAATGCAGACTATGGTATTGGTATAACTGGTAAGATTAATAGAGAAGATCAAAACAATATGTTTGGTGATAACAGCAAAATTTTTATTAGTATATTTGAGAGTGGAAAAAATAATTTTTCAAATTTTGAAATTGTAGCAGATTCAAATTTGGATAGAGAAGGAAACAAAAAGATTGTTATAAATAAAATTATTGAAAAGATGAAGGAATTGCTAAAGTTAAATCAATAATAAACATTTTATATATAAAATAAAAAAGTGAAAAAGTTAATAATAAAAGAGAAAATAGCCATAATAGTATTATTAAGAAATATAAAGGAGGCTATTTTTATGGAAAAAAAGCAAAAAATAAATTGTACAGTAGGAAGTTGTAGATATAATGATGTAGGAAGGCAGGAATGTAAATTAGAACAAATTATTGTAACTCCTGTAGTTGGGTGTGATACCAAGCAAGCAGATGAGTCTATGTGTAGTAGTTATAAATGTGAAAATAATTAATAATAAAAAGAAATGATGCAGCATAAAATACTGCATCATTTCTAACTTAAATCTTAAATACTAAGATTTGAAGATTACTGGAAGTGTGTGCTCATTGATTTTACACACTTATATGGGTCAATACGGAAAAACGTATCTCTACTTGAGATGCCAACCTCCTTTACGTTGTTTACTTCCCGAAGAATTCGAGAAGCAAATTTTTCCTTTACTTCTGGCTCACCATGATTAACAATAATGAAGTTGATGTGATTGAAATCATTCAAAAAATCAATCATTTCATCAGCTTTAGCATGTGCCGAGAATTCTGTGGTATACATGACTTCAGCTCGTTTGATTTTCATGAGAGAACCAATTCTTACGTTTTGGTTAATCTCAGTGTCTTTCAAACGTCTTCCGAGAGTACCTTCGGCAGTATATCCAGTAAAATGGATTAGTGCGTTGGAACTGGAAATAAGCTTAGAGATATATTCCTGAGCAGGACCATAAGACCCCATGCCGCTAGTTGTAACAATAATTTTGCTGTGCATATCAGCAATTACGTTACTTCTAGTTTCACTGTCAAAAATGAAATTGACGTTTTCAGGAAGAAAACTTGTCATTTCGAGGTCAATTCCAAGATAGGGATTGTTCAGGAACATATTGGTGTATGCTGCTGCGAGCTTACCATCTGCATAAATTGGAACGTTAATGTCCAAAGCATTCTTTTCCTGCAATTGTTTTAGGAAATAAAGCACTTCTTGATAACGACCCAAAGAAAATGCTGGAATCACAATGGTTTTTTTCTCGCGAATTCCACTAAGAATATTTTGTTCAAAACACTCCTCGATTTCGCTAGAGTTCATTGTGCCATATGTGCTTTCCTGAATGATAGTTACAGGAAGTTCACAAAGCCAGCTAGATAATTTAGGAACCGTGAAAAACATATTTTTGTTATTATAATCTCCAGTAAAAAGAAGATTAATAACTTCATCGGTGGCATCAGAGTAAATCTGAACTAAGATTAACGCTGCGCCGACAAGGTGCCCGTTTTTAAACAGGGTAACCTTGATTTTGTCAGGTACCAAGTAATACGGATCATCATAAGGAATTCCAGTAAAATGTGAAAGTGCCTCATTGACATCAGTTTCTGTATAAAGTGCAGAATTGTGAGCCCGTTTAGCCGTTTCGCGAAGAACCTTGCAGCTATCATTAAGTGAGTACTTAATGAGTTCCTTTGTAGGAATTGACATGAAAGTGTTTCCTCTAAATCCATTTTTATAAAGAAGAGGAAGTCTGCCTACATGGTCAACATGGTTGTGCGTTACAAGTGCAAAGTCCAATTCGTTTTCATTGAAAGGAAAACTCTTGTTGTAAATCTCGTTAATATTAACAAGATTTACCTCTCCTTCATCGTTAACTTTTGTAACCTTTTCTTGGAAAAGGCCACAGTCAACGATAAAACGAATAGTACTGCCATCAGGAAATTTTGCAATACACAAATGTAAAGAACCTGTAACTGCATCGTTTAACGTCTGGATATCGACGAAAAACCGTTTTCTTAATCCCATAAAAAAACCTCCAATCGTTGTAGTTAACTGCACTGCAGCTAACAAATATATAAGTTTAAAAATTGTACATATAAATATTTTATCATTATGACAAAAATAAGTCAATTAATATTTAAAATAATATATTGACATTAATAAAATTTAGAAATACAATAGGTATACTAGGTAAAAAGGAGGAATTTTTATGCCATTAGTAACAACTAAAGATATGTTTGAAAAATCAATGAAAGAACACTTTGCAATAGGAGCTTTTAATGTAAATAATATGGAAATTGTACAGGCAATTGTAAAAGCAGCAGCTGACGAAAATTCTCCAATTATATTACAAGCTTCATCAAGTGCAATAAAATATGCAGGAATTGAATATTTGAAAAAAATGATAGAATCTGCTTTAGATGAATATGATATTCCATTAGCATTACATTTAGATCACGGACCAGACTTCGAGACATGTAAAATGTGTATAGATAATGGTTTTTCATCAGTTATGATAGATGGTTCAAAATATGATTTTGAAGAAAACATAGCTTTAACGAGAAAAGTAGTAGAATATGCACATTCAAAGGGAGTTGTAGTAGAAGCAGAACTTGGAAAATTAGCTGGAATAGAAGATGATGTTAATGTATCAGCTTCAGATGCTATGTACACAGATCCAGACCAAGCAAAGGAATTTGTAGATAGAACATCTTGCGACTCTTTAGCAATAGCAATTGGAACAAGTCATGGAGCATATAAATTTAAAGGTGAGGCTAAATTAAGATTTGATATATTAGCAAATGTAAAACAAAAATTACCAAATACACCAATAGTATTACATGGAGCATCAACTGTAATACCAGAACTAGTAGAGATGTGTAATAAATATGGGGGAGATATACCAGGTGCAAAAGGTGTTCCAGACGAAATTTTACATGAGGCAAGTATTTCTGGAGTTTCAAAAATAAATGTAGATACAGACTTAAGGTTAGCAATGACAGCTGCAATAAGAAAAACATTTGCAGAAGATCCAGCTGTATTTGACCCAAGAAAATATTTAGGAAATGCGAGAACATTAATAGAAGAAGTAGTAAAACATAAAATAAAAGATGTGTTTGGTTCAAGCAATAAAGCTTAGATATTAAATTTTTAATTTAATGTTATTTATAAAATAAAAAGGGAGTATATATAATTTTTTTGTTCGTCCCAACTGCATAATAAGCTGTAATAAACTTTTCGCAAAAAATTGCTTAAGTTTATACAGCTTATTATTTGTCGGTCCCCACACAAGCTCACTGCAAAAATTATATATACTCCCTAAAATAATTATTAAAACTTTATAAACATTGCAATATAACATTAAATTAAAAATTTAATATCTAGCACTTTGTTTCTTTATACGCAATTCTGCATCTTTTTTTGCAATGTCTTCGCGTTTATCATAAAGTTTTTTTCCTTTTCCAATTCCTAATTCTAATTTAATAAAATGACCGGAAAAATATAAGTTCATTGGAACCAAAGTATAGCCTTTTTGCTTTATTAATCCTACTAATTTATTAATTTCACGTCTATTTAGTAAAAGTTTTCTATCACGTAAAGGGTCTTTATTAAAAATATTACCTTGTTCGTAAGGACTAATATGCATACTATATATAAATACTTCACCATTTCTTATATCAGCATAACTATCTTTTAAATTTACTTTACCATTGATAATTGATTTAATTTCAGTTCCAGAAAGGACAATTCCTGCCTCTATAGTGTCTGTTATTGTGTAATTTCTTTTAGCAACTGGATTTGTTGCTATTATTTTTTTATTCATATGTAAAACCTCACTTTATTACTTATAACATATAAATGTAAAAAAAGTTTAACTAAAAGAATATAATAGGAATAATATATTTTTTAGTTAATATATAGACATTATAACATTTATTAGTATAGTAGTAAATAGTGAGAAGTGGAAACTATTATATGAAAATAATAAAATATTTTTACAATTTATCCATAAAATTATGCAATATTTTTAAAAAGTTATTAAATAGAAAAATTAATACAATATTTCTATTTAATAACTTTTATATAAGTTTGCAAATAAAATAGTGTTATTATTAGTTGTCTCTGTGATTATTGTAAATATTATTAGTTGTTTTATTTTGTCTCATATAAAATACAATTAAAGAAATAATTGCAATAGCTGTTATACCAATAATAAGCCATGTCCATACTGTGTTAGAAATACCTAAAAAAGCAACGTCGCTTGTAGTAGCAGTTCTTGTAGCTGTATAATTGTTATTAGTTCTTCCAATTTTGTCTGAATCATTTGGGTTACTCATACTACCAGACATAGTATTAGTATTATTAGACTTCATAGAATCTTTTACATCTGTAACACCATTTTGTACATCGTTTCCAATTCTTTCGCCACCATTTTCTATAGCATTTGTACCATTTTTAATAGCTCCTGCAGTACCTTTAGCAGCATCCTCAACTACATTTTCAGCTCCACCAATTGCATTTCTAACAAAATTAGTAGCACTACCAGCAGCATTTTTTATATCGTTTGTATTTGCTGAAACTGTTATGCTAAAAATTATAGAGAAGATTATTGCAATAATAGCAATGACAGTAACTTTTCTTTTCATGTTATAACCTCCTTAAAAAATTACTCATTATTAGTATTATTTTTTTAAAATAAATTATACATAAAAAGAAATAAAAAAGTCTTTAATTGTTTTAAATTAAAGACTTGGAAATTTTTAAAAATATTTTTTTAAAATAATGTTATTTAATAATAATATAATTAATAGCAAAAAAATAATTATTTATATATTAATTATTTTTGGATATTTTATAAATTTGATTTTAACATTTGGAATTGAATATATTAATATTAAACATTTAGATTAAAATAAAATTTTATTTTAATCTAATAATTATAGCAATAGCTAAAAAGATAATTATTATTCCAACTGCTATTAATAATATATTAATTATTGAACTAACACTTAAGCCAGAAGAATTAGTAGAAATACCAACAGCTTGTTCATGTGAATAAGCATCTTCTAAAGGATCTTCAGGAAGTGCTGTATTATCTTCTTCTGGAGCACCATTTAAGTATTCATTTTCTAAAGAACTATTAGAGTCTGTGTTAGTAGTGTTTTCATTATTAGACGCATTATTTGTTACATTTTCATCCACAGATTCAGAGTTATTATTAGGTAAATCCATTGTAACATTACTTGCATATACAAAATTTAAACAAAAAATAAAACTTAATATTAATACTAAAAAAATCTTAAAAACTTTTGACATTTGTTCCCTCCGTAAATAGAATTATTGATATTATAATACACAAAATAAAATGAAAAGTCTAGTATTTTTATAAAAATAATTAATTTTATAATAAGGTTAATTAGTTATAGAAAAGTAAAGAATATTTAAAAGAGTAAAACTAAATTTTACTATAGTTTAAGAATTAATAAATTTTTTTGCAATTATTATTTAATTTTTTAATTGGCTAATGATATTTGAAGATATAAATACAATTTTTTATTGACAATTTAGAAATAAAAAATTATTATAAACAAAAAGAAATTTTAGACTTGAAAAATAGTTGAATTTATTTTATAGTAAATTGATACTTTAGAAAGGATGAGATTATTTATGAAAGTTGTAATACAACGTGTAAAATGTGCACAGGTAGAAGTAGATAAAAAAATAGTAGGAAAAATTAATGAAGGTTTTTTAATTTTATTAGGTATAGCTCCAGATGATACTAAAGAAAAAGTTGACAACATGGTAAACAAAATAACTAAATTAAGAATTTTTGAAGATGAAAATGAAAAAATGAATTTATCAATTAAAGATATAAATGGAGAACTTTTGATAGTATCTCAATTTACATTATATGCAGATTGTTCAGGAGGAAATAGACCTAGTTTTGTAAATGCGGCAAAACCAGACTTAGCAAATGAACTATATGAATATTTTGTTAAGAAGAGTAAAGAAAATATTCCAGTTGTGCAAACAGGAGTATTTGGAGCACATATGGAAGTAAGTTTAATAAATAATGGACCTGTTACAATAGAATTAGAAATGTAGTGAAAATTTAATTTATGAAGTTGATAATTATAATTGTCAACAAATTATAAATGTATAATCATAATTTGACATAATTTAGCATTTGTGATAAAATATGATTCAGTTTTATAAAAGAAAGAGGTTGCAACTTTTAATAGTATTATTTTGTTATCAGATTATTGCAAAATATGAAAGGAAAAGTTGCCGAAATTAAGAAGAATATCTGGTTCTTTTTAGTTGGGCTAATGCAAAATATGTATTAGACTGTCACAGAAAATCTGTGGAGTGCTTTCGAACAAATAGAAAATAATATAGTTGTATATAGTTTATTTTTTATAGGTTTGTAGAAGTATTCTACAAGCTCTTTTTTTGTTTTAAAATTAGAAAATTTAAATGGTTTATATTGTTAGTGTAAAGTAATTTAAAATAGAAAAATAAAAAACATTAGCAAAAAATAAAAACCTAAGGAGAGATTTTTATGAAAAGTAATTTAAACACAGAATTGTTGGAGTATCTACAACAAGCAGGAAAAGAAATAACAAAAGGATATATACAAAAAACTGGAAATAAACATTGTAAGTTTGGTGTTATACAATTTTCAGACATTGCAAAACCAGAACCTGACGGAAAACCGGATATAATTAGAAAAACAGCAGAATTATATGACCAATATAAAGGAAATGAAGAATATATACATATACCAGATGTACCACAAATGTCATCAAATTTTCAAAACTTTCCTGTTATTGGGGTTATTAATGATGAAATAAATGAATTAGAAGGTGTTATGACAATTAAGTTTAACGATAATAGAGAAGAAATGGATCCTTATTATCAAAAAGAAGGAGTGAAATTTTATTCAATAACAGGCGCAATAGTAAGGCAAAGAGACAATATGCTAAATAAGGGATTAGGAACATGTATGTATGAAACTGCAATACTAGGAATTTACAATTACATGCAAGCACACCCAGAAAATAATTTAGAGTTAAATGTTGTAATTGATTGTACAAATTTGCCAAGTTTATATGCTTTATCAAATGCTGTTAGTAACATAAATTCAAGAGGATTAGTGGGAGAAGGAAAAAAGCTAGATAGTAATTTAGAAGCTATATATACTGTAAAAGATGAAAATGGGCACTTAATTGAAGCTCCTACATATGTTTTAAAGGTAGATTTAAATGCTAAAGAAAAAGAGGATAAAAAATTAGGCGTATGCAAAGAAAACGAAACAGTAATATCATTTAATGTTAATACAATAGAAGAAAAACATAAAAAATATAAACAATTATTGGATGAAATTTTAAATAAAATAAAAGCAAACGGAGAGTGTGTACCACTACAAATGGAAGATAAAGGAACAGGAAAAGTTACATATATTCCGGTAAGTAGTTTAGGAATTAATTTAACAGAAATAAGAGTTATTACAAATGGTGCAGAAAAAATAGGAAGCAAAAGGACACCAAGAAATGATAGTAACAATTTTATTGGACCTATGCCAAACATACATATAAATAGACCTAATGTATCAAATGTAAATAATATTGAAGAAAGATAATGAAAAGAATATATAAATTAATTATATAAAATTTATACTTGAGCATTTTACTAAATATATTAGTTAGATTAATAAATAATGGAGGCTAAGAATGATATTAGATTCAAATACTACAATAAAATATTTCAAAGAAATAGCAAAAATACCTAGAGAATCTGGACATGAAGAAAAAATAGCAAAATATTTATGTGAATTTGCTGAATTAAGAAATTTAGAGTATGAAAAAGATGAATATAATAATGTATTAATTAAAAAGAATAATTGCAATAAGACTCCTTTAATTTTACAGGTACATACAGATATGGTATGTGAAAAAGAGCAAAATAAATGTTTTGATTTTGAAGAAGATAGTATAGAAGTAATGGAAAAAAATGGATATTTACATGCAAATGGAACAACTTTAGGTGCAGACAATGGTATAGGAATAGCACAAATTTTAACAATATTAGATAGTAATATAGAAACGAATATAGAAGCAATTTTTACTGTTTCAGAAGAAACTTCTATGTTGGGTTCTATAAATTTTGATACTTCAAAATTGAATGGAAAAATGCTACTTAATTTAGATGGATTTGAGGAAAATACTATATTAATAGAAAGTGCAGGATTTTATGACATTATTTTAAAAATGCATAATAAATTTAAAAATATACAAGATAATAATTTTAATGTTTATGAAATAAATTTAACACGGATTAAAAGGTGGTCATTCTGGTTTTGATATAGATAAACATAGAGGTAATGCAAGCCTTTTACTTGCAAATATCTTAAAAGATATAAATGATATAAAACTTATAAATTTTATTGGAGGAACCAAATTTAATGTTATACCATCTGAATCAAAATCAGTTTTTTATACCAAATTGAAATTTAAAGAAATTAAAGTTTTAGCAGAAAAACATAAAAAAAATTTAGATAATAAATTTAAAAATATAAGTATTGAAGTAAAAAAATTAAAAAATGAAGAAAATAAAAAAAGCAATAATAATGGAGAAAGTCTTATACAAGAAACAGAAAATAATATAAAAAAAAGAGAGTTTTCAGATAATATGCTAACTAGTTATCTAGACGAAAAACAAAGCAAGAAATTTTTACAAAGTATTTCTACTTTTCCACATGGTGTTTTAAATAAAAACGAAAGAGGAGATGTGACAACTTCTATCAATTTAGGAGTAGTTAATTTAAAAGAAAATGAAATAAAAGTAGGGGTGAGAAGTTCTAGAAAAGAGGAAGAAAATAACTGCTTGAAAAAGTTAAAAGAATATTGTAATAACAATAGTTTTGAGTTTATTATATTATCTTCACAGCCGAGTTTTAGAACAAATGAAGATGATGAAATTGTGAGAAAATTAATAAAAGCTCATCCAACAAAATTATTTAAAGAAAAACCTTCTATAAAATCTATGCATATTACAGTGGAAGTTGGTATTTTTCAAAGAAAAATACCAAACATACAAATAGCAATTATTTCACCTAATATACAAGGAGCACATACAACAAAAGAATGTGTAGAAGTTACTTCAATAGAGAAAACCAATAAATGGATAGAGAATTTTTTAAAATCCTTTACATAATTCTAAAATAATGATATAATCTTATATACGATGTTTCTTTACCAGAAGCTGCGTTGTAACGTAGCACACATCGAATTTTATTATTGGAGGAATAGATATGACAGATGGAATTGACCGCCGAGAGCGGTTAGACCTCCTGGATTGGTTCGAGGGACTAGCTTCGAGCAGAGGATATGTTTTCGCTATGCGAGAGCTATATCCTAAGCAAAAGGAAAAACTCATTTCCTGGGGCTTTACAGTGACCACCGTGGGGAAAGTAGAGCGTAGTAATGCTCTGGAACTCTGTGGAGTATCTGCCTTAGGTGCTCCAAAAGATAGTGCAGCATATCGCATGCTGGAAGTTGCAGCCAAGCGCAGCAAAAGACTTAGCTATGCTTTGGAACATCAGTCAACTAAGAAACCCAAAACCATAAAACGTCCTTATCAAGTAAATGAGGAAGGTGGTGGGTGGAACCAGTAATAAGAAAACCCTCGGAGTATTTCCGGGGGTTCATTTTTATTTTAGGTTAAATTTTCTAATTCTTTTATTTTGTCACGTAATTCTGCAGCTTTTTCAAATTCCATATCTGCTGCATATTTTAACATTTCATCAGTAAGTTTATTAATTACATCTTGCATATTTGCATTTTTATCTAATTTATATTCTTCTTGAATATCTTCAACATAGCTTGCTTTAATAGTATCTCTAATAGATTTTTGAATTGTTTGAGGAGTAATATTATGAATTTTATTATATTCCATTTGTATTTTTCTTCTACGATTTGTTTCACTAATTGCTTTTTCCATAGATTCAGTTAGTTCATCTGCATACATTATAACTTTTCCATCAGTGTTTCTTGCTGCACGTCCTATAGTTTGTATTAAAGAACGTTCTGAACGCAAGAAACCTTCTTTGTCTGCGTCTAATATGGCAACTAATGAAACCTCAGGAATATCTAAACCTTCTCTTAAAAGGTTTATTCCTACTAAGACATCAAATTCGCCTAAACGTAAATCTCTTATAATTTCCATTCTTTCTAATGCTTTAATATCAGAATGCATATATCTAACTTTTATATCAATTCCAGCTAAATAAGATGTTAAATCTTCTGCCATTTTTTTAGTTAAGGTTGTAACTAAAATTCTTTCGTTTTTTGAAGTTCTTTCCTTAATTTGCTCAATTAAATCATCTATCTGGTTAGTAACAGGTTTAACTTCTATTTGAGGGTCAAGCAATCCAGTTGGTCTTATAATCTGTTCTACAACATTTTCCTTTGAGTGTTCTTTTTCATATTCAGCAGGAGTAGCACTAACAAATACAATTTGATTTATTCTTTCTTCAAATTCTTTAAAAGTTAAAGGCCTATTATCAAAAGCAGAAGGTAACCTAAAACCATATTTTACTAAAGACTCTTTTCTAGCTCTGTCTCCATTATACATTGCTCTTACTTGAGGAATTGTAGCATGTGACTCATCTATTAGTAGTAAAAAGTCTTTTGGAAAATAGTCAAATAAAGTGAAAGGGGGAGAGCCAGGAGCACGACCACTTATATGTCTTGAGTAGTTTTCAATACCTTGGCAAAATCCAGTTTCTTTCATCATTTCTATATCAAAATTTGTTCTTTCCTCAATTCTTTGAGCTTCAATTAATTTATTATTTTCCTTAAAATATTTTACTTGCAATTCTTTTTCTTTTTCAATACTATCTAAAGCTTTTAGCATTTTTTCGGATGTAGTTACATAGTGAGAGTTAGGGAAAATTATAACATGAGTTCTATTAGCTGTAACTTTTCCAGTTAGGGGATTTATTTCAACTAATTTTTCTATTTCATCTCCCCAGAATTCAACACGGATAGCAGCTTCACTTTCATTTGAAGGATATATTTCTACAATATCTCCTTTTGCTCTAAAAGTACCACGCTTAAAATCAAGTTCATTTCTTGTATATTGCATATTAACTAATTTTTTAAGCATTTCGTTTCTTTCTACCTTCATATTAGGTCTTAAAGAAACAGCCATATTTTCATAATCAATAGGGTCACCTAACCCATAAATACAAGAAACAGAAGCTACTATTATAACATCGCGAGTTTCGAAAAGTGCTGCAGTAGCAGAGTGACGTAATTTATCTATTTCATCATTTATAGATGCATCTTTTTCTATATATGTATCTGACTGTGGAATATAGGCTTCTGGCTGGTAATAGTCATAATATGATACAAAATATTCAACATTATTCTCAGGAAAGAATTCTTTAAATTCGCTGTATAGTTGACCTGCTAATGTTTTATTATGTGCTAAAACAAGAGTAGGTTTTTGAACTTGCTGTATTATATTAGCCATAGTAAATGTTTTTCCGTGAACCTGTAACTCCTAGAAGAGTCTGGAATTTCTTGCCTTCTTTTATTCCATTTGATAAATATTCTATTGCCTTAGGTTGGTCTCCTGTTGGATTGTAATTTGATACTAATTTAAACATATATTACCCCCATATATATAACATATTATTTATACCATAATTTTAAAAAAAATACAAATAACATTGCTGTAAAACACATAAAGGTTAATAAACATCAAGTGAAAAATTAATAATATTTTAGAGAAAATGGATATAAATTTTTCTAGACAATTACTCACAAAAATGATATAATATATTTGTATGAAAAAAGAAAAAAATGGTAAACTAAATAAAGTTTATTATATAGGAGGTACTTATGGGAATATTTGATATTACAGATAAATATATGGAAGCAAAATCAGCACAAGTTAACTCAGAGTTTAAACCATCAAAATTACATGAACAACCATTAGTTGTTGAAGTGCAAAATAGAGAAAACAACAATGAAAAATCTTTTATATATAGAGAAACATTATAATATAATTTAATTAAAAACATATGAAAACTAAGTTATTAGATAAAATCTATGGACTTAGTTTTTATTATTAAATATCAACTATATAAAATATAACAATAAACATGTAATATAAAAACGATTATATAAATTGATTTTTGAATTTATGTAATATTATTAAATTGTAAAAGTAAAACATAATTTATAAAATTAAAAGAAACAATTTATATAACTTCTTGACAATAACGAACTAATGTTTTATAATATTAATGCAGAAATTTTTATACAAAATAGGGGGCAACTATGCAAAATAGTATAGTAATAAAAGGAGCAAAAGAGCATAACTTAAAAAATATAAATGTGGAGATACCAAGAGACAAATTAGTTGTTATAACAGGGCTTTCTGGTTCTGGAAAATCTTCACTAGCATTTGATACTCTATATGCAGAGGGGCAAAGAAGGTATGTAGAGAGTTTGTCTTCTTATGCAAGACAATTTTTAGGTTTAATGGAAAAACCAGATGTAGAATCTATAGATGGACTTTCTCCGGCAATTTCTATAGACCAGAAAACTACATCAAGAAATCCACGTTCAACTGTAGGAACTGTAACAGAAATATATGACTATATTCGTCTTTTATATGCTAGAATTGGTGTACCATATTGTCCGAAATGTGGTAAAAAAATAGAAAAACAATCTATTGACCAAATTATAGACAATATCATGTCATTAGAAGAAGGTACCAAAATTCAAGTTTTAGCACCTATTGTTCGTGGTAGAAAAGGTGAATATACAAAACAGTTACAAGAGTTCCAAAAACAAGGATTTGTACGTGTTAGGGTAGATGGTGAAATATATGAACTAACAGACGATATAAATATAGATAGAAAGAAAAAACATAACATAGAACTTGTAGTAGACAGATTAATTATAAAAGAAGATGTTAGAAGTAGACTTACAGAATCTGTAGAAATAGCTCTTAAAAATGCCAATAATTTAGTAAGTATAGATATTCCAGGAGATAAAGAATTATTATTTAGTCAAAATTATGCTTGTCCAGATTGTGGGATAAGCTTTGAAGAATTAACTCCAAGAATGTTTTCATTTAATAATCCTATAGGAGCTTGTCCTGCATGTACTGGTATTGGTTACTTAATGAAAATGGATGAAGACTTAATAATTCCAGATAAAAGCAAAACTTTATATGATGGAGTTAAAGCTTTTGGTGCTAGTACAATGAAAAAAGGCGATACCATGGCAAAAATGTATTTTGAGAGTATTGCACGTCATTATGGTGTAGATATTAAAGTTCCAATAAAAAAGTTACCAAGAGATTTCCTAAATAAAATCTTATATGGAACTGGAAAAGAAGAGATAGACTTTGAATATACTTCAGCTGCTGGAACACGTAAATATAGAGCACCATTTGAAGGAGTTATTCCAACATTAGAAAGAAGATATAATGAAACAAAGTCTCAAGGAATGAGAGACTTTTATGAGATGTATATGAGTGACAGTGAATGTCCAGAGTGTCATGGAGCAAGATTAAAACCAGAAGTTTTAGCTGTAAAAATTGGTGATAAAAATATAAACGAATTAACAGATATGTCAATAGATAAAATAAAGAATTATTTAAATTCTTTAACATTAAATAAAACAGAACAGATGATAGCAGACCAAATTTTAAAAGAACTAAATAAAAGGCTACAATTTTTAATAGATGTTGGGTTAGATTATTTAACATTATCTAGAAATGCAGGTAGCCTATCTGGAGGAGAAGCTCAACGTATTAGGCTTGCAACACAAATTGGTTCTGGACTTACAGGAGTTTTATATATACTAGATGAGCCAAGTATAGGACTTCATCAAAGAGATAATGATAAACTTTTAGCTACATTAAAAAAATTAAGGGATTTAGGTAATAGTGTTTTAGTTGTAGAACATGATGAAGATACAATGTATGCAGCAGACCAAGTTATAGATATAGGACCAGGAGCAGGTGTTCATGGTGGAAATGTTATGGCACAAGGTACTGCAGAAGAAATAAAATTAGTTTCAGAATCTATAACAGGTCAATATTTAAGTGGTAAAAAGCAAATACGTGTCCCAGAAAAAAGAAGGAAATCTAATGGAAGAGCAATTGAAGTTAAAGGAGCAACAGAGCATAATTTAAAAAACATAAATGTTAAGTTTCCACTAGGACAATTTGTTTGTGTTACAGGTGTTTCAGGTTCTGGAAAAAGTACATTAGTTAACGAAATATTATATAAAACTATTGCAAGAGAACTAAATGGTTCTAACGAAAAACCAGGTAAATGTAAAGAAATAAAAGGTATAGATAATATAGATAAAATAATTAATATAGACCAATCTCCAATTGGAAGAACTCCACGTTCAAATCCAGCCACATATACTGGTGTATTTGACTTTATTCGTGATATTTTTGCAGGGACAAATGAAGCAAAAATGCGTGGATATGATAAGGGCAGATTTAGTTTTAATGTAGCTGGGGGAAGATGTGAGGCTTGTAATGGTGATGGTGTACTTAAAATAGAAATGCATTTTTTACCAGACATATATGTACCTTGTGAAATTTGTAAAGGTCAAAGATATAATAGAGAAACTTTAGAAGTAAAATATAAAGATAAAACAATTTCTGATGTTTTAAATATGACAGTGGAAGAAGCATTAGAATTCTTTAAAAATATACCTAAAATAAAAAATAAAATTCAAACACTATATGATGTTGGATTAGGATATATAAAATTAGGACAGCCTTCTACAACATTATCTGGTGGAGAAGCTCAACGTATAAAACTTGCAACAGAGCTTTCTAAAAAGGCTACAGGAAAAACTTTGTATATATTAGACGAACCTACAACAGGTCTTCATATTGCAGATGTTCATAAGTTAGTAGATATATTACAAAGGCTTGTAGACACTGGTAACAGTATAATCGTTATTGAACATAATCTAGATTTAATAAAAACAGCTGATTACATTATAGATTTAGGACCAGAAGGAGGAGACAAAGGAGGTCAAATTATATCTGTTGGTACTCCTGAGCAAGTTGCAAGAAATGAATATAGTTATACAGGAAAATTTTTGAAAAAATATTTAGAAAAATAATATATAAATTTTTAACAAGTTATATTAAACATACTGTGTTTATATTTTAAATATACAATCAAAGACAAAAGTATAATAACTTTAAAAATATAATGTAAAAAATAAAATTAAAATAGAAAGATTTGAATTTAATGGAGATAAGAAAATTAGAAGATTTTATAAAAAATATGCCAGAAAATATAACAGGAATAGTTCAAAAAGCGAGATATTTATACTTAGAGCTTGGCAAACGTAGTTTTTATGATCCAGAATATAAATATTTTATGTTTGGAGAGGAAAATTACAATCATATATATGTGAATAAACCTTATTCAAATCCCAATATTATAATGTGTACGACATTGGCTAAACAATATTTAAGATTGTTACAAATGGCAGGAATTAATAGTTCTATAGAAATTGAAGATGGTGGAGAACATTGGCTTAATACATTTACAGATGAACATTTCAAAAACCATACTGTAGATATTACCCAAGACCTAAAAAATATTCAATTTGGTTGTAGTACAAATTATTTTGCAACAGAAACCATATCTCCAGAACAACTACGTGCAATAGATATAGGATTGGGGTATATTTCCGAAAGAAAAGGGTATTCTGACGAATATTGGTATATTGTAAAAGATGCAATTAGAGATGAAAGACTGTCTGCTAAAAATAGACTAGAAATTGCACTATCAAATATAGAAAGATTTGGAGACATAAAAAGTCTTGGTATGACAGAATTATTTAACATATACCAAAAATTTGTTAGATATGTTATGCCACAAACCGACAATATATGGATTTATTCTGTGAAAACTAATCAAAGAGAACCTGAAAAATGTATTATTGAATTAAAAGAAGATAATGCTACAGCAATTAAATATATTCTAAATTTTAAAACAAGAAAGTTTGAGGAAGTTTTAGAAAAGAAAAAAGAAGAAAAAGTTAAATAAGCAACTATATTATTTTTACAAATATATTTTAGAGGTAAAATTTATCAAAATTTTATACTATTAAATTGTACAAAAGAACTTTAATGTATACATTATAACCAAAATGGCAGCCTTACAAGGCTGCCATCTATATGTTATAGTTATTTACAATTATTTTTTTCATTTCTATTGTTGTTTTGATTTTGGTTATTGTTGTTATTCTTGTTGCTATTATTGTTTTTGTTATTTTTCTTATCTGGCATTTTTCAGCACCTCCATTTCATATTTCAATTATATTTTGTGTAAAAAAATAAAAAATATACAAAATACATAAAAAATGTAGTATAATATTTTTGAAAATTTAAAATTTGATTAAAAATATTATATAAGATAATAAGATACAAGACTGTAATCTAAATAATGAAAATAAATATTTATAATTTTTACGTAAAAATATTTTATGAAGCAGTATATAAAAGACAGTATGTTTATTAACATTTAATAAATAAAAAGAAATGAGATGAATTTTATGGAAAATAAAGTTATTGGAATTGAAGGATATGTTGGAGCAGGAAAAACATCAATTTGTAGAAAGTTAATTAATTTAATTCCAAACAGCATTATTTTAGAAGGCGGAAACTTATATAGAGCAATTGTATATTCTTTAATGACTTCAGGAATAAATTTAGAAGATTTAAAAAAGAATATGAACCATGTAGATATAAAATCTGTAATGGAAAAGCTAAATATCGAAATAAAAATTGAAAACAGAGATACAATAATTTTAATCGATGGAAAAGAAATTGATGAACAAAAAATACAATCTGCAAAGTCTTCTGTGGCAGTTTCTGAAATAAGCAAAGTAGCAGATAATAAAAATTTTTATGCTTTTGGAAAAAAAATAATAGACCAGTTTAAAGAAAAATATAATGTTATTGTTTCTGGAAGAGACTTAATGAAAATATATCCGGAACTTGATTACCATATTTTTATTATAGCATCTTTAGATGAACGTATACATAGAAAATGCATACAATATAATGGAAAATGTGATGAAGAGGAAGTTAGAAGAAATATTTTAGAAAGAGATAAGTTGCAAGAAGAATCAGGATATTATAAAATATATGACAAAACAATAGTTATTGATGTCACAAATTGTAAAAGTGCAGAAGAATCAGCAAATGAAGTTTTAAGTAGGATAGGAGTGTTATAAAATGTCATATTTTAATACAAAATTAGACGATTTCGAAAAATCTTTAAATAATAAAAAAGTAGCCATTATCGGTTTAGGAGTAAGTAACTTGCCAATGCTTGATTATTTACATAGTTTGAATGCAAACGTGTCAATTTTTGATAAAAAAAATAAAGAAAAATTTGATGTAGAAATAATTAAAAAAATAAAAGAATGTAATTTTAATTTATATACTGGAGAAAACAATCTTGAAAATTTACATGGATTTGATTTTATTTTTAGATCTCCAAGTTGTAGACCGGATAAACCAGAAATAGTAAAAGAAGTACATAATGGAGCTATTTTAACATCTGAGATAGAAATGGTTTTAAAACTTGCACCATGTAAAATTATTGGAGTTACAGGTAGCGATGGAAAAACAACCACTACAAGTTTAATTTATGCAATTTTAAAAGATGCAGGATATAACTGTTTTTTAGGTGGAAATATAGGAATACCATTATTTACACAAATAAAAAACATGACACCAAACGATATTGTAGTTCTAGAAATGAGTAGCTTTCAATTAATGGATATGGAAGTAAGCCCTAATATTTCTGTTATAACAAATATTGCACCAAATCATTTAGACATACATAAATCTTATGAAGAATATATAGACTCAAAGAAAAATATTTTTAAATATCAAAAAGAAAATAGTACTTTAGTAATAAATTATGATAATGAAATTACTAAAAAATTTGTAAAAGAAGCAAAAGGTAATGTTATTTATTTTAGTAGCAAAAATAAGCTAGATAATGGTGTTATTTTTGATGACGGAATGATAAAAATTTGCAAAGATGGAATAAGAAGACACATTTTGGCGCAAAAAGATATGAAATTAAGAGGTGTACATAATTGCGAAAATGCATGTGCAGCAATTGCAGCTACAGCATCACTTGTAAGTGTTGAAGAACAGATAAAAACTATTCAAGAATTTTCAGGAGTCGAACATAGACTTGAACTTGTAAGAAATATTAATGGAGTAAACTGGTATAATGACTCTATAGGTACAAGTCCATCTAGAACGATAGCAGGTTTAAACTCTTTTAATGAAAAAATAGTTTTAATAGCAGGAGGATATGACAAACACTTGGATTATACACCAATTGCAAAACCTATAGTAGATAATGTAAGTAAATTAATTTTAATGGGTGCGACAGCAGACAAAATACATGATGCAGTTGTAAAAGAGCTGACATTGGAACAGAAGAGTATGCCCATTTATCATTGCTCTACATTAAAAGAAACTGTGGAACTAGCAAATAAGATTGTAGAAAAAGGAGAAATTGTATTATTTTCTCCTGCAAGTGCAAGTTTTGATTTATTCAAAAACTTTGCAGAAAGAGGAGATAAATTTAAAGAGTTAGTAAATGAATTGTAATAATAAAATAAACATGGCTTACAACATATATATTATAAAATTAAAATAGTAAGAACAATTATTTTTATAAATACATATAATATACAGAAATAGGGAGGTATGTTATATGTATTATCAAAATTACGAAGATTATATGCGCACAATTTTAGGATATCCAGTAGAAAGACAAAATACATATTCAAATTATAATACTAATAATTGTTTGCGTTTTAATGATACAAATTTGGCTATTCAAAATATGCCAAGAGAAAATCAATATGTACAAGTAAACTCTGCGAGAAATGATGAAAGTGATGTTTTAAATTTTTATCCTGAAATATATAGAATTGTAAATCCAATGATATGTAAAGTTTGTGAAAAATATAAGGAACCTATAACAAAAGAATTAATAGTTAAAATGACAGATGAGGTATATAATAATTTAGAAGAAACCGATTCTACAACTGTTGTGAATATAAATGCTACTTTAAGTAACAAAACAGTAGTAAAAAATGAACGAATATCTACAACAAATAATGAGAGCAATGCAGAAGTAGAGAATAAAATACAGAATAGAAATAGTAAAACTAGCCAATCAATGCAAACATATTTACGCAATAAAGATAATATTTCTAGTGTAAAAAATAAAGAAAATATTGAAACAAGACAAGTGAAACCTAAAAATAATTTATTAAGAGACTTAATACAAATTTTAATTTTGAAAAGATTACTAGAAGGGAATAGACCTCCAGTAATTAATCCTCCAAGGCCTCCACGTCCACCAATTAGACCAAAAGATTATAATGATATGTATAAATTTTAAATTAAATTTGTTATATTATTAATTAAAAAAATAAAAAATTTTTCAAAGATATGTAAATTATAAATGCATATCTTTGTTTTTTTTGTACAAAATAATTATTGAAGATTTAAAATTGTAGAGAAAAATTTAACTTTAATGTATTTTCGATATTTTATATATCTGTAATTTTAAATCTTAAGAAAGGTAGGGAATTATGAAAGTAAAAGATTGTATGTGTAATGAAGTTTGTTGTGTGAGTCCTAATAGTACAATAAAAGATTGTGCTAAATTAATGATGGACAATCACATAGGGTGTGTTCCAATTTGTGATGATTCACAAAAAGTAGTTGGTGTTGTAACAGATAGAGATATTATTTTAAGAACTATTGCATGTGATAAAGATGTAAAAACTACTCCAGTTAGTGATATTATGTCTTGCAATGTATGTTGCTGTACACCAAATACTGATATAAATGAGGCAGAAAAAATGATGTCTCAAAATCAAATAAGAAGAATTCCTGTAATTGATAATAATAAAATAGTTGGAATTTTAACTTTAGGGGATTTAGCAGCAAACGAAAATGTAAATACACAAGAACTTTGTAATACCCTTGAGAATATTTGTGGTGATAACACAAAAAATGCAGAATAATTTGCATTTTCCAAAAGAGCGCTCCTACGCGCTCTTAAATATATTAATTATAATAATTCATATAATATTAATTAATAAAAGTGAGTTTTTATTAATATATTAAAAATTTAAATACATATTATAAGAGTTTATGCATATTAATAAAATAGGAGGGTTGTACATATGGTAATTGATATGAACTATTGGGGAAAAGTGTTTAAAAATATTGTGATTGTTCTAATTACTATTATTGGAATATATTTAGCTTTTAAATTAGCAATATTTTATATGCCATTTTTAATAGCCTTTATTTTATCTTTAATGATAGAACCTATAGTAAAATTAATAATGAAAAAAACTAAACTAAAAAGAAAGACAAGTTCAATTATAGTTTTTATTATTTCATTTACTATAATAATAGCACTAATAGTATGGGGAACAACCACTATAATAACTGAGGCATCAAAACTCTTAGAAAATTTGAATACTTATTTTGATATGGCTGTAAATTTTGTTGAAACTTTTATAAGTAAAATAGATATAAGTAAATGGAATATTCCAGAGAGTGTTATGAGTACAATCCAAAATTCTGCAATGGAATTTGTTGGTGTAATTATAAATTTTGTAAAAAATTGGCTTACATCTGTACTTAGTTTTTTAACATCTATACCAACAATAGGGATATATACTGCAATTACATTTTTAGCTTTATATTTTATATGTGTAGATAGAATTTATATGCTTGATCAATTAGAACATCATTTTCCTCAGCAATGGGTAAAAACATTTGCAATACATTTAAGAAAATTGGTAAAATCACTTGGTGGATACTTGAAAGCAGAATTAATACTTGTACTAATTTCTTTCATAATATCTTTAATAGGTTTATACATTTTTCATATAATAGGGTTAAATGTTCAATATCCTTTAATGGCTGCATTACTAATAGGATTTATAGATTTACTTCCAATATTTGGCTCAGGATTTGTAATGCTTCCATGGGCAGTAATTTCTGCTTGTACAGGAGATATAACATTAGGAGTTGCTATTTTAATTTTATGGGCAATAATGTCAATTGTAAGGCAATTTATAGAGCCAAGAATAGTAAGTGGGCAAATAGGAATACATCCAATATTTACTTTAATTGCAATGTATACAGGTTATAAATTTATAGGAATATTAGGTATGATTGTTGGACCAATTATTTTAATTATTATAAAAAATGTATTTGCAACTTTAATTGATAAAGGAGTATTTAAAACAATTTTTGAAAGATCAAGCTAAAAGCATAATAAATATATTATTATATTTAATTATGTGTAAGAATTTTATATAATTCTCCTTATATAAAAAATAATAAGTGTTAACAAATTTTATTATATTTTGTTAACACTCTAAATAATGTTAAAAAACTATCCTTTTAGCATTATTTTTCATTTATTTTTTATTAAAAGTTATTAATTAATATTTTAATATTAGAAATTTTATTTATAAAACAGTAGAAGTCTGCACAAACGAACTATCTGGAGGGTAGACAATTTCTTCATTTGGTATATCTATTCTATTAATGTAAGTAACTTTAATTATAGGCATATCACCATGATAGTCTCCTTTGACTATCTCTCCTTCTAATTCAACCCATTCATTGTCTTTATAAGTTTTAGCATCATTACACTCGCATAAAAAACCAACTACAACAGTTTGAAAATCTGACGAAACAATCATGTCTCTTGCAAGAACAAATTGTTTTTCTGTAAAGTCAAATATTCTGTATATATAACCAGAAAATTTGATTTTTTGTCCAACATAGTCATCTATATTGTTATGAACTGTTTGAAGTACATTTGCATAGTTTTGAGGAGAAAGTTCATATACAACATTTTTATTATATACATCATTTGTTTTAAAACGAGATTTAGTAAATAAGTTATAGCACACAATTCCTGTTACTATTAGAATTATTATAATTAATATAGCAAGTAATGCTTTTCCTAATTTATTTCCATTTACTTTAACATTAAAAATAAACATATAAATCACCTTTTCATTTAATTTATTAAAGCGTATGAAGAAAACTAAGCAAATATGATAAAATATTAAAGAAAGAATAATAAAAATCTTATGATTTTTTTCTTGCGATTTTTTTACAAAAGTGATATAGTAAAGTAGATAAATTTTAATTACATAAAGTAAAAAGGAGAGAAAGACATGGGATTATTTAAGTCTTACAGCGAGAAAGAAGTAAAAAGAGTACAACCTATCGTTAATAAAATAAATGCATTAGAACCAGAAATGCAGAAATTAACAGATGCGGAGTTAAGAGCAAAGAAAGATGAATTTCAAAAAATGCTTGCAGAAGGTAAAACATTAGATGATATTTTACCAGAAGCATTTGCAGTTGTTAGAGAAGCTTCAAGAAGAGTTTTAGGGATGCGTCATTTTGATGTTCAGTTAATAGGTGGTATTATACTTCACCAAGGTAGAATTGCAGAGATGAAAACTGGTGAAGGAAAAACATTAGTTGCTACATTACCAGCATATTTAAACGCATTAGAAGGAAAAGGTGTACATATTATAACAGTTAATGATTACCTAGCTAAAAGAGATAGTGAATGGATGGGTAAATTATATAAATTTTTAGGTATGTCTGTTGGATTAGTTATAGCAGGGATGGAACCTAAAGATAAACAAAAGGCTTATGCATGTGATATAACATATGGAACAAATAACGAATTTGGATTTGACTATTTAAGAGATAATATGGTTATTTATAAAGAACAATTAGTTCAAAGACCTTTACATTATGCAGTAGTAGACGAAATTGATAGTATTTTAATAGATGAAGCGCGTACTCCACTTATTATTTCAGGTAGAGGTACACAATCTTCTAATTTATACAAAAGAGCTGATAATTTCGTTTCAAAATTAACACCTAAAGTTTTAGTAGAAGAAGATGTAAAAAATGAAGAACAGGCAGAAGACAATGAAAAATATGATTATATTGTAGATTTAAAAGCAAAGTCTGCTTCATTAACACAAAAAGGTATTAAAAAAGCTGAAAAAGAATTTGGTTTAGAAAACTTTAATGATATAGAGAATTCAGAATTGGTTCATAATGTTAATCAAGCACTTCGTGCACATGGAATTATGAAAAAAGATATTGATTACATTGTAAAAGATGGACAAGTTTTAATTGTTGATGAATTTACAGGAAGAATTATGTATGGTAGAAGATATAATAATGGTTTACATCAAGCAATTGAAGCTAAGGAGCATGTAAAGATTGCAGATGAATCTAAAACTCTTGCAACAATTACATTCCAAAATTACTTTAGAATGTATGATAAATTATCTGGTATGACTGGTACTGCGATGACAGAGCAAACAGAATTTGAAGAAATTTATAAGTTGGATGTTATAGAAATACCAACAAATAAACCTATGATTAGAAAAGACCAAAAAGATATTATATTTAAAAATGAAGATGCTAAATTTAGAGCAGTAATTAAAGATATAAAAGAAAGCTATGAAAAAGGTCAACCAGTATTAGTTGGTACAATTTCAATTGAAAAGTCTGAAAAATTAAGTAAATTATTAGATAAAGAACAAATACCACATGAAGTATTAAATGCTAAGTATCATGAGAAAGAGGCAGAAATTGTTTCTCAAGCAGGTAAATTTGGAGCTGTTACAATAGCAACAAATATGGCTGGACGTGGTACTGATATTATGCTTGGTGGTAATAGTGAATTTTTAGCCAAAAGGCAGATGAGAAAATTAAAATATACTACAGAAGAAATAGAAGACGCATCTGCATATAATGAAACAGATGATGAAAAAATATTAACACTAAGAAAGAAATATCAAGAAATTAAGAATAAATTTGATGAAGAAATTTCTAAGGAAAAGGAAAAAGTTGTCGCTGTTGGTGGATTAAAAATAATTGGTACATCAAGACATGAATCTAGAAGAATTGATAACCAATTAAGAGGACGTAGTGGTCGTCAAGGAGACCCAGGAGAGTCAAGATTTTATTTAAGCCTTGATGATGATTTAATGAAAATTTTTGGTGGAGATGCAATTACTAAAGTATATAATACATTAGGTGCAGATGAGGATTTACCAATAGAATCAAAATTAATAAGTAGAGCAGTAGAAAATGCTCAAAAGAAAGTCGAAAGTAGGAACTTTAGTATAAGAAAGAACGTTTTACAATATGATGATGTTATGAATGTTCAAAGAACAATTATATATAAGCAAAGACGTGAAGTTCTTGATGGAGAAAACATTAGAAATAATGTACTAAATATGGTTAACTCTGTAATAGACGAAATAGTTGATACATATTGTAGCGACCCATTAAACATTCAAAAAGAAGCATTGATTCAAGAAATTGAAACAGATTTAGGAATAACACAAATAGATGCTTTAAAAGAGAAGAAAATTCATATAGATAAAGTTAGTGAAGAATTAAAAGATAAAGCTCTAAAAATTTATGAAGAAAAAGAACAACAAATTGGCGAAAAGCAAATGAGAGAGCTAGAAAGAATAGTAGTTTTAAAAATAGTTGACAACAGATGGATGGACCATATTGATAATATGGATGAATTAAAAGATGGTATAGGGTTACGCGCTTATGGACAAAAAGATCCAGTTGTACAATACAGAACAGAAGGTTCTGATATGTTTGAGCAAATGGTTTATGATATTAAATCTGATGTTGTTAAATTATTAATGAATGCAAGAAAAAGAGAAGATACAGTAACTAGGCAAGAATCTGTACAAATAACAAATGCAACACTTGCAAATAGTACAATAGAAAATGTAAGTAGAGATAATAAAACTAAAAAGCAAGCTCCAAGTTTAGGACATATTCCAGTAGTTAATCAAGGACCAAAAGTTGGCAGAAATGACCCATGTCCATGTGGAAGTGGGAAGAAATACAAGAATTGTTGCGGGAAGAACGCTTAAATAGCGAGTCACACAGAAATTTTAAAAATTGAAAATTTGCAAAACAAGTTCGTTTTGTCAACAAAAATATCAAAATGCGAACAAGAAGTGCTGAAAATAAAGGAATGTAGACATAGAATATATGTTGACATTTCTTTTTTTCTGTGTAAAAATATAGAGGAATGGAGGTAAAAAATGGTAAATATTAGAAAACGTGGTAAAGTATATCAATATCAATTTGAAATAGCAAAAGTAGCTGGAAAACGAAAATACATTAGCAAATCAGGATTCAAAACCAAAAATGAAGCATTAATGGCAGGAATGAAAGCTTATGATGAATATATAAATGGAGGCAACACTAAAGATTCACAGATGTCTTATGCAGATTATTTAGATTATTGGATGAAAGAATATTTTGAAATTAATTACAAATATTCTACAGCAAAGAGATATAAAGAAACTTTTAAAGTTCTAAAAGAGGAAATAGGAAAATACAAATTAAGTTTTATTACACCATTTTTGCTAAATCAGTCATTATTGAAAATTGCTCAAAAGTGTAAGACTAAAGAAGGAGTAAGAAATTATCAAAAAGTAATAAAAAGTTCTTTTAGAGATGCAACAAATCATTTTGGATTTTTGAAATATAATCCAGCAGTAGAATTACAAATTCCTAAAATACTTTCGTTTGAAACAAAAAAAACGGTATAAAACATATTTATTCTCAAGAAGAAATTGATAAAATTTTATTAAGATTTAAGAATAATAATACATTTATATGTGCTTTTTTAACAGCTTGCTATACCGGTATGAGAACAGGAGAAGTATTTGCATTAACTTGGGATGATATTGATTTAGAAAACAAAATTATAAAAATAAATAAAACAGTATATTCCAAAATAAAAGATGATAAAGGAAGATGGTTTTTAGGAACCACTAAAACAAATGATAGTTGTAGAGAGGTTTTCATATGTGATACTTTATATAAAATATTATCTAATTATAAAGAAAAACAAAAATTATTAAAAAAGAAATATGGCAGAAAGTATAAGAAATATGAATTAGAGCCTATTAAAAATGAATACGGAAAAATAAATGAATATAAGGTTATTGAAAGTAAACACAAAAATTTAAATAGTGTAGAAATGGTATTTACCAAAAATAATGGATCATATGTGGGAACAGATATTATAAAGTATCCTTTTAAAATAATTCATAATGAACTTGGTATAAAAAATTGTAGATTTTATGATTTAAGGGGAAGCTATGCTACTCAAATTTTGAGAAAAGGAGCAGAAATTAGAGATGTTGCAGACATTTTAGGACATAGTAGAATCGAAACTACTGAAAATTATTATATAGCAAGTTCAGAAAAAACAAGAAAAGAGGCAAATAATATATTGGAAAAAATAATACAAGCTGATGTTATATATGAAGTTATAAATTATTAAAATTTTGTAAGAAGAGAAATAAAAAAAAGATTGTAATATATTAATTATATTGTTATAATAAAAAAGAAAAAGGAGGCTTGAATAAAGTGAATGATACAATAATATATTTAGTTAGACATGCTGAAACTGTTGACGAAAATGGTATTAGAAATACAAATGAGGATTCTCAAATGATTAATGAAAAAGAAATATTATCAGTAGAAGGAGAAGAACAAGCAAAAAAATTAAGTGAAAATGACGAATTAAAAAATTTAGATATTATATGGTCAAGTAGCTATACTAGAGCTAAAGCTACAGCAAAATATATTGCGTATGAAAATGATTTACCTTTTAATTTAGACAATAACTTAAGTGAAAGAAAATTAGGAAATTTAAAGGAATTAGGAGAATTTATGAAGGATAAAAGTACAAGAGATCCTTCACAAGAGCAACTATTAGATAGAACATTTAGAACATCTGATGGAGAAAGTGCAGAGCAAACTAGAGAAAGGATGAATAAATTTTTTGATAAAATACTTAAAGAATATGAAGGAAAAAGAATTGCAGTAATTAGTCATGGAGGCTCAATAAAGTTCTTTTTATTAAACTGGTGTACAGTAAATGAAAATGTTAAACTTGTCTATAACAAAAATACAATATTAAACATAAAATCGCCATGTTTGTTAAAGTTGACTTTTAGAAAAAATGAGTTGATTAATTTAGAACAAATAGATTAATTGAAAGCCATAAAATGGATTTTATTATAAGTTCGTTTTATGGCTTTTGTTTAAAATTGATGTAATTATATATATTTGGGGAAATTTTAAGAGTAATTATAAAGAATTGTTTGACATAATTTACATAAAATGGTATAATTTTGTTGGAAATGGAGGTATTTTTATATGATAAAAAATATAGGGTGGACATTAGGAAATGACTGTCCTTGTAAGTGTAGACATTGCTATTCTTTTTCAGTTAGACAGAAAGGACAAAATTTAACAAAAGAAATAGTTGATAGGGTTATAGAACAAATTGAAAAATTAAATGTAGAAACAGTTAATTTAGGTGGTAATGAACCAATTTTTACAAATGGTTTGGATGTTAAAAAGAGTATGTTACCATATATATTAAAAGAACTAAATAAAAGAAATATAAAAGTAGGTATAACAACTGCTGGAATAAGCCTTATTGCATTAAAAAATACTTATCCAAAATGTTTAGAATTATTAAATGATGTAGATATTAGCTTTGACTCACCTTATGAAAAAGAACATAACGAAAATAGAGGTGGAGATGTTTATAAATATGCTATTCAAGCATTAGAAATTTGTAAAGAATACAATATTGAATCAGGAATTATAATGTGTGCAATGAACTGGAACTTTACAAAAGACAGAATAGATGCATTATTAGAAATAGCCAAAAAATATGATTCTAATATAAGATTTAATTTACTTAAACCAATACAATTACAACATTTTAAACTTGTACCTTCAAAAGAACAAGTGTTAGAAAATTATAAATATTTATTTGAAAAATGTGATACTGTTGAATTAAGTGAACCAACATTATCAGGACTAAAGCAAAATAATAAAGTTAAAGGATGTGCTTGTGGAATCTATTCAATGAGAATAAATTCTATAACGCCAGATGGAAAAATACCTGTATCTCCATGTGTATATATGCATGACTATAGAGTTGGTGATTTATTAAAAGATGATATATTTGATATTATAAATTCAGAGCAATTTAAAGCTTTTAAAACTAGAAAAGAAAATTATAAAAATATTGAAGGTTGTAAAGATTGCGACAAAGCTGAAATATGTAGAGGTGGTTGCTTTGCAATGGCATATACATATAAAAAATGTGAAACAGGTGAAAAAGATTTATACGCACGAGATCCATTTTGCTTTAAAGATATTGAGATTGATAAAAATATTGACTATAAAAAAAGTAATAAAAAATTAGTACATGAAAATTATTTATGCACTTGGATAGGAAAACCAAAAAAATAAAGGAGAGTTAATATGGAATCTGAAATTATCGTTAGAAAAAATATGACTCTTACTAATGAAAAAGTTAAAAATATGTGTAGACTAAACTATGAAGATAATGACTTTCTTTTTACAACACATGATGGAAAATGTGTTATTATAGATAAATCAAAATTAATTATCCATATTGAAAGAGATGATGATAGCAATATTCAAGAATATCAGAAATACCTTCAAAATATTATGAGAAAAAGAAAAAATAAAATTATTTTAACAACTTTATCACCAGATACACATAGAACTTCTGAAGAGAATCTAGGATTAGCTTATTTGACTGCTGTTTTAAGAAAAAGAGGATATAATGTTGAGATAATTGATGGATGGCTAGGAGGATTAAGTGATGAAGAAGTATTAAGAAGAATTTTAAATGATAAAGAGGTAGCTATCGTTGGTGTTTCATGTTATATGTCAAACAATGATAAATCAATAGAACTAGCAAAAAGAATAAGAGAAGTTAGACCAGAAATAAAATTAATGTGTGGTGGTTTTGGACCATCATTTAATCCTCAAAAATTTGTAAAAGATGGTGTATTTGATATTGCAATGATTGGAGAGGGAGAAGAATCTATTGTTGAAGTATCTGATTATTTTACTGAAAACTCAGACAGAAAAATTGAAGATATAAAAGGTATAGTTTTTGAGAAAGATGGAAAAACAGTAAGAACAGAAAAAAGAGATTTAATATCTGATTTGGATGTTATACCATTTCCTGCAAGAGATACTATGAATATGGCAAAAGATAGAAAATCTACGGTAAATATTTTAACGGCAAGAGGTTGCATGGGAAATTGCTTATTTTGTTCAGTCAATGCTTTTAATAAGTTATCTAACGGAAGAAAATGGAGAGGTAGAAGTGTTGATAGTATTGTAGATGAATTGGAGCAACTTCAAAATATGGGAGTTAAGTACATTAAGGTTATAGATGATAGTTTCTTAGAACAAGAAAGAAATGAACAGTGGGCAAAAGAATTTTGTGAAAAAATAAAATCAAGAGGAATTAATGTTTCATTAAGAGGATCTTTAAAAGCAGATCAGGTTGAAGATGAAAAAATAAAATATTTAAAAGAAGCAGGATTTCATTCATTTGCTTGTGGAATTGAAAATGGTTCTAATACGGCATTAAAAAGAATGAACAAGAGTGCTAGTTTAGAAGACAATAAAAGGGCATTAGATATCCTAAAAAAACATGGAATTTATGTTCAAGCAGGTTTCATTTTATTTGATGATAATACTACTTTTGAAGAATTAAAAGAAAATTATGAGTTCTTAAGAGAATATGATTGGATTATAACAAAAGGAATTTTTTCAGAAATGTTTGCAGCAGACGGAACTTTATATACAGAAAAGTTAAAGAAAGAAGATAAGATTGTAAAAAATGATGTATATGACAATAATAAATATGAAATTGTAGACCCAAAAGTAAAGTTGACTTATAATGCTTTAAAAAAATGGCATAAATCACACATGAAGTTATATGATATGATTATTGATCCTATTTCATCTCCAAAAGCTATTGATGAGACTGGAGAAAAGTCATTTTATGATTTGTTTTATCAATTAAAATTAAAAGATTTAGATTTTATGAAAATGGTTCTAGATGATGTAGAAAGAGGAATTACAGAAAGAGAACTTAATGAAAAAGTTATAGCTCAAATTATAGGTAATTCTGAATTTTATAGTTCTATAAATAGAAGTGGACAAGCCTTGTGTGAAAAGTATAATCTAAATTATGATGGTAAAGAAAATCCATTTATAAGATAAGGAGGTATATATATGGCAATTATGAATGTAACTAGAAATGTAAAAAATCAATTTTCAGATGATAAAAATTTAGCAATGAGGATTAATTTTTATAAGAAATATACAACTAATAAATATAATTTTGCAGATTGGTTGTTTGATAAATATGATTTTAAAGAAAATATGAAAATATTAGAATTAGGGTGTGGGAATGGAAGTCATTGGGATGATAAAATTGAAACATTACCAAACGGTTGTAGTTTAGTATTATCAGATTTTTCAGAAGGTATGCTAGATTTAGTTAGAAAAAAATTTTCTACAAGTGAAAATGTTTCAATAAAGAAAATTGACATACAAGAAATTCCGTTTGAAAACGAAACATTTGATGTTGTAATTGCAAATCATATGTTATTTCATGTACCAGATTTAAACAAAGCATTGCTAGAAGTGAAAAGAGTTTTAAAGGGAAATGGAATATTTTATTCTGCAACAGATGGAAATGGAGGAATGAGACCATTTTTACATAATGCAATAGTAAAATTTGAACCAACATCTACTGCTTTTACGGAACAGTTACCTTTTAATCTTCAAAATGGTAGTGAGATTTTAAGTAAATACTTTAAAAATGTTCAAAGATTTGATTATGAAAATATACTTGCAATTACTAATACACAAGATTTAATAGAATGGTTAAAGTCAACCAAATCTATTTCAGGATATTCAGATGAAAGCCTATTAAATTTGTATAACTACTTTGAAGATATAAGAGTTAAAGATGGTGCTATAAATATTCCAAGGGAAACAGGCGTATTTATAAGTGTTAAATAAGATTGAAAAGAGGGATTTTATATGGAATTTGAAAACTATGAAAGAGAACTTAAATATTTAATAAAGAAGAATGAAAAATATACTTCAAAACAATTTCTTGAATTTCTTTATGAAAATGGATATAAATTAGTTGAAAGTTTTGAAAAAGAAAAACACGAAACTTACTATGATGATAATGATTTTTCTATATTAAAAAGAGGAGATGTTATGAGAGGTAGCAATATGGTTACCGAACAATTTAAAGGTTTTTTATACAAGACAAACAAATGTAATCCCCAAAAACCTTATGTATCTAAACTGGAGCTTGGAACTAAATTAAGAGGTCAATATAAAGATGTAAATGAATTTATTAAAGAATTAAATATAGATGTAAAAGGTCAATTAAACATAAAATTATTTGCAAATATGAAAAGAGAAGTGAGCATAGTGGAAAAAGATGGGGATCGTTTATATGTCTCTTATGACAAAGTTAAATATTTTGAAAAAGATGAATCAAATTCAGTTTACGAAGAAATGCTTGAAATAGAAGATTGGAAAAATCCAAATACAACAAATGTAGATTATGATTATGATAGGCATTTGATAAAAGTTAATAACTTGATTTCAAATGCACAACTTCCAATAGAACTAACAAAAGACAGCAAATATTTTAGAGGATATACTGTTTTAAATAACAGATAGGAGTAAAAATGAATAATTTTATAGTATTTGAAGGAATATGTTGTAGTGGAAAGACAACAACAACCAAATTATTAAGTGAAAGAATAAAAGAATTAGGATATGAAACTGTATATAATCATGGTGCAATGACATATACTGATTTAGGAAAAAAGTTTAAAAAGAATTTAGGGAAAAAAGATATGCCAATTACTGTTTCATATTTTTTTACTGATCTAATAATAAATACTAAAAATATTATTAAACCTTATTTGACAAAGAAAAATACAATTGTGTTACAAGATAGATATTTTGATGCAATAACAACATATATAAAAGCATATGGAGATTACATTAAAACTGATTATAATATTTATGATATACCAAAAGCATTTGTAGAAAACGATATATTAATTGAGCCATCATTAAGTGTGTTTTGTATTCCACCATTTGAAATAATAAAGGAAAGAATGGCTCAAAGTAAAGAATCACCAGTACATGACTTTTATAGAGATAATCCTGAATTTTTTAAAATTGTATATAATGAACTTGTAAATAAAGCAAATGAATTGGAAGATAATATAATAATTGATACATCTTCAGATTTATCAGTAGAGCAAGGGATAGATAAAATATTAGAATTTATAAAAAATAAGATAGAAAAGGAATAAAAGACATGTCCAAAATTAAATTGTTTAGTGGAATGGATTTTTCAGGAAAAACAACTATTATTAATGGTATAAATGAAAAAATGCCAAGTAAATTTAGTATTAAAAAGAAATTCTTAACTCCAATTGATTTAATAGAAAATGTAAGAAAAAGAGACACATGGTTATCTCCAGAAGAATGGAAACCACTACTTCAAGAAAATATACAAAAGGATATAAAAGAATATAAAGAAAATGGATTAATACTACTAGATTCGTTATGGATAATAAAATATTTAGCTGGCAAAATTGAAAAAAACGATAAACAGGATGAAGAAGAAATAATCATATTAAAAGAATTATTAAAAAAATATCCAGAAATGGATTCATTTTATATTACTGTAAGTATGAATGAAAGAATAAAAAGATTTCAAGCAAGAGCAAAATCAGGTAATGAGATTACTGGTTCAGATAAGTTAATTATGGATACTGATAAATTTGAACGAAGAGAGCAAATTTATAAAAAAATAGTATTGGAATACTTTCCTAATACTAAGACTATTGATACTACTGATATTGATTTAGAACAAACAATTAATGTAATAATTAATGATAATAATTTTTTGAAAGATATGTGAAAAGACAGAAGATTTTGAAAGTATTTATCTCTCAAAATCTTCTGTCTTTGGTAATTTATTTTCTAAAAATTCATAATGTTCAGATTGTGTATAGTCATGTTTAGGAACTCGTAGAGATTTTAAAAATTTTTGAACTCCACTAATTCCTCCTAATTTTTCTACTTCTTGTAGCTTTGATAATGTTAAAGTTTGAATCCTCATATATCTATCAATTTCATATACTGTATCGCCAAGTCTATCCCTCTCTGTAATTAATACTAGATTGTGATCATTTAAAGTAAGTAAATCATCATTTTTGTATCTATCTATTCTACCAGAGCCAAACTTATCACTTTCAATACGATGGTCAGTATACTTATGATCTTGTTTTAATCTTCTAAATCTTTCCTTTTCAGATGGAGCTACTAATTCAATACCTGTTACTTCAGCAGTAGGGAAAGTTTTTTCTAATACATCAATTTGTTCTATTGGATATTCAAGTACAGCAATTTTTCCTTCTGAAAAAGCTTTTTTTATATCAGCTGTTCGAATCGCAGCAAAACCACCATGTGTTACAGGGGCAATATTAAAATATTCTCCAGCATTATACTTTTCATGCATTGTATCTAAATCAACATGTCTTGAACCAAATTCTCCTGGTCTTGATGCTCTACTTCTGTCAAATGGAATATGTACATAATTAGCAGGGTATAACATACCAAGTAATGCACATGTTGTAGTTTTGCCAACACCACTTGCACCAGATATTACAAGAATTTGATCATTACCTCTCTTTATTACATCAAATTTTTTCATTTCTTAACATCCTTCTATAAATAATATAGTACAATTATACTATATTTAAACTAATTTGTCAATAAATGGAAAGTTATTATGGTGACTAGAATAACAAAAATACCTCACTTAATTTAATAAAATAAGTGAGGATTTTAAATAAAAAGCTATCTAATAATAATATGTTTGAAAAATCTTTCTTGATATTCTGTGAGAGCATTAATTTGTTCATCTGTATAATTAACGTCTTCAGGAACGACTATGAGCTTGTCATCATCATCCGTCAAACGGTGCAGTACTGCAATACAAATGCCTTCAAATGACTCAACAGGTTCGAAAACTCCAAGAACATAGGCATCCAGTTCTTCACCGTCGCCACTTATTGTGTTAGGAATATATCCATAGTTATTCGGATAGATAAATCCCCATTTTGGATGCTTTGAACCCATTTTTCTGTCTATTGTTACAGTTATTTTTTTGCCAATATATTTTTTAAAATTGTCCATATTAACCCTCCTAACGTTATGATAGCTTTTACTTTAATATATAGAAATTATAGCATAAAATATTGATTTCATCAAGTTTACAGAAAAACAGTCTAAAATAATTGCATTATTTATAAAAAAATGGTATTATACTTTAGTAAAAAAGTTGTATAGATAGGAAAATAAAATGATTGATAAAGAGGAAATAAAAAAAGTATCTGATACTATAGAAATAGTAAAAAGTAATATAGAAGAATATGAAATATTATATAGTAATTTATTAAAAGAAAATGCAGATGAACAATATATTCAAAATATGAGTAAGATATATAGCAATAAATTAAAAAATCTAAATAATGCAGTTTCTGTACCATATTTTGCACGAGTTGATTTCAAAGAAGATAAACAGAACAATATACAAAAAATATATATTGGAAAAACAGGTATATTTAATGATGACTACGAAGTTGTTGTTACTGATTGGAGAGCACCAATTTCAAGTATTTATTATGATGGTCAATTGGGAAATGTAGAATATGAATGTCCAGATGGAATAATAAAAGGCGACTTAAGCAAAAAAAGAGTTTATACTATTGAAAATTCTATATTAAAGGATTACCAAGATATAGATATAACTACAAATGATGAATTTTTACAAGAATGTCTTAATGAAAATTCTGAAGCTAGACTTAAAAATATTATTTCTACAATACAGTCAGAACAAAATAAAATCATTAGAGCTAAAATGTCAAATCCTCTTATTGTTCAAGGTGTGGCAGGTTCTGGTAAAACAACAGTAGCATTACATAGAATAGCTTATTTGGTATATACTTATGAAAAAGAATTTAATCCAGATGAATTTTTAATTATTGCTCCTAATAAATTTTTTCTAGACTATATTTCAAATGTATTACCAGATTTAGGGGTAGACTATGTAAGACAGCAAACATTTGAAGAATTTATGCTTGAAAACATTGATGCAAATTTTGAAATTAATCCAATAAATGTTGAGTTGTCTAATATAGTTAATCAAAATGGAAAAACAGATTTAATAAAAAAATCTGCAAATTTCAAATCTTCTTTAAGATTTAAAGAATTAATAGATGAATTTATTGATAAATTCTTAAAAAGCAATTTGCCAAAAGGAGATTTTAAAATTTCTGATATAGTAGTATTTAATCATGATGAGGTTATAGATATGTTTATGAATTACTTTAAAAATAATTCGATAAACGATAGCAAAAAAATGCTAACAGCAATATTGCAAAAAAGAGTTAGTAATATTGCAAATGAATTAATAGATAGATTGTCAGAACAGAGAAAGAGTAAATTATATAATATAGACAAAAATTTAAGTGACGATAAGGTAAAAGAAATAAGATTAGAAATTTTTAAAGAAACAGAATATGAAATGCAACAACTTTTTAAAGGTGGAAAAAAATTAGTATTAGATTATTTGAAAAACTTTAAAATAGAAAAGGTTTTATCAATATATAAAAAAATTATAAGTGATAAAATTTTATTTGATAAATATGTTAAATCTGAATTATATGAATATATTTTAGAAACATATAAAAAGAATATAAAAAGCAAAAAAGTTGAATACGAAGATTTAGCACCATTATTTTATATCCAAAATAGATTTTGGGGGAATATTAATAATTTAAAGCTAGAACATATTGTTATTGATGAAGCTCAAGATTTGGGAGAATTTCAATTTTATAATTTCAAAGAAATAGTTAAACCTAATATGTCTATGACCATTTTAGGAGATATATCACAAGGGATATATTCTTACAAAGGAATAAATAATTGGAATAAACTTAATCAAATAGTTTTTGATAATAAAGCATCAATAGAATATTTAAAAGAGAGTTATAGAACATCTATGGAAATTATGAATGAAGCGAATACAATAATAAATAAAATTGTTGATAATGAAAATATTATCCTAGCACAACCAATTGAGAGACATGGGGATAAAGTAGAACATTGGAAAATTGATAGCGAAGATAGCAAAATATCAAAAATATATGAAATAATAAAAACACACTTAGAAGCGGGACATATAAATATTGCAGTAATCACAAAAGACTTTGATGAAAGTATAGAATTACATAAAAAGCTTACTAATTATGAAGTTGATATAAAATTAATATCAGAAAATTTGGATAAATATACTGGAGGAACAATTATTATACCTTCATATTTGTCAAAAGGTTTAGAGTTTGATAGTGTTATTATTTCAGATTCTAATAAATATAGTGAAAATATTTTAGATACAAAATTATTGTATGTGGCTTGTACAAGAGCAATGCATACACTTGATATTATAAGCCAATAAAGATTAATAAAATTACAAGAAAATAGAATTTTTGACTTGAAATTATATAGGTTTACAATAGATATGTCACACTAAGATATAAAAAAATAAATAGGAAGTACCAAAAAAATATGATAGAATGATTTTAAGCACAAAATCTAAATATCAGGAGGTACTTCCTATGGGTAATAGTATAACACAAAAATTAAAATATAAACAGAGTGTAATAAAATTTTCTTTTAAATATGGAGTAACAAAAGCAGCAATAAAGTTTGAAGAAAATAGAAGAACAATATATAGATGGATAGAAAGATATGATGGAACGCTAGAAAGCTTAAAAGACAAATCAAGAAGACCGAATTCACATCCAAAAGAGCATACAGAAGAAGAAATAAAAATGATAAGAAATTACAAAGCAAATAATAAAGAAACAGGATTAGTAGTGTTATGGATAAAATTAAGAAGTGCAGGATACACAAGAAGTGTAACAAGTTTGTATAGAATGATGATTAAATTAGGAATATATAATAAAGCACCAAGTAAAAAGAAAGAAAAGAATGCAGGATATTATTCAGAGATGACATACCCAGGAGAGAAAATACAAATAGATGTAAAATATGTACCAAAGAAATGTTTAAGTAAAGAATTACAAAAGATGGGAGAAAGATATTATCAATATACAGCAATAGACGAATATAGTAGATATAGGTATTTATGGTTTACAAATGCGCATGATACATATGCGTCAACAGAATTTATAGAAAGAGTAGTAAAAGCATTTCCATTTAAAATAGAAAAGGTGCAGACAGATAATGGATTTGAATTTACAAATAGATTGAGTTGGAAAGCATTTGTAAAAGATAAAAAAACAATGTTTGAAAACAAATTAGAAGAATTAGGAATAGAACATAAATGTATAAAGCCACATACACCAAAACAAAATGGAAAAGTGGAAAGAAGTCATAGAAAAGATCAAGAAAGATTTTATTATAATAAAGTATTTTGCAGTTTAGAAGATTTAAGAAATAGAGCAAAATATTGGATAAGAGAATATAATAATTTTCCAATGAGACCGCTAGGGTGGCTAAGTCCAAAGGAAAAATTGGAAGAATATATGTGTAAAGTAAAATAGCATTCACATAAAAAGGTACTTCAAACAGTATTAATTTCAAAAAAGTGTGACATATGTTTGACAAACCTACAAAAATAGAATTTTTGACTTGAAATTATATATAAGTAATTATATAATTAATATAGTAAGATGAAATATTGCGAACAATGTTCACAAATTGTTCGCAGGAGATAAATACTGATAATAAAATAAATACTATATATACTATATATATTAGAAGGGACAGAACATGTGGAAGTGGGAAGAAATACAAGAATTGTTGTGGCAAGAACGCATAATACCTGTGTTTAAAGCATTTTACAAAAATCGAAAATTTGGTGACAAAATTAGGTTGTCACCAAAAACTAAATAAAAAATTTATAAAAGCTTAAAATTAAAGAAGTGTAACCTATATAAAATGGGTGACACTTCTTTTTATATTAAAATTTACAAATGATCGAAATAAAGAATTAAGGAGGTAGTAATTATGAGGAAAATTAATATAAGAAAAAGGGGAAAGGTGTATGAATACTTTTTCTAGGGGCAAAAGAAAACAACAAAAGGACTAGAATTTCAAAATCTGGATTTAGAACAAAAAATGAAGCATATTTAGCAGGAATGAAAGCTTATGATGAATATATTAAGGAAGATGGTTTTTAGGAACAGTCAAAACTGAAGGAAGTTGTAGAGAAGTTTATATTTGTGATACTTTATATAAAGCATTATGTAATTACAAAAAGCAAGTGCAGTTCTAGAAAATATAATTCATTCTGATATTACGAATAAGATTATAAATTTTGAGAAATTTGTAAAAAGGATTGAATAATAAATACTTGTATGATACAATACAAATGTTCGCAATATTAAAAGGAGGTTTTTATGGTAGATAATGTAAATGGAGATGTTATAATATATCAAACAGACGACGGATTGACAAAAATAGATGTTAGAGTCGAAAATGAAACAGTATGGTTATCACAACAACAAATGGCAGAATTATTTGGCACTTCAAGAACAAATATCATAGAGCATATAAATAATATTTATGCAGAAGAAGAACTAGATAAGGAATTAACTTGTCAGAATTTCCGACAGGTTCGAAAAGAAGGAAATAGAAATGTTACGAGAGAAATTCCTTTTTATAATTTAGATATGATAATTTCTTTAGGATATAGAATAAAATCTAAAATTGCTACTAACTTTAGAAGATGGGCAACAGAAAGATTAAAAGAGTATATGATTAAAGGTTTTACAATGGATGATGAAAGACTTAAAGGAAATGGTGGCGGTAACTATTGGAAAGAATTACTTGCAAGAATTAAAGATATTAGATCATCTGAAAAAGTATTATATAGACAAGTTCTTGATTTATATGCAACTGCTGTAGATTATGATCCTAAAGATAGTAAATCAATGGAATTTTTTAAAATTGTACAGAATAAATTGCATTATGCTACTCATGGACATACTGCTTCAGAAGTAATATATGAAAGAGCTGATGCCGAAAAACCTTTTATGGGATTAACAACATTTAAAGGAGATATTCCAGTATTACAAGATGTGGTAATTGCTAAAAACTATTTAAACGAAGAAGAATTAAAAGTTTTAAATAACTTAGTATCAGGATATTTTGATTTTGCAGAAATACAAGCAATAAGGCATAACCCAATGTATATGGAAGATTATATTAAACAATTAGACATAATACTTTCTTCTGCGGGTGGAAAAATGTTAATTGGTGCAGGTAGTGTTAGTCATAATCAAGCGATAAAAAAGGCAAAATCGGAATATAAAAAATATCAAGTTAAAACTATAAGCCCTGTTGAAGAGGAATATTTTAAATCTTTGAAAGAAATAAATAGTAAGATTGCAAAGAAAGATAAAAAATAGTTAAACGTGGAAAAAAGCAAAGTGCTAATAAAACAAGCATTTTGCTTTTTTTGTATAAAGATAAAAAAAGATATTGACAAATGTTATATACTGTTATATAGTGTTATAAGGAAGAAGGAGGAGCTTATGAATATTATTATAAGTAACAGTAGTAGTGTACCTATATATGAACAAATAAAGCAATCAATAAAACAAGCAATATTGAATAATGAATTAAGAGAAGAAGATATGTTACCATCTGTTAGAGTAATGGCAAATGATTTAAAAATAAGTTTTTTAACAGTTAAAAAGGCTTATGATGAATTAGAAAAAGAAGGTTATATAAAAAGTGTACAAGGAAAGGGAAGTTTTGTAGCTCCAAAGAATTCAGAGTTAGTACAGGAGAAAAAAAGAAAAGAAATACAAAATTATATAGAAAAGATTATTAAATTAGCACAAATGTCAGATATATCTGAAAAAGAAATTATAGAGCTTTTTAAATTAATGTATAAGGGGGAAATATAGCATGGAAAATAACATAGAGGTAAATAATTTATCAAAGAAATATGATACTTTCGAATTGAAAAACATTAATTTTACAGTACCAAAAGGAAGTATAGTAGGATTTGTAGGAGAAAATGGAGCTGGAAAAACGACAACAATAAAATCAATTTTGAATATAACAAACTCAAGTGGAAGTATAAAAATATTAGGTAAAAATATAAAACAGTATGAAAAAGAAATAAAACAAAATATCGGAGTCGTTTTAGATGATAGCTTTTTATCAGAGTATTTAACAGCTAAACAAATAAATTCTATTATGAAAGATATTTATAATGAATGGAATGAAAACAAATATATAAATTATTTAAAACAATTTAATTTGCCAATAAATAAATTATTAAAGGATTATTCAAGTGGTATGAAAATGAAATTAAAAATTGCAACTGCAATTTCTCATAATCCTAAACTTCTTATTTTAGATGAGCCAACAAGTGGATTAGATCCAGTTGTCAGAAACGAAATTTTAGATATTTTTAGAAATTATATAGAAGAAGATGAAACAAGGTCAATTTTCATTTCTACTCATATAACAACAGATTTAGAACATATATCAGACTATATTGTATTTATAAAAAATGGAGAGATAATTTTTAATCTTCCAACTATAGAATTATTAGAAAATTATGGAATAATCAAATGTAGTAAAGAAGATTTTTCAAAAATAGATGAACAAGATTATATAAGATTTAAACAAGAAAAATATCAATATGAAGTTTTAACAGATAATAAGGAAAATATTATAAAAAAATACGATATAACAACTATAGATAAACCTAGTATTGAGGATATAATGTTATTGTATGTAAAGGGGGAAAAATAATTATGATAAAAGGATTACTAAAAAAAGATTTATATAATTTAGCAGCTTATAAAACATCTATGATTATTATGGTTTTATTTTGTGGAATTGCAATAATAGGTTCAAGAGCAGTTACATTTGGACCAATTATAATATGTACTATGGTCGGGATGATAGCTCTTTCTACATTTAATTATGATGAAATAGCAAAATCAAATAAATACATTTTATCATTACCAACAAATAGGAATGAAATAGTAAAGGCAAAATTTATTTTGGCAATAGCTTCTGTAATAATTGGAGGAATAATTGGTATAATAATTACCATAATAGTTATTAATATTATTAATTACATAAAACCAGAAGACATAATAAATATAGATTATAGAGGATTAATTATTTCTACAGTAGGAGGAATGTTTGGTATAGCTTTAATACAGTCAATTCAAATACCAAGTATATATAAATGGGGAGCAGAAAAAGGAAGAATTCAAATGTTTGTATTAGTTTTTGGTATGGTTGTAATTATATCTGGAATAGCTTTCCTATTTATGAAAACGAACGTAGTTATAAATACAGGAATAATAGAAAATCTTTTAAATAATTATGGAATACCTTTGCTTGTTGGAGTAATTATATTAATGTATTTTATTTCTTATAAAATATCATGTAAATTATTTTATAAGAAAGATTTTTAAAACTGAGAATTCTATATCAAGAGCAGTAATTCTGCTCTTTTTTGATTATTACAAAACTGTAATTTTATTTTAATAACAAACATGTATTTTAATATTAAAAATAAGAGAAAAGATATGGTAGAAGTTAAAAGAAATTACCTAATATGAAATTAATCCAAAAAGAAAATTAATAATTTATTAAAGAAAATTAATAATTTATTAATGTAATTTACTTGTCGCTTTGTATGATTTAAAATAAAAGATATTATATGAAGGAGAAGTCTAAAACTTCACTTTCATTAACAAAACAAGATTCATCAGTCGCCAATATAAAAGAAAAAGAATATTATCTTCAAAACCTATTTGCAGCAATGCTAGTACCATCTGGAAATGATGCGGCTTATGCTGTAGCCGATTATTGTGGTAGTATTCTTTCAAAAGAATCAAAAACGACTAAAGAACGAATAAATATATTTATGAATAATTTAAATAAATATTTAGAAAAAGAAGGATATGTTAATACAAAATTGTATGATCCAAGTGGGTATGATATGGATGCACAGACAACAGTATTGGATTTAGCAAAATTAGTAAAAAAATTGTTAAAACATCAATGGTTTAGAGATATAGTATCTCAATCATCTTATACTGCAATTTTACCAGATGGAAGTAAACAAACTTGGGAAAATACAAATATATTTCTTGATTCAACATCAGAATACTATAATGAAAATGTACTAGGAGTAAAAACAGGTTCATTGTCAGATGATTATAATTTAATTGTACTTTATAAAAAGCACGGAAAAGAATTTTTAATATGTAGCCTGGGTTCTCAATCAAATACTTCACGTTATGATGATGTAAGTTATATTTTAAAAACTATAGATGAATCCGATTATTTAAAAAAATAAAAAGAGATAATACTCTTTTATAATAATAAATTATATTGCAATATTGTAAAATTTAATATAAAATTAATTTAAATGAATAATTATTTACAAAACTGGGTCTTATTTAATATTAACGTTAGGAGTAATTATGTTACAGATAAAAAATATTTCAAAACAATATAAAACAGGAGATTTAGTTCAAATTGCATTAAATAATGTAAGTTTAAATTTTAGAGACAATGAATTTGTATCTATTCTTGGACCTTCTGGTTCAGGAAAAACAACATTATTAAATATAATTGGTGGTTTGGATAATTATGATAAAGGCGATTTAATAATAAATAATATTTCAACAAAAAAATATAAAGATAGAGATTGGGATTCCTACAGAAATCATACAATTGGATTTGTTTTTCAAAGCTATAATTTAATACCACATCAAACAATTCTTGCAAATGTTGAACTTGCACTAACAATAAGCGGTGTTTCTAAAAAAGAAAGAAGAAAAAGAGCTATTCAAGCTTTAGATAAAGTAGGACTAAAGAATCAAATTCATAAAAAACCTAACCAAATGTCTGGAGGACAAATGCAAAGAGTTGCAATAGCAAGAGCATTAGTTAATAATCCAGATATTCTTCTTGCAGATGAACCAACAGGTGCATTAGATTCAACTACTAGTGTTCAAGTAATGGAACTTTTAAAAGAAGTTGCAAATGATAGACTAGTAATTATGGTTACACATAACCCAGAATTAGCACAAAAATATTCTACTAGAATTGTTAATTTAAAAGATGGAGAAATACAAGGAGATACTAATCCTTTTAATCCAGAAGATACTTATAAAGAAAAACCAAAGCATAAGAATTTAGGTAAATCTTCTATGTCTTTATTAACTGCCTTTTCTTTAAGTTTAAACAATTTACTTACTAAAAAAGGACGTTCAATTTTAACATCTTTTGCAGGCTCTATAGGAATTATTGGTATAGCATTAATTTTAGCATTATCTTCTGGATTTCAAAATTATGTAGATAAAATACAAGAAGATACATTAACGTCATATCCTCTAACAGTTCAATCTGAAACAACAGATATGGCATCATTATTACTTTCATCAAATGGAAAATCTGAAGAAAATTTAGATTTACCAGATAGAACTGTAGAAGAAAAGCAAAATATGGAAGAAATGTTTGGAACAGTAGGAAAAAATGATTTAAAGACTTTTAAAACATATCTTGAAGAAAATAGAGAAGAAGTAAGTAAAATGGTTTCTTTAACAAGCTACCAATATTCTGTTGCTCCGACTGTTTATACAAAAAATTTAAAAAATGAATTAGTAAAAGTAAATCCAAGTGATATAATGTCTTCTATTATGGGTGGAGCATCAGTAATGATGGAAAGTTCTATGTCAATTTTTTCTGAGTTACCTGAAAGCAGGGATATGACAGAAGCAGAGTATGAAATTATAGAGGGTAAATTTCCTGAAACATATAATGAAGTAGCTCTTGTTTTACCAACTAAAAATACAATTTCAGATTTATTATTATATAATTTAGGACTAAAAGATATAAGTGAATTAGAAAACCTAGTTTCAAAAGTTATGAAAGGCGAAAAAATTGACAATACAAGTAATCCATTAGAAATATCATATGATGAGTTAAGGAAAATTGAACTTAAATTAATTGAACCATCAAATTTATATAAGTTTAATAAAGACTATAATGTATATGAAGATATGTCAAATGATGAAGAATTTATGAATGCGGTATACAATAAAGCTACTCCATTAAATATAGTTGGTATTGTTATACCTAAAAATGAAAGTTTAAATATGACAGGGGTGCTTTATACACGTGACTTAACAGAATATGTAATTAATAGTGCCTCTGAATCTGAAATTGTAAAAAAACAGCTAAAAAATAAAGATGTTAATGTATTTAATGGCAGGAATTTTAATGAAAAAGATAATAGTACAAATATAGATTTTCAAGATTTAGTTAGTGTGGATGAAAGTGCCTTAGAATCAACATTTGATATTAATATAACTCAGGATGACATAGAAAATATAACTAAAGGATATATGTCAGAAATTTCTGAAGCTATAACTGCAGATAATTCGAAGGCTCAAAAGGTGATAATAAATAATTTATCTACTATTACTAAAAATATATTAAACGATTATATTAAAGAAAACTCAATAGGAGGTTTGGCTAAATTAAAACTTAGCGATGTAGATAGAGTAGTAGATAATGGATTAAAGCAAGAAAAAAATATAAAAATTTTGGCGGCTATGGAAAAAGAATTTGTAATTTCACAAAAGAATTTTAGTCAAATGTATAATGGAATAATTAAAGGATTCCTAAAACAATACGTAAAAATGATGTCAGGAATAAATACTGAACTAAAAGAAGAAAAAAGAAATAATACTATAAACAATGAAATAGAGGACAATGGTATTAGCAATATAACAAACAATATAATAAGTAATATAACAAATGAAAATAATAATTCATCTGAAAATACAACAGATAAACCAAATGAACCAACAGCAATTTTAATGCCAGCTATGGTAGATAAGATGGTAGATACATTAGTAAAACAAGATTCTATTGTTTCTGCTACTTCTAAAATTGCACAAGCGATGACTGAAGCTACAATGCAAAAAACAATATTAACAAAAGTTGGAGAATTAACAGGAAAACTTATGGAAACTTTGGCATCTTCATTTAATATAGATACAAGCAAATTTGCAGAAGCATTTAAATTTACAATGGATGAAGATGAGATAAGACGTTTAATGCAATCTATGTCTACAACAGCTGCCGTGCATAATGCAGATACAAATCTCTTATCCTTAGGTTATCAAAATTTAGATAAACCAACAAGTATACGTTTTTATTTTAAGAATTTTGACTCAAAAGAATTATTTTTAGATTTTATTGATAATTATAATTCTAAAATGGGTCAAGAAGATGAAGAAAAAGTTATAAAATATACAGATATAACAGGATTACTTATGTCTTCTGTAAAAACAATTATAGATAGTGTAAGCTATGTATTAATTGCTTTTGTTAGTATTTCTTTAATAGTATCATCTATTATGATTGGAATTATTACATATATTTCTGTATTGGAAAGAACAAAAGAAATAGGTATATTAAGAGCAATTGGAGCATCAAAAAGGAATATATCTTCAATATTTAATGCAGAAACTTTTATAGTAGGACTATTTTCTGGAATAATGGGAATTGGAATAACAATATTACTACTTATTCCAATAAATCTTATAATACATAGCTTTAATACAGATATTACTGCTGTTTTACCGTTTACAGGAGGAACAATTTTAGTAATATTAAGTGTAATTTTAACATTAATTGGAGGATTAATACCTTCTAGGAAAGCTGCAAAACAAGATCCAGTAACAGCATTAAGAACTGAATAAGTAAATGAAATTTTTAAAAAATCTTGAAAGGATGTGATAATATGTTGGAACTAGAAGAAAATAGTTTTAAATTGTCTGAACTATCAGAAAGAATACAGAAGATAGGTGATTCACTTTGATGTAGTAAATAAAGAAAAAGAATTGTTAGAATTAGAAAAACAAACTATGTCAAATGAGTTTTGGAGTGATACTGAAAATAGTTCAAAGGTATTAAAAAGAATTACAGATTTAAAAAATAAATTAAATAATTTTAAGAAGATAAATTCTGGTCTTGAAAATTTAAAAGATATGAACGAATTACTACAACAAGAAACAGACGAAGAACTTGTAAAAGAGCTTTTAAATAATACAATATATACAGAAAAAGAAATTGATAAATTGGAAATAACTATACTTTTATCTGGCAATTATGATATGAATAATGCTATTGTAACAATACATCCAGGAGCAGGAGGAACAGAAGCACAAGATTGGGCAGAAATGCTTTATAGAATGTATTCTAGATGGGCTACAGATAATGGATATGAAATTAAAGAATTAGATTATTTAGATGGGGAAGAGGCGGGAATAAAAAGTGTTACTTTCTTAGTATCTGGCAGCTATGCTTATGGCTATTTAAAAGGAGAAATGGGTGTACACAGATTAGTGCGTATTTCGCCTTTTGATGCAGGGGGAAGGAGACATACCTCCTTTGCATCTGTCGAAGTGTTACCAGAAATAGCAGAAGATATAGAAGTATATATTAATCCAGATGACTTACGAATAGATACATACAGAGCATCTGGTGCAGGTGGACAGCATGTAAACAAAACATCTTCTGCAATAAGAATAACACATATTCCAACTAATATAGTTGTTGCATGTCAATCAGAACGTTCTCAAATTCAAAATAGAGAAACAGCAATGAAAATGCTTAAATCTAAACTTATAAATTTAAAAGAAAGAGAACAAAAAGAAAAAATTGAAGATTTAAAAGGTATTCAAATGGATATTGCATGGGGAAGTCAAATAAGATCCTATGTATTTTGCCCATATACACTTGTAAAAGACCATAGAACGAATTATGAAGTTGGAAATGTGCAAGCTGTTATGGACGGGGATTTAAATGAATTTATGGATGCATATTTAAAACATATTGCTAATAATAAATAAGTTTAAATATAAGAGATATGTTCGTTAATAAATCAATCTAATATGAGCAATATTTTTGGTAATAAATCAATTTTTTCAGTTAGTATATATTCAAAAATCACAATTTTACATAAATTTAATAAAATATAATATAGTATTTTTATAATTAAATTTACTATATTATATTTTTTTATTAGGTGCATTTTTATGGATACAATAATTTTAAAATTTGGCGGAAGTTCTTTAGCCAATGATAAAAATTTAAAAAATGTTGCAGAAAAAATAATAGATTATTATAACTCAAATAATCGTGTAGTAGTTGTTTTGTCTGCACAAGGAAAAACAACAGATAATTTAATAGGAGAAGTTAATAATTTAACTCAAAGCCCAAATAAGAGAGAATTAGATGCTCTTTTAAGTGTAGGGGAACAAATATCTATTACTAAAATGTCTATATTACTTAATTCAATGGGATATCCAACAATTTCTTTACTTGGATGGCAAGTAGGAATTTTTACAGATGAAGAGTATTCTGAAGCTAAAATTGAAAAAATAGCAAAAAGTAGACTAGAAAAAGAATTAAATGAGGGTAAAATAGTAATTATTGCAGGATTTCAAGGCATAGATGATAAAAACAACATTACAACATTAGGAAGAGGAGGTTCGGACACTACAGCAATAGCGATAGCTGCTACTTTGGGAGCAAAAAAATGTTATATTTATTCTGATGTAGAAGGAGTTTATACTGCAGATCCAAAAAAAATTGCAAATGCTAAGCAATTAGATAAAATATCGTATGAAGAAATGAGAGAAATATCTGGGGAAGGAGCAAAAGTTCTTCATAATAGATGTGTCACAATCGCAGAAAAATTTAATGTACCTATAGAAACTAAATCTACTTTTAGTAATAAAAAAGGTACTATAATTTGTAATAGTCCTAATACAATTTGTGGCGATGCAGATATGAATAATAATGAAAATGCTGAAAATTTAGAAGCGAAAAAAATAAAAAGTATAGTAAGAAATAAAAACTTAAGTAGAGTTTCAATAATTGGATATGGCTGTACTTATGATAATAAAATATTAAGTAAAGTATTTAAATTTATTATAGAAAAGAATCTAAAAATATTTAACATTAATATTGATGAGTGCAAAATAACAATTAACTTTAAAGAAGAGATAACTGATAGCATTTTACAAGAATTTCACGATGTTTTGTTCTAAAATAGACAAGGGCTGAATATAATTTATTAGACACTTAAAATAGAACAAGGAGCTGATTTTATGGCAATGGATATGAAAAGAGATAATCTACAAACAAACAATGTGATTCAAAATATAGTTTTAGAAAATAGAGAAAAGTTAAGTATATCTGGGGTTCTAGATGTACTTAGCTTTGATGATCAAATTATTATAGTTGAAACAGAACTAGGACTTTTAACTATAAAGGGAGAAGATTTACGAATTAATAAATTAAGTATAGATACTTCTGAAACAATAGTAAATGGAAATATAATGCAAATAGCATATAGTGAAAACACGGTAGATAAAAAAGGAGAAGGAATATTTTCTAAAATATTTAAATAATTAACTTAATATTAAACATTTAATTTAATTATTTTATTAAATTAAAAATTACCAATTTTAAAATATTCATTAAAGGATTGAGGAACGAATTGAATCAAATATATTGTTTTATTATATTTATTGTTGTTGGAATAATTATTTCGATTTTATTTGATATTTTTAGAATATTAAGGAAAGTATTTAAAACTCCAGATTTTATTACATATATTGAAGACATTATCTTTGGAGTCTTTTCTGGAATAATTATAATATATTCGATATTTATTTTTAATAATGGTGAAATACGACTTTATTTATTTTTAGGAATTCTATTAGGAATTTTGTCTTATTTATGTACATTAAGTAAGTTGTTTATTAAATTTGGTGACAAAATTTTTACATTTTTTAAGAAAATTTTACTTTTTCCAATAAAAAAAGCTTTACTTTTTAGTAAAAATGTTCTAAAATTTATAAATAGGAATATATTTCGACCTTTTTCAAAATTTATTAATAACTTAAGAAATAAAATTCCAAAATTTTCTATAAAAAAATGTAAAAATCGTCGAAAAAAAGAAGGATTTTAAATTTATATGTAGAAAAAATAATATATAGAACTTTTAAAAAATAAACTAAGGAGAAGCTATGAAAAGCAAACTTTTAAAACGAATTATTATAGTAGCTGTTTTAATATATGCTATATATACATTTATTTCACAACAGAAATTATTAAATACATATACTGCTGAAGCTAAACAAATTAATACTCAAATAGAAGAAGCAGAAGAAATAAAACAAGAACTTGCGGACACAAAAGAACATTTAGATTCAAAAGAATATATAGAAGATGTTGCAAGAGAAAAATTAGATATGTATTTACCAAATGAAAAGGTTTACATAGATATCAGTAAATAAATTATATAAGAGGTAATATCCTCTTATATATTATTTGTTTTCAAATTATTTTGTAAATTAATCAAAATTATTTTAAACTTGTTTTTTCTAAAGTTTTTTATCTTAATATTCCTTTCAATATACAATTAAATAAAACTTTAAATTATATATAATTATTTATTTTATGGGGGCTTAGAATGGAAAATTATACATTAGTTGAATTGCGCCAAATGGCAAAAGAAAAAGGTATTAAAAATGTCTCAAAACTAAAAAAAGATGAATTATTAGACCTATTATTTAGTAATAATAGCAGTAATATAGATGATAAAAAAGAAGATAATCTTACAGAAGACAATAAACTTGCAAATGTTAACGAAACAAGTAATCTAAAAGAAACTGTTAGAAAAAACGATGATGAAATTTATGATATTGAAAAAAATAAAGATAGTATAAGTTATGTAAGAAATAGTGAAAATACAGATAATTCTATAAAAAATAATAATACTCCTTCTACTCGTATAGAAGGAGGTTATAAACTTACAAACGAAGATGACCAAATAGTAGAGGGCATATTAGAAGTATTGCCAGATGGTTACGGATTTTTAAGAGGAAAAAACTATTTATCTAGTCCTAAAGATGTATATATATCTTCTGTTCAAATAAGAAGGTTTAGACTAGATAAAGGAGACAAAATTAAAGGCATTGCAAGGGTTCCACAAGATACAGAAAAGGACAAGTTTCCTGCACTAATTTTTGTTGGAGAAGTAAATGGTGAATCTCCAGAAAAGGCTTATAGAAGAAAAAAATTTGATGATTTAATTCCTATTTATCCAAATGAGAGAATTAGATTGGAAACTACTCCAAATGAATATGCAATGAGAATTATAGATTTAATATCACCTATTGGAAAAGGACAAAGAGGTATGATTGTTGCACCTCCTAAAGTTGGAAAGACAACATTAATTAAAAAAATTGCCAATAGCATTTCTATTAATAATCCAGAAGTAGAATTAATTGTTTTGCTAATAGATGAAAGACCTGAGGAAGTTACAGACATGACAAGATCTATAAAAGGGGATGTTATTTATTCTACTTTTGACGAACTTCCTGAACACCATGTTAAAGTTGCAGAGATGGTTCTTGAAAGAGCAAAAAGACTTACAGAGCAAGGAAAAAATGTTGTTATATTATTAGATAGTATTACACGTCTTGCAAGAGCCTACAACCTTGTTATCCCATCTTCTGGAAGAACATTATCTGGTGGACTTGATCCAAGTGCATTACATAAGCCTAAAAAGTTCTTTGGAGCAGCAAGAAATATAGAAAATGGTGGTAGCTTAACAATTCTAGCTACAGCTTTAATAGAAACTGGAAGCAGAATGGATGATGTTATATTTGAAGAATTTAAAGGTACAGGAAATATGGAAGTTCACTTAGACAAAAAATTATCTGAAAAAAGAATATTCCCTGCAATTGATATAAATAAATCTGGAACAAGAAGAGAGGAACTTCTTTTAACACAGAAAGAACTAGAAACAGTATTTGCTTTAAGAAAAGCTATGTCTTCTATGTCTATATCAGATGTTACAGAAGAGCTAATAGATGAAATGGTTTCTACTAAAAATAACGAAGAATTTATAGAAAAAATGTCAATATTTTTAAAAAATGTAAAATAAAACCATATTAATATTTTTGTTCTACATTTAACTAGTTAAAGTAATGTTAAATAGATAAAAATATTGTAAAAAAATAATTGAAGCTAAATAATTGAAGTTGAATAAAATATATACTTCAATTATTTTTTATGATATAATTTATCAAAATAAATTTATTAATTTAAGAGAGTAGGGGAAGCAGAAGTGGAGCACTGGAGCATAGATGATTATAAAGAATTTACTAATGGATCTAAAAAAAAGAGTAAATATAGATCTTATAAAATATCCATAGACGGTCATAGATTTGACAGTCAGAAAGAGGCGGATTACTATTGTGAATTAAAATTAAAATTGAAAGCTAATGAGATAAAAGGTTTTTGTTTACAACCAACATTTATATTAGCACCAGGATTAAAATATAAAGCAGATTTTATAGTTTTTTATAACGATAATACAAATGAAATTATAGATGTAAAAGGTTTTAAAACGAAAGAATATATTGCAAAAAAGAAAGTATTTGAAGATAAATTTAATTTGAAAATTACAGAAATATAAATAAAAAGAATTAAAAAAATAATAAAATATTGTAAGAAACATTTAATGGAAACCTTTCAATAGTGTAGGGAGTATACTTATATATTACTATAAAATGGATATACTCAATTGCGCAAAATCAAAGTTTTGTGCAATTGAGTATAGGGGTAAAATATAGAACCATAGTTATATGGTCCTACCCACAAAATCTTGCTACTTCTTTAGTAAAGCCTATTTCGGCTTATTTAATTCTAATTAAAATTAATTCTTAAGATTCATTATTTTATATTATTCTTGGTTGGATTTTTTTTCATTATTGTAACCTCATAATTTATAAAAAATTTATATAACTTTAGATTATTTTTTTAAAAATCTGCAAACAACAAACTATATGTCTAAAAAATAAAAACGCCTTAAAATCGATTCTCGTGCGTCACTTTTTTTGCTATTTTTCAGCATTTTTAATAAACATATAAAAATCAGCATTTACACTTATTTTATATATAAATACTAGCTTTTTAAATTTACATATCTAATTTATAACATATAACTTGTTAAATAAAACATTAAAATGTCTTAAAATTGATTTTGGTGCGTTTATAATATGAAATTATATTATATAGAGTAATAATCTAAATTTATATAATTATTATAAAATATTTTTATAATAATTATATAAAAATTAATTTGCAAACATCTTATACAAATGTTCGTTTTAAAAAAATTAAGAATTAACTTTGCACAAAATTTTTCTAGTTTTAATTATTTAAAATTTAATTATAAAAATTTCTAATTTTATTTTTTTATATTATAATTTTTATGATTTTGTTTTGTAAAAATTATTATGTAGTATTTTTTATAGAATATTTAGTTGTAGTTTATTTAACTAAATTGTGTTACTACTTTATTGTATCTACAATGACATCTATTGCATTGCTTACAAAACTTATTTTCCTTTGACTAAATATCTCATCATTATAAGATAATGTAACAACTGCTATTCCAATAGGTTTGTATTTTGTTTCTTTAAATATTTGTAATTTATCTTTCTAAACTCACATAAAAATCTATAAAAGATTCCTCGTTATCGCCAATACTTTCAACAGCTATTTTGCTAATTTCAGTTTCAAAACAATCCTTCAAATCTATATCTATAATTTCATCAACTGAGCCTAATGTGATATGAGGAATATAGTATTGAGGCAAATCTTTGTTTAATAATCTATGATATATATCTATACTAATATTTCTGATAATATCATTTCCCTCTACTATATTTAAAAATATATAATATTTATTTATCCTTTTATCTTTTAGAAAACTTATTCCTTTGCACTTTATATTAAATCTATTATAACTTTTACAAATATCAGATAATTTTTTTCTTATCTCATCATTTTTTAAATCTATTTTAAATGGAAAAACAAGAGTAATATGAGGAGGTAATATTTGTGATAACTCATCGTATCTATTTCTAATATTTTGTATCTTATCAATATTATCAAATTGAGGAAATATTAGTATATCTCTTTTTCCTTTATTTATATAATTCATAAATTAATCTCCAATACAACTTACTATCTGTTGTTGTAATATCACAAAATTACTAACTAAATTTTAAATGTTATCTCTATCAGTTAATCATTATTTAAAAAATTCATAATTAAATCAATGATTATATCTTTTTCTTTTGGGTTGGATTCTGCTATTAATAATGTTAAAGCTGTTAATGTATTATTATCTATTGTTTGTATTCCATCTTTATATAAAATACCATAAAAATTCAAAAAATAAATAAATAAGGTTGCTGCAATTCTTTTATTTCCATCTGCAAATACATGGTTTTTTACTATTAAATATAAAAAATTTGCTCCTTTTTCTTCAATGCTTTTATAAATATCTTGTCCATCGAAACTTTGATAAATATTTCCTATAATTGAATCTAAACCTTTATCTCTTTCTACTGCAAATAGTGAATTTTCTTCGTTAAATCTTAACCTATTTATTATTCCTATGCATTCCTTGTATTCAATTTTTCTTTCATCTATATTTCCATCTATTTTCTTTAATGTTCTATGGTCATAGTCATCTAACAAATCAAGTGCTTTTGAATAATCTCCAATTACTTTTAAGATTTCCTTTGCATCATTTCCTTCTAGTCTTTCATCTATTCTATTAGCAATATCTATTAACTTTATTGTTTTTTCTAAATATGCTAATCTTTTTTGATTTACTGCATAACCTCTTAGCATATAATCTTTTAATATTTTATTTGCCCATTGCCTGAAAATCACACCATTTTTTGATTTGACCCTATACCCAACAGATATAATTACATCTAAATTATATATTTTAGATTTCCTTCCTCCTGTACTTTTGTCGGAAATTCCGACAGAAGTTTTCTCTTCAAGTTCCCCTTCTTTAAAAATGTTGCTAATATGTTCACTTATAGTTGCATGTTTTACATCAAATAATTCTTCCATTTGTGCTTGAGTAAGCCATACAGTTTCTTCTTTTAAGTTTACTTCTAATTTTACACCTTGATTTTCAAATAAAATAATCTCATTCTTTTTTTCTTCCATAAGAACACATCCTTTTTAAATAAATTTTAGTCCTTATATTATATTTATTCTTATATATAAAATTAATCTCTGTTTTGTGAACTAATTCTAAATTCAAAATTAGTTATCATTATAACCATGTTCTATCGTATTTAAACATTTTTTCCAATATTGTTCTCTTTTATATATTTTTTCAGTATCATAAGATAGTCCAAAATACTCAAGTAATGTAAAAGTAAAATATTTTTCAAAATATTTTTCACCATTTTGTTTGTATAAGTTTTCCAATCTTACATTTCCACCATGTTTTGAGCTTAAATAATTACCCCATCTTTGAGCAACACCATATTGACCTGTAGCTGAACCAATATATAGTTTTCCATTAGAAGTATCTGTAAGGCAATAAATACCAGTAATTTTTTTCAAAGCTTCATAATATGTTGGCATTATTTTGCCCTCAAAAATGTCATTTAATTTTTTGTAAGGTAAATTAACATTATCATATCCTTCAAATTGTTCTCCACTATATATACATGGTAATATTTCTATTACTTCTTCTTTATTGTTTAAATAGGATAAGTTAAATGTATATCTTCCCATTGTATTACCTTTATGAAATTTCATTATTAATCTTCCAAAAAGAGGTTTATATTTTTCTAAAATCTCAACATTTGATCTTCTATTTTCAGGAACATCTAAAATTGTAGCTGCAGAAATAAATAACCATTCATCATAAGATTTTCGTACAAAACTAAATACTTTTTGTCCGACATGAAAATTACTCTGAGAACCATATTTTGGCCAATATGAACAATCATTTATTCCGCTTTGCTTTTCTTTTTCTGATAATGATAACCATTTATCAATATATAATTGTCCATTTCTACCTTCTGACATATTTAATTCAATTTTACAATTATTTATTTCTTCTTTACTTAAATTAAAAATATTATTTAATTTTATTTTTTCCATATTCGTACCTCAAATTATCTTTTTTACAATTTTTTTTCATAATACTGTATCCTTTTTAGGAATAAAGAATTTACTCATATCATTTTTTTCAAGAGTAAGTAATGCTACTTTGTTTTTTATTCCACCACCATAACCTGTTAGATTTCCATTTGTTCCAACAACTCTATGGCAAGGAATAATAATACATATTGGATTCCAACCAACTGCTCCTCCAACTGCTTGACTAGACATTCTTTTTATCCCTCTATTTTTTGCAATAGTTTTAGATATATCATTATATGTTAAAGTTTTTCCAAAAGGTATATTATTCATTATATATACTACTTCTTTTCTAAATGATGTTAAATTATTTATTTTATATTCTGGTGTAAAATCTGGTTTCTTGCCACTAAAATATATATCAAGCCATTTGCTTGTTTCTTTAAATATTGGTAATTCTTTTTCTTCACAATTTATTTCATGTTTTTGTATATCTCTTGAGCCTTCAAACCATAAACCTGTTAAATATTTACCATCACTATTCATTAATATATCTGAAAATCCGTTTGGTGTTTGATATTTATATTTGTATACCATAAATATATTCTCCTAACATCTTATATAATTATATCACAAAACAGTTACATTAAAACAATCCATTTATTATACTTATTTATCCCTATTATCCTAAATGAATATATAAAAGAACGTGCTCAAGATGAGATTCCTCATTGATATTCTTTTATAATTTTAAATCATCAAGTTTCATATTTGGAATACCTATATATACATCTCTATTTCCATCTAACTTATGTACTTTTATTATTGAATAATTTTCATAATGATATTCAGTACTTCCTCCATCTTTATAGATTTCTGCCTTTATTACTTTCCCATCTTTTTCATCCTTATTTGCTTTTTGTATAATTCCATCTATTGTCATCTTTCCACTCTTTAGAGAGTCTTCTAATGACATTGTTTTATTATTTAAAGTTACATTTACTTCATCTAATCCATAAAAATATAAATTATAATCTTGTTTATCTGAGCTTAAATTTTTATTGTTTAATATTTTCTTTTTTGTTATATCATTTGATTTTTTTACTGTTATTGTAAAATCTTCATATCCTTCTGTTGATATTTTATCCGTATTAATTTGTGCGGGATATGATTCCATGATATATCCAGTATAATAAATAACAACTTTTCTTCCAATTCCATACAAATAATCTATGTGGTCTGTTCCATAATTAATTTTAATTTTGTCTGCTGATTTTCTTTCTATTTCATCTTCGTTTGGCTCTACTATCATGTATGTTGTTGTTTCTTCTAATATTGTTCCTACAAAACTACTATATTGTGGAGTTGCTATATTTTCTAAACTTTCTCCGTTAGCTTGTATTATATTTTCTTTATTTATTGCTCCAAATAAAACTGCAACATTATCAATATTTAATACCATAGTTTTGTCGTTAGCTTCTAATATATTACAATTCAAAAATTCTTTACAATTAGTTTCTCCATCTAATTGAGGTAAATATTCTTCACCTATGAACATATTTATTTTTCCTATTGATTTGTTTAAATCTCCTGCATAATCAATAAGTAGATTAGATTTACCATATAAGACATTACCAAACTTAACTAATTTTGTTGCATCTATATCTTTTGTTGTTATTTTTAAATCTTTTAGTTTTATTCTTTCTTCATTATCTCTAGGTGTTTCTTCTACATTACTATATATTTTCTTACCAAAAACTTTAATTTCAATACCATCTATATAACCATCATCTATGTTTTCATCTAATCTATGATATTTAGTAATACTATACAGTAACGTCCTATATTCAACTGTTCCACCATCGTTTAACCTATTTATTTGAATTGGAAACAACAATATTATTAATAATAAAATTACTATTATAATTACAATATTTTTCTTTTTCATAACCTCACCTTTACCTTTCTATTATTTAGATGCTTTTTTCTTTGCATTTAGTTGGTGTTTTGTTAAAAAATTGTTAATATTAAAAATATAGCTGAGACACTAAACATTCCTATACTTAAATAATTTGTAGTATCCATAATTTGTTCTTCTACTATAGTGTTTTCAGAAAAATCTTCATTTTCTTGTATTATTTCACTATCTTCTAATTTTTCATTTTCTTTATTTTCTGCTTCAATTTCATTTTTATTACTATTAATATTGTTTTGATCATCCTTTATAACTGGTAATTCTTTTTTATCATTTTTTAATATTATTATTCCAAATACAAAAGTTATTATAAACATACTTAAATTGCTTAATGTTATTTTTAGTGTATGAATTGCTTTATAATATCTCCATTTCACAGTATTCGTCGACTCTCCTAATAAACTTCCTATTTCTTTAAAAGTTAAATTTGATAATAGCTTTAAAGAAACTACCTCTTGTTCTTTAGGATTTAAACTATTTATTAATCTATTATAAGAATCTTGACTTATAAATTTGTATATTTCATTATTTTCATCTTTAATACTATAAATATCTTCTAAATTAACATTTATTTTTTGGAGAAAACAATCCTATTTTATCATAATAATGTAATGTACGCTTATTAACATTATGCAATTTTGCAAATTGAGATGTTGTTAAATTAAGAAAATCTTTATTCATAATATTTCCTCTACTTATTATATTATTGATAGTTCATTATCTATATATAATTATTTCATATATTTTTCATAAATTTCTTTATTAATTTCAAATTCTGGCGCACCACTAGAACCAGCTCCTACTTCATATTTGTCAAAAACTATTACAATATTTCCGTTTTCAGAAAAATAAAAATTTTGGTCATCATCTATTTTTCTAAAACTCCAATCTTTTGATTCTTCATCAAACCAATATACAATGTTTTCATCTTCTTCCATTCTGGAAATCATCTGTCTCTTTATCTCTTCACTTATAGCATTTTTATATCCATCATTTTCAAATAAGTCCGATATTTTAATTATTTTATCAGTGTTTTTATCTATATGGTAATATTTATATTCAAGGCTACTGCTAGCTGCTACTTGAGATATTGTTAATTTTAATGTAAACCAATTATTAGTATTTGTTATTATTTCTGGATTAATTCTTATTGAAAGATGATTTTGCGGATTTTTTTCTGAATAATACTTATCAATAATTCTCTGTGTAAGTCTTCTTATATCTTCATTTATAAGGTCATTAGACTCACTTATTGTATTATCAGCATCTTTTATGCTAGGTATATCAGCATTTAATTCACTATTTCCCTCTTTATCAAAATAATTTCTTATTGTAATTACTTTAACAATATTTCCTATTATAGGTAACTCTTGCATAGCATAAGATATTTTAGGACTTATATTAGGAAGTACTATAAATGTTAATAAAATCAATGCTATTGCAAATCTTAAACTATATCTCCTAGCTAAATTAAAATTAGTTTTCTCATTTTTATCTGTTAAGTTTTCTAAAGTTTCATCTATAGATTTGTAAAATTTATTAGGTGCTTTTATATTTTCATCTTTAGCAATCTTTTTTATTTTTCGATCATCTAAAAAATTCATATATTTATAACCTCCTTAATTTTTTCTCTACCTCTTGATAATTGCTTTTTAACTGCATCTACATTTGTACCAGTTATTTTACTTATTTCTTTTATAGACATATCTTCATAATAAAATAATGTTATTGTTGTTCTATAAGGTTGATTTAATTTTTGTACTGCATTCCAAAGAGTTAAATTTGAATCTATATCTTCTTTATCAGCCTCGATATTTTCTTCTATATCTACATAATTTTTATTGTTTTTTAATATTTCAAGAGAAGTATTGGTTACTATTTTATATATCCAAGGCTTAAATTTTCTTTTATCTGTTAAATTTTCTAAATTTTTATAAGACTTATAAATAGCTTCTTGAACCGCATCTTCTGCATCCGCTTCATTTTTTAATATACTATATGAAAGTCTATACATACCATTTTCTAAATCTTTAATATTTTTACAAAACCATTCTTTTTGGTCTACTATTAACATATTTGCCTCCTTAATCTACTGCATTTTGGCATAACCAATTACTCCACTCTTTATAGTATTTTGCATAAATATGAACATTGTCACTCGTATAATTTGAATTTAAATTTCCATTGTCATCATCAAATTTCTCATTTATATCTATATAAAAAATTCTTTTATTATCTGCAAATTTAGAAATTTGATCATTAAATTTATTTATATTTGTATTATTTACTATACTGTCTTTATCCGATTTCTTCGATGCTACATGTAAATTTGCTTGTATATATATTATAGCACTACTTTGACTATCTTTTATATAATCCACTAATTTTTTATAATTTTCTAAAGTTTGATTTGTATTATATCCTAATTCATTTATACCTAGCATTATATATATTTTTCCGAACTTCTTTGAACTCAATAACTGTTCTAGATTAAGTTTTCCTACTTTTGGAACAGAGACGGTCTTGCTAAATACATTATATACACTCATTCCTGTATATGCAAAAAATGTAGCATTATTCAAATCCCCATATTCTGATATTCCTATTGTTCTAGAATCTCCTATAAATAAAGCATCATTAAAATATGACTTTTCTACTGAGTGTTTTTTACTTATGTTTGACTCTTCTTTATTTTCTTTTATATTTTCATTTGTAATATTTGTCTTACTATCTTCTTGATATTGTACTACATTATTTATTTTATCTTCTTTTTTAGTTTCATTCAATATATTATTATTTGAAAGTGCAATTGAATCACTTTTTATACTTTTTACTAAAAAAAATCCTCCTATAATTAAGACTATTAAAATTATAACTATTCTTTCTTTTTTCATACTTTTTCTTCCTCTTATACTATATTTACAATCAATTTTATAAGTTTAATTTACATTAAATAAATGATTGCATAAGAAAAGTTTAATGTAAATTATTAAGTTTCTTCTAAAAACTAAAATATAAAAATGGATTATTTAAGCCTATATATAAGTAATAGATTGAACCACAGAAAATGGTTAATAATATTAATTTCTGCAACAAATTATTTTGTTTTGATAATAATAGTTTTTCTGGTAATTTAGTAGCACATATTATTCCAACTATTATTAGAATTCCATAAATTTTTGCATATTTAACAAAATCCAGCAAATACAAACCTTCACTCCATGTAAATAACTTACTAAACATTATTCCTAATTGTTTTATATCTGTTATAGCAAAAATTGACCAAGATATTGGGATTAATAATAACATATATAAATGTCCAAAAAACTTATATTTATCTAAATACTTCTTTATCAATAACTTTTCTATAACAATTATTAAACATATAAATAAGCCCCATAATATAAAATTATAATTTGCTCCATGCCATAATCCTGTAAGAATCCACACTACTAACAAATTTAAAATAGTTCTTATTTTTCCTTTTCTATTACCTCCTAATGGAATATATATATAATTTTTAAACCAATTTCCCAAACTTATATGCCATCTTCTAAAAAATTCTGTCATACTTGTTGATAAGTAAGGCGTCTCAAAATTTATAGGAAGTTTAAATCCCATAATTTTCCCAAGACCTACAGCCATAAAAGAATATCCACAAAAATCAAAATATATTTGTAAAGAATATGCTATTACACCTAACCAAGCAAGAACTGTAGAAATACTTTCAATTCCAATCATAGAAATATCATTCCATAGACATCCTATTCTATTTGCTAATAATACTTTAAATCCTAAACCTAAAATAAAATATTTTACTCCGATTATAATATTTGATTTGTTATTTTTTCTATCATCCAATTGTCTACTTATATCGTTATATGATACTAGTGGACCTGATATTAATTGTGGAAACATAAGTACATACGTTGCATATTTAATTATAGATTTTGCTGGCTTACATTTTTCATTATATATATCAACTATATATGATATTGATTGAAAGGTATAAAAGCTTATTCCTATAGGTAATAATAAGTTTAATGGTTCTATATAAACATCACTTATGTTTGATATAATTGAAATTATAAAATCCGAATATTTAAAGAATATTAACCATATTAAATTATATATAATTCCAACTATTAAGATTTTTTTATTTTTATTTTTTTCTAGTTTTTTTCCTATAATATAGTTTAATAAGATTGCAATTCCCAAAAGTAAGACATAATGCGGATGTTCCCATGCACCTATTATATAAAATATTATACTACCTATTAGCAAAACATAATTTTTATATTTCGTAGGAGATACAAAATACAAAATTAAAAATAATGGTAAAAAAATAAATATAAACTCTAAGCTACTAAATATCATTAATAATCCATCTCCTATTTTAATACTACTTTTTAGATTATTTTAAAGATATAAAAGTGACAAAGAATTTATATTTATTTTAAAATGTTGTTAATCTTTTATAAATATTAAGTTATTGTTTATTTTTTCTCTTTACTACAAATTTATCAAGGCAAGCAATTGTGGCAGGTAATATAATTAATATTAAAACTGTTGCACACAATACTCCCTGTGATAAAGTGTTACATAGCATTGATACAATACCACTAGAAAATTTTCCTACCAATAATGTTGCAATAATTAATATTGAAGAAGATGTAAGAATTGTGTGTATTGATTTATTATAAGCATTTTTTACTGATTCTTTAACATTTAATTTTTCTCTTGATTCTATATAATATGAAGTATATACAATTGCATAGTCTATAGTTGCTCCCATTAATATACTTTGAACAACTAGCAATGCAATAAAGTATACATGTTCTCCAATCATTCCTAATATTCCCATGGTCATATATACTGCACACTGAATAATTAATACAAGTACCAGTGGTGTAGTAAATGATTTAAAAGTAAAAGCAACAACTATAAATATAGTTACCATTGTAAGAATTGATATATAATTAAATTCATTTTCAAAAGTTTTGCTCATTTCATAAGACATTAATGAATCTCCAATTATATAACTTTCTGTTCCTTCTAAATTATCATAAATTTTTTGTATAAACTCGTAAACCTCATCGGATTCCAAATCAAATTTAGTATTTATTATTACTCTTGAGTAATTACTTCCAATTAGTTTTTCTTTATTATCTTGTATTATATTTTTAGCTTGCTCAACTTTTTCTCTCATATTGTTATCTATAAAGTCATTAAATCTACTATCTGTAAATACTTCATCATTTACATAATTTATAAAATCTTCTATAGATATTGCCCAGTTATTTTGATAATATTTTTCGCTTCCATAGTAAATATATAAAATATCAATAGTATCCTTATCCATAGAATTTGTTAAATTTGAAATAATTCCAAAAATTTCTTCTGCATTATATTCTGTTTTATTTATTACTGAATTCATAATTCCATTAATTGTATTTAATTTTAATGTCTGTTCGTTACTAATTTTATTTGAATATTTTTCATTTTTAACAACATCATTTAACATAAATTCTACAAAGTCTTTTAATGATGAACTCATATTACTATCAATATTTTTAGCTGAATATAGTGAGTATAAAAGCTTCACATCATCATTTTCTAAACCTAATAAATTTGAAATTTCATTAGCTGAATATTTTTTATTATTAATTACACTTTCCATTACTTTATCAATTAATTTTAAATTGCTTACTGTATCTGCTTTTATGCTTCCCTTTAATTCACTATCTTCTTTATGTTGTAAAATAAAGTCTACAAAATTTATTGGTGTTATTTTCAACTTAGTTGTTTGTAAACTATATAATGTATATATCATCTTTGTTTGATTAGTATCAATTCCTACTAAATTTGATAATTCTTTATATGAATATTCTTTGTTATTTTCAGTGCTATTCATTATTTTATATGCCATTTGCAGTTTATTAAGATTTTCTTTATTCATATTGCTAGATATTTGCTCATTACTGCTATTATCAAGAATAAATTTAACAAACTGATATGGGGTTTGCTTCCAATTCTTAGTATTTCCTTTGGTATAATTATATAGTCCATATATTTGATATGTTTGTTTAGTATTTATATTAAATATTTTAGAAATTTGTGTTGCAGTATATTTACTAGGGTTTAAGCTATCATCTATTATTATCTTTATTAATTTAATATTACTTAATGAAGTTTTATCTAAATTATTTGATAAATTATCTACCATTAAATTAATAAATTCTTGTGGTGTCATTTGATAATTATCTGGTAATTGTAAGGTTTTATAAACGGTATCTACTAATCCATTACTTATATTGTTAAATATATAAGATAGTCCTTCTCTATTCATCTTTGTTGTATTAATGTTATTTTCATTTTTTGCAAATACTGATACTTTATTTATTGCACTTATATCAACACCATCTAGATAATTTGTATTATTTTTTAAATAATTAACAAAGTCAATAAACTCTGATATCTTTAAAGTGGTACCACTATCTATTGTCGTATATTTTAATAATAATAGTTGTTTAACTAAATTTTCATCAATTCCAAATAAGCTTGATAATTCTTTTGAATTCATATTTTTTTCAATTATATTTTTATTACTCATTGTTTGTAATAATTTTAAATTGGTAATTGTATTACTATCAAATTTATTAGAATAGTCTTTATTAGTTAATACATTATTTACAACAAAATTTGAAAATTCATTAATTGAAAGTTTGTTATCCACTCCATATATGCTGTAATAATATAAATATAATTTATCTACTGTATTTTTATCAATTTCAAATAAATTTGCCATTTCTGTTGAATTCATGCTTTTTGCTATTGTGTTTTTATTTAAAAATTTATTTAAAGTAGTTAAACTATCTTTTGCAGATTTTGGTATATTACTAGAATAGTTCTCATTAGTTAAAACATCTTTATTTATAAAATTAACAAAATCTTTAATTGGTAATTTTATATTAACTTTATTTGAATAATAATATATAAATAAGTTATAAGCATCATTTTTATCTATCTCTAAAATATTAGCAATTTCACTATATGTTCTCTTTTTATTCATTTCACTAGTAGATGTAAATTTTTTTAATCTTTCTATATTGTTTTTTGTATTATTATCTATTTTAGAAGAAAGATTTTTATTATTTAAAACATTATCTTCAGTAAATTTTATAAATTCATTAAATGTCATTGTCTTGTCTTTATTATCATTGTAATAATTATAATATAAAATTTTTAATAAATAATCATCTATTTTTGTGTCTGTATTTAATTCTTCTAGTTTATCATTAAATTCATCATATTTTAGCTTTTCTCCAATGGTATTTCCATATGCTAAAACCTCATCTACCTTTTTAGTATCTTCTAATTCTTTTAAATATTTAGAAACTGTTTCTTCATCTTTATTGTTATATACAATTGCCATTTGGTTATTTTCAGTAAAAACCTCTGCTATTTTATCTTCATCTGAAGGAGTATATAAAATTTTTAAATTACCTTTTAATATATAGCTACCCAAAAATAAGATAATTAATAATATAAATCCTATACTTCTAAATTTATAAATAAAATTTCCTAAATGATTTAAAGTAATTTTTGGTGCCTTTTTCTTTGTTTTAGTTATTAACTTATCAAATATTAATATTAAAGCTGGTAAACATGTAAATATTACTAATAAACTTAAAAGAACACCTTTAGCCAAAACTAATCCCAAGTCTTTTCCTATTGTAAAGCTCATAAATACCAATGTTATTAATCCTACAATTGTTGTTAATGAACTACTAAAAATAGATGAAAATGATTTATATAAGGCTTCTTTCATAGCTTCTACATTATTATTATTTTTCTCTTTTTCTTGTCTATAGCGGTTAATTAACATTATAGAATAGTCCATTGATAATGCTAATTGTAAAATGGCTGATATTGAACTTGTAATATTAGAAACTGTACCAAATATAATATTTGTTCCATTATTTAATAATACTGCAATTCCAATACAAACTAAAAATAAAAAAGGTTCTATATATGATTCACACATAATAATAAGTATTATTGCAACTATTGCAACTGCTAAAACTAGAATCCAAGTAGGTAATATTGTCATATTTCTATCCTTAATACTACCACTTGTATAAAATTCATAGTCTTTAAATTCATTGTTTACTGTATCATAAACTGTAGCTGCTGTTTCAGAATCATCTGTATCATCAACATTTATAACATATAATGTATATTCATTAGAGTTATATTCCTCACTTTCCTTTTCATAATCAACACTAGAAACTCCATCAATTTCTAATATTTTCTTATACATATTATCTTTTTCGTCTTCTGTTAAATTTTTAAACATTATATTAAGATATGATTCTTTTTCTTCATCAAATTCTTTTTCCATAATATCCATTCCTATTTTTGTCTCAGAATCTGATGGTAAATATTCTGTCATCTCATAATTTATTTTTACTTGTTGAGATAAAAATACTGATACTATGGCGAAAAAAATAAACACTACCATTATAATGTTTCTTCTTCTTACAATAAAATCTGTTATTTTTTTCAAAAAATATCCTTCCTTTCGTTATTTTAGCATTTTCATTTAATTATATGCTGATTAATATAAAAAAACAATAGACAATTTCAGGCATTTGACTAAAACTTTTAAAAGTTATATAATTTAAAATTGAGGTGATTATATGAATAGAAAACAAGATAAAAGAAATTTAAATACTAAAGTGGAACTTGCTAATGCTTTTAAAGAATTATCTAAAAAAAAGCCAATGAATAAAATAACTGTAAATGATTTAATTAAATACTGCCAATTAAATAGAAACACGTTTTATTATCATTTTGAAGATATTCATGATTTAATTAATTGGATGTTTAATGAAGAAGTAAAAAAAATAATAGATAATTTTGATAAAAGTAATTACGAAAATTTTTTAAATAGTGTCTTAGACTATATTGAAGAAAACAAACATATTCTAAACTCCGCATATAATTCTTTTGGTAGAGAACAATTAAAAAAAATATTAAAAATTCACTTTTATACAACTTTTGATGGAATTATTACTAATCATATAAAAAGTCGCAATTTAACTATAGATGAAGATTTTAAACAATTTTTAATTGATTTTTACAGTGCAGGAATTGGAGAATTAATAGTTAACTACTGTAAAGAAGAACAATGCATTGATAGAAAAAAATTAATTAGTTATTTATTTGCTTTAACTAATTCTATTCCTATTTTAAATTAATAATAATATAATTAAAACTAAAAAAATCTTCTATTTTTTAATCCTGCTATCTGTTAATTAATAGATAATATAATAAAACCTTGTTCTAATTCATAAAAATGATAAAACAAGGTTTTATTATATTATAATGTATTACAAATTTGTTATATTCTTAGTATATTCCTATTTTAATCTCCTAAATTTATACCTATGTGTCTCACTGTTTTTAATAAATGATATTTCATGATAATTTCTCTTAATTATAATTTAATTATTTATTTTCATGTTGTTTTCTTTGCTTTTTCTGCTCAAGAACCTTTTCTAATCTCTCAAGTTCTTGTCTGGTTTCTTCTATTTCCTCTTCTGTCTTAACCATTGGCATAAATTCTTCTGTAAATTTATATTCATCTCTATTTTTAATATATAGAAGTCCTAATATAGAAAATACTACTGCCCCAACAAAATTTACTAATAAGTCTTTCATAGTATCATTTATTCCAATATCTAAGTAACCATTATCTATTGTTATTACTGTAGGAGATTTATTTACTGTACCATATATTTGAGTTTTCTCAATATTTTTTATTGTAACAGCCTCATTTTTCTTTTCTTCGTTTAAATTAACAGAAGATATTTGAGAAACCACTCTATCTTTTTGCATATCCATATTAAAAGTTTTATCCATGCCATATTCAAAAAATTCCCATAAAACTCCTATTGTCATAGAAAAACAAAATGCAACTACTGCTACAAACAAAGGAGACAATTTATTTAACGAATTTTTTCTTTTCTTTCTATTTAATATATCTATCATTGAAAAGCCAATTGCTGCACACAAAAATCCATTTAAAGTATGTAAAATTGTATCCCAATGTTTAAACACTCCATAAAAATTTTGGACTTCTCCTAAAATCTCTGCTGAAAAGATAAACAAAAATATTATAATTTCTAATGTATTTGGTAATTTTATATTTAACTTTTGATCTATTATTATTGGTATTGCAAATAATATTAAAGTAAGCAAACACATAAATACATTTTCATAATTTCCTTTTAAAAACTGTAAAATCATTGTTATTATTACTAAAACTCTTAATACTAAATATACTGTTGCCGTTATTTTCTTATTTTTACCTATTACTACTAATCTTTTCATAACTTTTACCCCTTTCAATTCTTTTAATTCAATATTATCATAGATATTAATTAATATCAATTAAATAATTTAATTTAATGTCAAAATAGTTACTGGATAATGTTTTTTAGCCAAAAATGCCAAAACATTATCTAGTAACCAAAATATTGCTTTAAAACTGCTTTTAATGTGTACCTAAGAATTACTTTTCTAACCATATTTTAATTTTTCAATTCACCAATAATTTTATTTATAGTTAATATACTTCAAAATTCTAACTCTAATAAATCTTCAATTAATAAAAAGTACTTGATAAATAGAAGAATAATGATATATTATATATGTTGAAAGGAGTTAAACATATGATAGATTTAAAAGACAATCCCCCATTTCTAAATGAATTTTTAGAATACTTAACCGGAATATTAAATAAATCACCAAATACTGTTAAAGAATATAATTATGACCTTTCACATTTTCTGAAATTTATAATGTATCATTTTAAATTGGATAATAATGATAATATAAAGGAAATAGATATTCATAATATGGATTTTTCCGTTATAAAACGTATAACTTTAAATGATATACACTCGTTTCTATATTATCTTGCAGATAATTTTCATAGTAAGCCTACTACAAGAGCTAGAAAAGCAGCTAGCATTAGGGTGTTTTTTAATTATTTAACACAAAAAGCTAAATTATTAGAAGTAAATCCTGCTCAGGGATTAGAAACCCCTAAAATAGGAAAAAGACTTCCTAAGTATTTAACTTTAGAGCAAAGTAAAAAATTGTTAGAGGCAACTAAAAATACTTCAGATGAATATAAAGAAAGAGATTATGCTATAATAACTTTATTTTTAAATTGTGGTATGCGTTTATCTGAATTAGTTGGAATAAATATAAAAGATATAAACTTTTCAGATAAAAAACTAACTGTTATAGGTAAAGGTGATAAAGAAAGAACTATTTATCTAAATCCTGCATGTATTGCAGCCATAAATGAATATCTTAAAGTAAGACCTCATGATGGTGTAAAATACAACTCAAGAGATGCATTGTTTTTAAGCAAAAGAAAAGAACGTATTAGTAATAGAATGGTACAAGAAATAGTCAAAAGAGAACTTGCTAAAGCTGGTTTAGATATAAATAAGTATTCTGTACATAAATTAAGACATACCGCAGCAACTTTAATGTACCAAAATGGTGTAGATATTAGAGCCTTACAAGTTTTACTTGGACATGAAAGTATTTCTACAACAGAAATTTATACTCATGTAGATAATATGCAAATAAAAGATGCAGTTGCTCAAAACCCTTTATCTAATGAAATTATAGGTAATACTAATAATGCATAGTCTTTCATCTGTTATATTATATAATTTATAACCAATATAAATAAAAATTTGAAAAAAATTCTGATATATTTGTTTAGTTAATTTAAAATAAACCTAAATATAATAATTATAACTAGCATTTATAACTATTATATTTAGGTTTATTTTTGTATTGAACAATATTTACATTTTTATTTTTTTTAATCTCAAAGCATTTAAAATTACAGTAAAACTACTTAATACCATAGCTAAACTTGCAATCATAGGATTAATATTTATTCCAATTCCACTTAACACTCCCATTGCAATTGGTATCATTAAACTATTATAAAAAAATGCCCAAAATAAATTTTGTTTTATATTTCTAATAGTTTTTTTGCTTATATTTATTAAATTCATTATACTTGTTAAATCATTTTTAGTTAAAATTACATCTGAAGAATCTCTTGCTATATCTGTTCCACTATTTACACTAACTCCTATATCGCTTAAAGCTAAAGCAGGGCTATCATTAATTCCATCACCACACATCATTACAATTTTTCCCTTATCTTTTAATTTCTTTATTATGTTTGATTTTTCGTTTGGAGTTACATTTGCAATAACATTTTTTATTTCCAAAGTATCTGCAATCGATTTAGCAGTTTTTTTATTGTCTCCTGTAAGCATCATTACTTCTATATTATTTTTATTTAACTCTTCAATAATGTTTTTTGCATTGCCTCTTATAATATCATTCACTCCAATAATACCAAGAATTTCGTTGTTTTTTGCAATATAAACTATACTGTTACCATTTGTAGCAAGTAATTCTTCTTGCTCTATATATTTATTTTCTATTTTATACTTATTAAGTAATTTAGAATTTCCTACTAAAATTGTATTATTATCAATTGTTCCAACAATTCCATATCCACTTATATCTTCAAATTTTTCTACATCTAATATTTTCAAATTATTTGCTTCAATATATTCTTTAAAGGCTTTACTAATTGGATGAGTTGACTTTGACTCTAAGCTTCCAGCTAATTCTACAATTTCATTATTAGTTAAAGTACTGTAATTTAAAATTTCTGCAATTTTTAATGTTCCATATGTTAATGTTCCAGTTTTATCAAATACGATAGTATTTATTTTTGAAGCATTTTCTAAGGTTTCGCTTTTCTTTACTAAAATTCCATGTGTTGCACAAACACCTTCACTTATTACTATGGCAAGAGGAGTAGCTAATCCCAAACTACAAGGACAAGCAACAACTAAAATGGTTACAAAAGTATTTATAGCAGATGTAAAACCTAATCCTAAAAATAAATATACTAAAAATGTAATAAAAGCTATAATAATAACTGTAGGTACAAAATAACCACTTACTGTATCTGCAATTTTAGCAATAGGAGCTTTTGTATTTGTTGCCTCTATTACAAGCTTAACTATTTCAGATATGGTAGATTCTTTTCCTATTTTTTCTGCTTTATATTCTATATATCCATCATAGTTTATACTTCCAGCAATAACCTTATCTCCTATATTTTTTGCAACAGGTTTGCTTTCTCCTGTTATAAATGACTCATCTAAATGCGTTTTGCCAATTACAATTTCTCCATCTACAGAAATTCTTTCTCCTGGTTTACTAATTACTATATCCCCTTTATTTATCTCATCTATTGTAACTTTTTTCTCATCACCATTAACCTTAATTGTGGCATCTTTTGGAGTTATTTGAACTAACTTTTGGATAGCTTCCTTTGTTTTATCCTTACTAGCACCATCTATATACCTTCCAAGCTTAATAAAAAATATTACAATTGCAGCAGATTCAAAATACAAATGTTCTACATAACTAGTGTTTCCTTTTATAATTATATACATATTATATAAACTATATAATAAACTACTTAAAACTCCTATGGCAACTAATGTATCCATATTGGGAGATTTATGTATTAAATTTTTAAATCCACTTTTTATAATGTCAAAACCATAAAAGATAAATGGAATTGTTATAATTAAAAGTGTTATAGCATAACTTATTGGATGTGTATGCATATTTAAAAATTCAAAAGTAGGAAGTCCAATCATATGTCCCATTGAGACATACATTAATATAATTAATAAAATTAAAAATATTATAAATAAAACTTTATTGTTTTTAGTATTATTTTTTGTTTTTATATCTGTGTACAATCCTAAGCTTTTAAATCCTGCCTTTTTCACAAATTCTTCAACATTTTTAATATTTAATTTAGTTTCATCATATTCTACTAAAGCATTAGACATTACTAAATTAACAGATGCATTTATAATTCCATCTTGTTTTAACAGATACTTTTCCAATCCATTAGAACATGCACTACAAGTCATCCCATCTATTGATAGTATAATTTTTTTCATATAAGATATTCCTTCCATGTATTGCTCAAAATTCAAATAATAGTTACATATTTTCAATATTTTCTACTTTAAATCCTAAGTCTTCTATAGTATCTTCAATTTTTTTATTATCAATTTTTGATTTAGTTTCAACTACTGCAGTACCGCTTTTGTAATCTGCTTCTACATTTTTTACTCCTTTAATATCTCCTAAAGCATTTTCTATTCTCTTTTCGCATCCCTCACAATGCATTCCTTTTATTTTAATATTTAATTTTTCCATAAAACATGCAACCTTTCTATTATTCTAAATTAATATCTTTTTTATTATAGCCTTCTTTAATTATTTTTATTATATATTTATGAGATATAATTGTAAAGTTTTTTTACAATTATAGTAAAAAATTATATATTTCATTTTAATTAGAAACTTTAATATTTATAATTATACTTTCTATTTATTATTACAACTTATAATATAATAGGTTGTATTTGTCTATTTTCTAAAGCTTCTTCTAATGTTGGTATAGTGTATTTTGAATCAAATACAAGTGATCTAGGTTTAGTTATTGGATTATCTTGTCTAAATGGTACAAAATAGTAATGTTTTCTATTTAGTAATTTACCTATATTTTCTGCACTTCCAGATAATCCATCATTAGTAGAAATTGCAATAACTACAGGTTTTTCATTTCTTAAATGTGATTTTGTAGCCATAGTTGCTGGTGTATTTATTATAGAATTTGCAAGCTTTGCAATGGTATTACCTGAGCATGGCTCAATAAGTATAATATCTGTTAATCCTTTTGGACCTATTGGCTCTGCTCCTTGAATTGTATTTATAATCTTATTTTCTGTAATTTCTTCAATTTCATTTATAAAATCTTTAGCTTTGCCAAATTTAGTATCTAATTTATATGCATTATATGACATAATAGGGATAATATTTGCACCTTCTTTTTTTATATTTTTAAGTTGTTCTATAGTTGTTTTAAACATGCAAAATGACCCTGTAAAAATAAATCCAATATTTTTATTTTTTAATTTCAAAACATAATTCCTCCTTACACATAATAAATAATTATAAATTAATATATTATATGTAATATTTTGTAGAATTGTGTTGTAAGGTTATTATATAAAAGCAACCAGAAGCTGCTGACATTAGTCAAGCTAGCTTCCGGTTGCTAATTTTGTTTAAAAGGTTATAAGTTTGTTCACCATTTTGGTAACAATCCTTATTTTTTGCTTCTGGCTGTAGTCTTTAGTTGTAGGCCAACTGTTCACCACATCAAAGATCTTAGAAATCTGAAGCATTCTGTTTGCAGCGTTTGCATTTTCTCTGCTAAAACCATAGCTCTCAGGATCTTCCTCATCGAAATCTTCCTTTGAAGAAAAAAGTAGTGTAAAAGCCACTTCCTTCTCCGTATATTTTTCCCGCATTGCTTTAGAAGCAATCTTCTTACATCCGAAGTCTTGTAAAGCGACTTGGACATCTGGGATGATAGAATCGCGGTCCACATGGGGCCACATCCCTTCAAGGAAAAACAACGATTCGGGAAGTACAAAGAAGTACTTATCCTTTACCACCTCCCAAGGAGTCTCATGAATAGCAATGTTTGCAAAAAGCAAGAACTTATTCGGATCTTCAATCAGCTCTTCTGCTACAGAATGCACCAACTCTCTCCGCAGCTTTTCATGCATCTCGTTCTTTTTGTCCACTTTGCGGACTGCCACCTTGTTGTTTCTCATGTATATCAAACCTTTCATAAATTATAACAATGCAAAGAATTGCATTATTATAATTATATCACATTTTACATAATTTCTCAAATATTACTTTTAATTATATCTTTTATTACTTCACTTGATATAATTAATCCTGCAACAGAAGGAACAAACGATATACTTCCTGGTACCTTATTATTAGAATTTATCTCCAGCCTTATCGGTTCTTCCTTAGAATAAACAACTTTTAACTTTTTTATTCCTCTATTTTTTAATTCTTTTCTCATTACTTTTGCAAGAGGACATACACTCGTTTTATATATGTCTTCTACCTCAAATTTTGTTGGTTCTAATTTATTGCCAGTTCCCATACTTGATATTATAGGTATATTTAATGCATCCGCTTCTTGTATTAAAGCTATCTTAGCCGTAACAGTATCTATTGCATCAACTATATACGAAATATTAGATGTTAGTTCAATTTTATTATCTGGCATATAAAATTCTTTATATGTATTAACCTTTGCATCTGGGTTTATTTCTAATATTCTCTCTTTTGCAACTTCTACTTTAGCTTTTCCAATAGTTTTAGTTGTTGCAATAATTTGTCTATTTATATTTGTTATATCTATATTATCATTATCCACCAGTACAAAATTACCTATTCCCGCTCTTGCTAAAGCTTCTACAACATATGAACCAACTCCACCAATGCCAAACACTGCAACTTTAGATTTTTTAAGCTTTTCTACATTTTCTTTTCCTATTAATAATTCTTCTCTAGAAAATATATTTTTCATAAAATAATCTCCTTCCTTATCTTCGTTGCTGATACATCTTTCGAAAGGCATAAATTTTTATTTTCAACATTTTACCTTTTTATTTAACTATTTTACCTCCACCTAGAATCATATCATTTATATAAAATACAGCTGATTGCCCAGGTGTTATAGCTCTCTGGGGTTCTTCAAACACAACTTTTATATTTCCGTTTCTTATATATTTATTATTCCCTTTTTCATATATTTCTTCATTAACTTGTACATCTTCTGCTTCTTTTAAGTCCTTATTATCCATAATTATTGTAGCCTTGGCAGATTTAGTAGAATAACGTGTTTTTACATCTACTACAATTGGACTATCTAGATTATCTATTAATAATAAGTTTATATTATTTACTAATATTTCTTTTTTATATAATTCTTTTTCTTCTCCAACTATAACTTCGTTTTTAGTTTTATTAAATCCTAAAACAAATAAAGGTACTTTGTAAGCGATACCCAATCCTTTTCTTTGACCTATCGTATAATTGTATAACCCTGTATGTCTGCCAAGTATTTCACCATTAGAATTTACTATATTACCTGCTTTAGGCTTTATTGAAGAATTTATTTCTAAAAACTCTTTATAATTTCCATTTGGAATAAAACAAATATCCTCACTATCTGGTTTATTTGCAACCTCTAATCCCGCGTCTCTTGCTATCTCCCTTATTTGGTCTTTATTTTCAAAATCTGATAATGGAAATATAATATGCTCTATAACTTCTTTTGGTATATTCCACAACACATATGTTTGGTCTTTATTTCCTGCATTAGATTTTTTTATTACCCATCTATTATATTGTTCATTATATTCATTTTTAGCATAATGACCTGTTGCAACATATTTACATCCGAGTTCTTTTGCTTTTTCATACATATATCCAAACTTAATATATTTATTACACTCAATACAAGGATTAGGTGTTTTGCAATTTGAATAACATGTTATAAAATCGTCTATAACATGCTCTTTAAAGTCTTCTTTACAGCTAAAACTATAATGTGGTATGTGTAACTTTTCACATACTTTTTTTGCATCTAAAGATACATTAGAGTTTCCTTCAAACATCTCTAATGTTATTCCTATAACTTCATATCCTTGTTTTTTTAATAATAGAGCAGATACACTGCTATCCACTCCACCACTCATTCCTAATAATACTCTTTTATTTTCCATTTACAATTCCCAAATTTTAATATTTTTAAAGACGCGACATGTAGATAATCTAAATATCAAAAATTTTTAATCATGTCGTTTTTACTCTTATTACTTGTTTAATTTTCTTCTTATTTTTTATCCAATATATCCTCTATAGTATGCCAAGCAAGTAAAGCACATTTTACTCTAGCTGGCATATGTGATACATTTCTAAAAGCTATAGCATCTTCTAGTTTTTTTAATTCTTCTTCATCTGTAATTTCTCTTTTTATCATACCAATAAAAGTAGCAATAACTTCTTTAGCTTCTTTTATAGTCTTTCCTTTTAACGTATCTATCATTATAGATGTAGAAGCTTGTGAAATTGCACAACCATGACCTGTAAAAGATATATCTTCAATTATATCTCCATTTAACTTTAATTCTAAAGTAATTTCATCTCCACAATTTGGATTATGACCAATCTCACAAAAATCTGGATTATCTAAATGTTTTTTATTATACGAATTCATGCTATGTTCCATTATTAAGTCATTGTAAACATCTGATAAATCGCTCATTTTCTTCTCCTTTCATCATTCTTAGCGTTAATCATTTAATTTTCTTCATATCATTATTTATAATTATAATATTTCATTCTAGTATTTCTTATTTTAATATCTCATAATTTATATTGTTTTATTAAATCTAGCTTTTAAAATTATATTGCTTTTTTTGTATATTTAATCTTTAATATATTTCTTAAACATATTATAGGCTTTGTCTAAAGCTTTAATTAGTTTGTCAACATCTTCTTTATCATTGTAAAAACTAAAACTTGCTCTGCAAGTAGAGTCTATTCCTAAAAATCTCATAAGAGGTTGAGCACAATGATTTCCAGAACGTACACAAACTCCTTCTGTATCTAAGATACTGGCAATATCATGAGGATGTATACCTTTTATATTAAAAGAAATAACAGAAGAGTGTTTGTCATTATGTGGTGTCATATATAATGTTAAATAATCTAATTTAGATAATTCTTGTCTTGCATATGTTACAACTTCTTTTTCAGCTTTTTTTATGTTTTCTATTCCTATAGAGTTTATATAATCTATGGCAGCCCCAAGCCCAATAACACCTTCTACATTTTGAGTTCCTGCTTCAAACTTATTTGGAAGTGGTGCAAATGTAGTTTCTTGTTCATACACATATTCTATCATATCTCCACCCATTATAAAAGGACTCATAGTTTCTAATATTTCTTTTTTTCCATATAGTACGCCTATTCCAAGTGGTGCTAACATTTTATGACCTGAAAATACTAAAAAATCTGCATCTAATTCTTGTACATCTATTTTCATATGAGGAATACTTTGTGATGCATCAACAATAATAATTGCTCCTTTTTTATGTGCATAATCTATAATTTTTTTTACATTATTTATAGTACCTAAAGCATTTGATACATGTGCTATTCCAACTATTTTAGTCTTATCTGTAATTTTACTTTCTATTTCTTCATCTGTTAATTCAAACTCATTGTTAATGTACATATATTTAAGTTTAGCACCTGTTACTTTAGAAACTTTTTGCCAAGGAACTAAGTTAGAGTGATGTTCCATTATTGAAATAACAATTTCATCATCTTCTTTTAGCTTATCAATTCCATATGAATAAGCAAGCAAATTTAAGCTCTCTGTTGCATTTTTAGAAAATATAATTTCTTCTTTATATCTAGCATTTACAAATTTGGCAATTTTAGCTCTCGTATCTTCATATAAATTAGTTGCTTCTATACTTAATGAATAAGCACCTCTGTGTGGATTAGCATTATAATTCCTATAAAAATTATCAACTGCATTTATAACTTGAAGTGGCTTTTGGCTTGTTGCTCCACTATCTAAATATGCTATATTATTATTTTTTAAAATTGGAAAATCATTTTTATATTTATTCATTAATACTATATTCTCCTTATATATATTTTTATTGGAATACTAAACTTAATAATTTAATATATAAAACTAATACTTACTTTACTTTTCACTTTATTTCAATATATTAAATTAATATTTACTTTTTGTTTTTTAATATAAGTATATATTTTTTAGACTATTATTTAATATTTATTAATCTAATCGCTTGTCTATCTCTTCTAGTATTTCTTCTTTTAATCTTTCATTAATTATATTTTCTATTATTTTATTAAATTTAGCTTTTACAATTAATTTCATAGCTTCTTTAAAATTAAAACCTCTGCTCATTATATAAAAAAGTTCTTTTTCTCCAACCTTTCCAGCTGCACTGCTATGATTTCCTTCTACTTCTTCTTCAGAGCAAAGTAACATTGGAAGTGCTATAGATTTTGCCTTATCTGATAATAAAGTACAAAATTCATTTTCATTTCCAGTTGCTTTTTTACATCCTTTTTTAAAGTCTATAGTACCCTTAAAATGCTTTTTAGCTGTATCCTTTAAAGCTCCTTGTACTTGTATATCTATATTTGTCTTTTTACCCCTTAATTCACCAATATAATTTAAATCAAAAAATTGACTTTCTTTTCCTAAATAAATCCCATTAATTATATTTTCAGAGTTATCACCTAATAAATTAGAATAATAGTTAGTAATACTATTTTTTCCTCCAAAGTCTACAATTGTATAATTGACTTTTGCATTATCTTCAAATAAATTTTCAAAACTCATAAAATTATTTGATTCTGTATTCATAAGATTAACTATTATGATATTTAGTTTACAATTTTTCTTAGCTAATACTCTTATTATTCCATTATGATAAGCTTTTATATTTTCTGTAGATTTATATTTTATTGTAATAGTAGATTCAGTATTTTCATTTGCTATTATTTCTATATTGTCTATTAAAGTTAAGTTTTGACTATTAAAATTAAAATCAATTTCAACATTTTGGTTTTTATTTTTTTCCACAACTATTTTAAATTTTCTATTTGCTTTTTGCTGTACTTGATTTTCTAGTTCATTACCTAACCCATATGTCAAATTATAGCTACCTTTTACATCTTCAGTAACTTGCCCTATAATATTAACATTTTCAAATTTGCCAATAGTTTCTGGAATCTCTATATTTTGTATTTTAATATTATTTATATTAAGGTTTCTTGAAGTTCTTACAGGAGTTTCATTAATCTTTAATTCTTGTAACATTAACCTATTGCTCCTTCCAATTCTAAATTTATTAAATTGTTCATTTCTACTGCATATTCCACAGGCAGTTCTTTAGATATAGGATATGCAAAACCTCTTACTATCATTGCTTTGGCATCTTCTTCTGACAAACCCCTAGACATTAAATAAAAAATAGCTTTATCACTAATTTTTCCTATTTTAGCCTCATGTGAGAATTCTACTTCATCATTTCTTATATCATTAACTGGTATTGTATCTGAAATAGATATATCATCAAGCATAAGAGATTCACAAGACACAGAGCTCTTAGAATTTTTTGCATTTTCACTTATCCTTACTAATGACCTATAAGTACACTTTCCACCATTTTTTGAAATTGATTTAGAATTTACCACACTTGATGTATTTTCTGCATTATGTATTACTTTAAATCCTGTATCTAAATTTTGACCAGCTCCTGCAAATGAAATTCCTGTGTATTCTGTTTTAGCACCTTCTCCATTTAAGATGCTCATTGGATATAACATTGATATTTTAGAGCCAAATGACCCAGATACCCATTCCATTTTAGCATTTCTTGACACTATAGCCCTTTTAGTATTTAAATTTAACATATTTTTTGACCAATTTTCAATTGTAGAATATCTTAAATATGCATTTTCTTTTACATATAATTCGACACAACCAGCATGTAAGTTCACTTTATTATATTTTGGTGCAGAACAACCCTCTATAAAATGTAAACTTGCACCTTCATCTACTATTATTAAAGTATGCTCAAATTGTCCAGATTCTGGCGAATTTAATCTAAAATAAGATTGAAGCGGAATATCTACTTTAACTCCTTTTGGAACATACACAAAAGAACCACCAGACCAAACAGTACCATGTAATGCAACAAATTTGTGGTCTGTTACTGGTACACATTTCATAAAGTGTTTTTTTACTAAATCCGGATATTCTCTTACAGCTGTTTCCATGTCTGTGTAAACAACACCTTGTTTTATTAGCTCTTCTTTCATACTATGGTAAACTACTTCTGAGTCATATTGTGCACCAACACCTGCTAAAGAAGTTTTTTCAGCTTCTGGAATTCCTAATTTATCAAATGTATTTTTTATATCTTCTGGAACATCATCCCATGAGGTACTTAACTTAGACTTTGGTCTAACATATGTTGCAATTTCATCCATATTTAGTTCTGAAATATCTGGTCCCCATGTTGGAAGTTCTAATTTATTATATACCTCTAATGCTTTTAATCTAAACTCTTTCATCCAATCTGGGTCATTTTTTTGTTTTGATATTTCTTCAATTATTTCTTTTGTTAGTCCTTTTTTCATCTTAAAGTCATATTCATCTTTGTTTTTTATATCATAAATATTTCTATTAATGTCATTTACTTCGGTTTTATTCATTATTCAATATCCTTAAATAATATTTAGATTTTAAGGTTAAATCTATAAACCTTTTATTTTTACTTTTATCAATATTAGCTTAATAGCTTTATTTAAAATATCAATTTACAGCATATTCTAGACTAAATTTTTATATTTTGAATATCCTTCTTCTTCTATTTCAGCCGCTAAACTTTGGTCTCCTGTTTTTACTATTTTTCCATTAACTAATATATGAACATAGTCTACTTTTAAGCTTTTTAATATTTTTGTATTATGAGTTATTATAAGAACTGCATTATTTTCGTTTTTGAACATTTCTATTCCTTTTGACACAGTTCTAATTGCATCTACATCTAGTCCAGAATCTGTTTCATCAAGTATTGCAAGTTTTGGATTTAGTACAAGCATTTGTAAAATTTCATTTTTCTTTTTTTCTCCTCCAGAAAAACCAACATTTAAACTACGTCCAGCATATTCTGGATTCATTTTTAATTCTTCCATATACTTTCTTAGTTCATCTTTAAACTCAAATACCTTTGTAGGTTTTCCTGTAATTTTTCCTTTTGCTGACTTTAAAAAGTTAGTAACAGAAATTCCTGGTATTTCTTCTGGCAATTGAAATGACATAAAAACGCCTTTTCTCGCTATTTCATCTGTTTTTAAATTAGTTATATCTTCACTTTCAAAATTTATATTTCCTTCTACTTTATTATATAAAGGATTACTTAATATTGCATTTGCTGTAGTAGTTTTCCCAGAGCCATTTGGTCCCATTATTACATGAATTTCTCCCTTATTTATTGTTAAATCTATACCTTTTAATATTTCCTTATCTTCTACATTTACATGTAAGTTTTTAATTTCTAATAATTTATTGCTCATACTAGTTAACTCTCCTTCTTACGCAACTTCTACATCTCTCATTATTAATATCATAATCACAGTCCAAATTACTTAAATCCAATGTTTTGTGTACATATTTAGCAAGTTTATTTAAAGTATTATCCGATATAGATGACTTTATATTTTCAGCTTCTTCCTCTGCGTCTTGTTTGTTTAAATTTAAGACATCCTTTAAAAATAAATAAACAATATCATATGCCTCTATTACTTTTTTTGCTACATCTTCTCCATTTTTAGTTAGTTCAATAGTTCCATAAGCCTCGTAACTAACTAAATTATTAGCTTTTAAATTTCTTAGAGCCTTATTAACACTTGGTTTAGTACAGTTCATTTTATTTGCCACATCTGTAACTCTAATATTTCCTGTCTGTTTTTTTAATATGTACATTGTTTTTAAATATTCTTCCAAAGCCTTTGATATCATATAATTCTCCTTTTTGTTAATCACGGTTAACATTATACAATATAGATTAATGTTTGTCAAGGTTAACATTTTTATTTTTATAAAAATAGGATATAAATTATATACTTATATCCTATTTAGCTTAACTTCTTCATATTGAACTTTATAATTTTTTCCATCTTCAGCAGTATGCTCAAAAAATGAGCATACTGTATTTTCATTTAATTCTTCATCTCTATCTGTAAAATGCCATTTTTTTATTCAAACATAGTCTTTACTTTAGGTAATAAATAATGGCTACCTCCTCTGTCTTTTACATCTTCTATCATGTTTATAATTAACAATTGGTCATTTGGATTATCACTAACTTTAAATGCATTAAACCATCCAATTTCTGTTCCACTATCATCGTCTTGAGAAGCTTTTATCTCTGCTGTTCCAGTTTTTCCTGCTAAAGTCATACCATTAATTTTTGCTTCATGTCCTGTTCCATTGACATTTTCTATTGTTTGTATCATATCATCTCTTACTGTTTTTGCTGCTTCCTTTGTAAATGCATTTTTAATCCAGTATTCGGCTGTAGCATTTTCTTTGTATTCTATATAAGGTTTTATCATATTTCCTTCATTGGCAAAAGCAGAATACATTGATGCCATATGTAATGGATTTACTAAAACTTTTCCTTGTCCATAACCTGTATCTGCAAGTTGTATTTCAGAAACAAATTTATTGTCATTTGCAAATTGTGACTTATCCATATTTATTGTAAATGGCATTTCTGTGTCAAATCCTATTTTTAATAACTGTTCTGCAAATGTATTAGCTCCGATTTTTAATGCAGACTTTGCAAAATATATATTATCTGAATATATTAAAGCATTCCTTAAATTTGCTGGACCACTATAAGTTTGCAATGTGGTAACTCTATAGTTTCCCCAGCTAGAATTATTTTGCCAGCTTAGTCCACTTGCACCATAATTTTCATTTGCACTCATTTTACCAGTTGTTAAACCAATTGCTGCTGTAATAGGTTTAAAAGAAGAACCTGGTACATAAGTATTTTGATATCTCACAAGCATTGGATTATTTTTATCATTATTCAATTTATTCCAAGCTTCATCTGAAAATCCCTTAATAAAATCATTTGAGTCATATGTAGGTGTACTAACTAAAGCTAAAACTTCACCTGTTTTTGGATTAATTGCAACAGATAAGCCATTGTCTCCATCTAATTGTTTATATATTTTGTCTTGTAATCTTATATCTATTGTAGTTGTAATAGTTTCCCCATTATTTTCCTCTGTTTTAGCTAAAGTTTTCACTTTATTTCCAGAACTATTAGTAATATATATTTCACAACCAGTTCCTGGTTTTAATCTGTTTTCATATATCTTTTCTAATCCTGTTTTTCCAATTATGCTTGACTCTGTATATCCCTTACCTGAATTTGCTTCCAATTCTTCTGCACTAATACTTCTAACATATCCTAATAAATGTGATGTTATTTTTCCATATGGATATTGTCTTTTTCCATCATCCCCAGTAATAGCAAGAGCTGTTCCATCTCTAGCAAGTATCGCTCCCCTTTTTCCTTGTGTTGTAGATACCCTTACTTTATAATCTGATTGTAAATCTGGAAATATTAGCTGAGAATACCAATTTAAATAATATTTATTATCATCTTGTCTATCAAATGTAGCTTTATTAGAAAAAGTAATATTACCTGCCATTGTGTCCATAGACATTGAATAAGTCAATTTCCTATTCTCTTTATCATAATTCAAATCTGAAATTGTAACATTTGTTGCTTCTATTCCATTGTAAATATTACTATTTCTATCTAAGTATGTTTGCTTATCTACTCTTGTTTTTGTACTATCTGATAAAAGTGTATACATTGACTCAAAATCTTTTTCATTAATGTATGATACATATTGAGTTAAAACTTCTTCTGGACTATTCTTATCTGCATTTAATACAAATATATACCAATATACTCCTCCACCAATTAATGTTAATAGTAAAACTATGCATATAACAATTATTACAATAGTCTTAGTAGAAATTTTCTTTTTCTCCATCACTTTTTCCCTCTTTCTGAAAATTTAGGCATATTTTTAATTTATCAAAACAGCCTGAAATGACTTTTGTTAGAACACTTCAGGCTATTTTATAATTATATATTATTATATTTTTTACACAATCTTTGCTAAACTATTAATTATTCACATTATATATCTAATTTATTTTACTAAGTTCATTGTATCTCTAGCTATCATTAATTCTTCATTTGTTGGAACAATATAAACTTTAACCTTTGAATCTGGTGTAGAAATTTCACATTCTTTTCCTCTTACGTTGTTCTTTTCTTCGTCTATTTTTACTCCTAAAAATTCTAATGATTTACAAATTTTGCTTCTTACTTCTGGTCCATTTTCTCCAACTCCACCAGCAAATGTAATAACATCTACTCCATTCATTTGTGCAGCATATCTTCCAATATAACCAATAACTTGATATACAAATGTATCTATTGCAAGTTTTGCTCTTTCGTTTCCTTCTTTTGCAGCAGCTTCTATATCTCTATCATCAAAGCTTACTCCAGATACTCCTAATTTTCCAGATTTTTTATTTAAAATTGTGTCCATTTCATCTGGTGTTAAATTTTCTTGCTTCATTAAAAATGTTACTATTGATGGGTCAATATCTCCACTTCTTGTTCCCATAGGAATTCCTGCAAGTGGTGTTAATCCCATAGATGTATCTACAGATTTGCCACCTTTAACAGCACATAAACTTCCACCTTGTCCTAAATGGCATGTAACCATTTTTAAATCTTCTAATGGTTTTCCCATAAGTTCTGCAACTCTTCTTGAAACAAATTTATGAGATGTTCCGTGGAAACCATATTTACGAATTCTATATTTCTCATAATATTCATATGGAATTGCATAAATATATGCTTCTTCTGGAAGTGTTTGATGAAATGCTGTATCAAACACACCTACCATTGGAACTTCTGGTAAAACTTTTCTACAAGCTTCAATTCCAGTAATTCCTGCAGGATTATGTAAAGGTGCTAAAGGAATGCATTCTTTCATAGTATCTATTACTTCATCTGTAATAATTACAGAATCACTAAATTTTTCTCCTCCATGAACCACTCTGTGTCCTATTGCATCTATTTCTTTTAGATCTTTTATAACACCATAATTTGCATCTAACAATTGATCTAAAACTAATTTAATACCATCTTCATGATTTGTTATTACTTTTTCAATTCTATGTTTTTCTCCATTTACAGTATGTGTTAAGAATGAATCTGGCAATCCGATTTTTTCTAAGTATCCTTTCGCCATTACTTCTTCATTCTCCATATTGATTAATTGATATTTAATTGATGAACTTCCACAATTTACTACTAAAACTTTCATTTTTCTACTTCCTTTAAATATATTTAGATTTTTTATGGATATACCTATAAACCAAATTAACTAATTATTATTTAATTATCTTTCTATTTACTTTTAGTTATTATCATTTTCCATATCTTGAGCTTGTACTGATGTAATAGCAACAACTCCTACTATATCATCACTACTGCAACCTCTAGATAAGTCATTTACAGCTTTTGCAATTCCTTGACATAAAGGTCCATATGCTTCTGCTCTACCAAATCTTTGTACTAATTTATATCCTATATTTCCAGCATCTAAGTCTGGGAATATTAAAACATTAGCTTTTCCAGCTATTGGACTTCCAGGAGCTTTTCTTTCTGCAACTTCTGGTATAATCGCAGCATCTAATTGTAATTCTCCATCGCAAAGCAAATCTGGAGCTTTTTCTTTTAATATTCTTGTTGCCTCTATAACCTTTTCTGTTAAAGGTGAACTTGCACTTCCATATGTAGAATATGACAACATTGCAACTCTTGGTTCTTTTCCAACTAATTGTTTAAAACTTTTCGCAGAAGAGATTGCAATTTCAGATAATCCATCTGCATCTGGATATTCATTCATACCACTATCTGCAAATATAAACACTCCATCTTCCCCATATTCTGGGCATTTAGTTACCATTAGAAAAAATGCTGACGCAAGTTTTGTTCCGGGTGCTGTTTTTAATATTTGAAGTGCTGGTCTTAATGTATGTGCTGTTGGGTGACATGCTCCAGAAACTATACCATCTGCATCTCCTACCTTAACCATCATTGTACCAAAATAAATTGGCTCTTTCATTATTTCTTTAGCTTTTTCAGGAGTCATTCCTTTAGCTTTTCTTAACTCATAAAATTTGTTTGAATATTCTCCAAATTTTTCACTTTTTAAAGGATTTATTATTGTTACTTTTGATACATCTATATTATTATCTAAAGCTATCTGTTTTACGTTTTCTTCATTTCCAATTAATACAGCTTTAGCAAATCCTTCTTCTTCAACATCTGCTGCTGCTTGTATAACACGTACATCTTCGCTTTCTGGTAATAATATGGTTTTAATATTTTGTCTAGCTTTTTCTTTCATTGTTTCAACAAAAGACATGTTTATTCCTCCCTATTATTATTTTACGATACTATTATATAAATTTTTAGGTAAAAGTACAATACTTTTTCTAAGAAATGTGATAAAATATGCTAAATTTATTATAAAATTAGAATTAAATAAGGGATTAATATTATGGAAATAACTTACACTATAGAAGAAAATAATAAAACTATAAAGCAAATTTTAAAAGAAAGACTGTTTATTTCGGATAGGCTTTTAACATTTCTAAAGAAAAACAGTTTAATTTTATATAATAATGACAAAATAACTAATTTAAATATATTAGCTAGATTAAATAGCACAGTTACAGTAGATTTAAATTTTGAAGAAGATAACAATAATATTGTACCTATAAAAATGGATTTAAAAATTATTTATGAGGATGAAGCTTTACTTATAATAGATAAGCCTGCTGGAATACCTGTTCATCCTTCTATTTTGCATTATACAAATAGTTTATCAAATGGTGTAAAATACTATTTTGATTCAATTAATTTAAAGAAAAAAATTAGACCTGTAAACAGATTAGATAGAAATACTTCTGGTATTGTTATATTTGCAAAAAACCAATACATACAAGAATGTTTAATACATCAAATGCAAACTAAGGAATTTAAAAAAACATATTTAGCAGTTGTTGAAGGTCATTTAAAAAAATTAAATGGAACTATTGATGCGCCAATTACTAGAAAGGAAAACAGCATTATAGAAAGATGTGTAGCAGAAAATGGAGAAAAATCAATTACGCATTATAAAGTCTTAAAACAAAATTTTGAAAAAAACTATGATATCGTAGAATGTTTATTAGAAACAGGTAGAACTCATCAAATTAGAGTGCATTTATCATATATAGGTCACCCTTTAATAGGCGACACTTTATATGGAAATAACTCTAAATATATTTCAAGACAAGCGCTACATGCATATAAAGTAGAATTTATACATCCTATAACTAATAAATTAACGCAATTTACTTCTGATTTACCTAAGGATTTTGTTTCTTTTATAATATAATTTATGTAACTAGCAATATATAACTAACTACGGTTTTTTGCTGATAATTGGCATATATTTACTTTTTTCTGAACGCATAACTATCCTCCAGTATGACTGAGGGATTACCCTGAAATTATTTAAAAGAGATAGCTAAAAAGCTATCTCTTATTCGCTAAAGTAAATCTATAAGCCGGGTTCTGTCTAGGACAGTCATTTATCTAGTACATATATTACTATATGTCTCAAGCCACCAAATTAAGAAGACGACGAGCAGTCTTATCCTTCTTGTCTCGGTGTTGCTCCAGATGGGGTTTACACTGACCCAGTATGTCACCATACCAGCGGTAGGCTCTTGCCCTGCCTTTTCATCCTTACCTAAAATAGGCGGTTATTTTCTGTTGCACTTTCCTTAAGGTTTCCCTCACTGGACGTTATCCAGCATCATTGCTCTATGGAGCCCGGACTTTCCTCGTACGCTACCTTTCGATATTGCTATACGCGACTGTCCAATTTACTTATACACGCAATATTATTATACTATATCTAAAATTAAAAATCAATTCCCCTTATTCTAATCCTTGTATCTTTCCATTAAAAAATAATCGACATTTCTATTACTCTAATCCCTGTATTTCCTGCATAAAATTTTTGTAATTTATATAAAAAATATCTACATCCTTAACACTTGTACATCTTTGTAATTCTTTTAACAGTATATAAGTCTGGCTAACTCCTGCTGAATTTCTGGTGTTTATTTCTACATTATTAATAATATTGCCATACTCATTTATAGCATTTTCAAGCCTTTTATTTATTTCATCCCAATTTTTATCTTCTGTAAGAACATAAGCATTTAAAACTTGTACTTTAGTATCTAATAAATTTGTAAAAATATCATCTGCTACACTAGAACTATATTTTGGAAGTAGTGCATATAATTTTAATAAATTATTCATAGTATCTTTTTTGTTCTCGTCTTTAACGCTTTTGGTTGCATCATTAAGAAAAGTGTTAAATGAAAGTATATCTTCACTATTTATGTTTAACCCATTCATATCTAATGCAATTGTACTCCAAGAAGAATATAATGCTTCTAATAGCCCTTTAAGTAAATCCCAATCTGTTTTCTTATCTCTGCTTGTTAGGACTCCATTTTTCTCCATTGTCATTATACTTTGAGTCTGAGATGAATTTCCAGAATTTTGACTGTTACTTTCTGCCTTTCCTCCTTGTTGACTTAAGTCTCCTGAAGGTTGACTTTCTTGTTCTGTACTATTATTTTGCTTCTCATTATTATCGCTTTTGTTTGATTGTATATTTTTGCTAGACACTTTATAATTATCATACGAAAGATTATTTACAATATTTAATGTAGATATTAAATTATTATCCAAATATGATATTTCTTCTTTTACTTTGGATTTTAAATTATCTTGATTATTTTGGTTATTTTGATTAGAACATCCAGTTAAAGTAAAAAGTAATATAAACATCATAATACAATATATAATATATTTTAAACTCTTTCTCATATACAAAATTCATCCCTTCTAATTTTAATTAAACTATATATTTGAATAAATTTATAATCTTAATTTTAATATTGTTGCAGTCTTATTTAATTCTCTTTATTTAGAGTATAACTGTTACAACAAATCACATCTTTTTAAAATATTTTCTTATAATATTCTTGCCTAAAAAATTACATTTTATTCTAAGTATAGTTATAATAATATTGATTTATAATAATTTTATAAAAACAATATAAATTATAGAAAGGTATGTTTGATATTTACTATGGAAAGTACAGTTAGATTATATAGTCCCAAAATTGGAGAAATATTTAAATTCTTAAATAGTTTTTTTTACAATTATGAAGAAAATACAAAAATAGAAAGCTATGAAAATTCAGAAAAATTTAATAGCCCTAAAGCTTTTTCTGGTTCTAAATCTTTAATAAAAGATAAACAAGGCAGTTATTCAAACAACAATTTTAATAAAAGCAAAAATAAATTAACAAATGTAAATAAACGAACTTTAGAATGGGAAATAAACTTTCGCAACCCATTGGAAATTGCCGATATAATAGGTGCTCTTATTGAAAACAATGATAAATTTAATATAAATATGTGGGTTAGTATTGATGAAGGTTTATTTATAAATGTTACAGATTATAATGCAGATGAAATAATTAGATATTTATATGAAAGGTTTCCTTGGTAAAAAAGAGTTAATATACTTTTTAAAAATATATTAACTCTTTTTATTATTTAGCTCTTAAAAGTAAAATTATACTTTTTATTTGTAGCTATGTTTATATTCTATTAATTACAATCAAATATTTTTTACTCACTTTTCTTTTCTCTAGTCATTAATCTTGTAACTGCTTCGCTTGGTTTTAAACCATTATATAAAACATCATACACAGCATTTACAATAGGCATTTCTATATTATACTTTTTAGCTAAAGCATGTGCAACATCTATATTGTCAACACTTTCAATTGTCATACCAATTTCTTTTTTAGTTTCTTCAATTGTTAAGCCTCTTCCTATACATCTTCCTGCTCGTCTATTTCTACTATGTTCGCTTAAACATGTTACAATTAAATCCCCTAAACCTGTTAATCCATAAAAAGTCTCTTTGTTTGCTCCCATTGCAATACCTAAATTAGTTATTTCTTTCAATCCTCTTGTAATAAGTGCTGCCAATGTATTATCTCCTAAATTTTGCTCTACTGCAATTCCTGCACAAAATGCAATTATATTTTTTAAAGCAGCACCCAATTCAACTCCTTTTACATCTGTACTTGTATAAATTCTTAAATGTTCATCCATAAAGGTATTTTGTATTGTATGTAAAACATCATCATTTTTTGAGGCAATAACAATTGCTGTTGGTATTTGTAAAGACACCTCTTCAGCATGACTTGGTCCACACAAAATTCCATATTTAACATTTGGCATCTCTTCTTCTACTATTTCACTTAAAGTATATAGAGTGTCTGTTTCAAAACCCTTTGAGCAAACAGCTAAAATTTGGTCTTTTACATACATCTTGTATTTCTTTATAGTTTCTCTTACAAATTTTGATGGTGTCACATGTAAAATAATATCTGAGTCTGCTACTACTTCTTCCATATTTGTACTGCATAAAATATTTTCTGGCATCCTGGCATTTGGTAAGAACTTGCACTTTCTTTCATTATTTATTATATTTGCCTCTTCATCTGAAAAAGACCATATTGTTACATTATTACCTAAATTAGCAGCATGAATTGCTAGTGCACAGCCCCAACTTCCGCTTCCTATTATAGCTATTTTTTTCACTTTACTTTCTCCTTTTGTTTAAATTTTATAATATTAATTTTTATTTAATAAATAACAAAACTAAAATAATATTTAAATATACTATATAAATATTATATAGGTCAAAAATTTTTACCTGTAAAATTAATAAATATTATTTTAGTTTGCAATATTTCTATTTTTTTAAATTACTCTTTCAAATTATTATTTTAAATTACTTTTCTTAAAACTAATCTTATTTTCTTTTCCTGTAAATATTCTTTTTAAATTTTCTCTATGATTAAATAAAACTAATATAGCTATTATTATACTAAATATTAAATAGCTCCAATTATTTACTGGAACAATATAATTCTGTCCTATAAATACTACTAATACTGGGAATAATATTGCAGCTGCAATTGAACCTACAGATACCATTCTTGTAATAGCCATTAAGATTAAAGCAAATACTAAACATATTAATCCAATTTGCCAATTAATCATTAATAAAACTCCTAAAGATGTTGCAATTCCTTTTCCACCTTTAAATCCAAAGAAAATAGGAAATGTATGCCCTATAATTACAAATATACCTGCTAATTGTACAAGTAAAGCATCATCCAATCCATCTACAATGTTTCCTATTAATATAGCAATTAAAATAACAACTACACCTTTTAAAATATCACATAATAGAGTTATAACTGCTGCTTTAACTCCTATGCTTCTTAACATATTTGTAGTTCCTGCATTTCCACTTCCCTTTTCTCTTACGTCAAATCCAGCCATTCTTTTACTAATAATAACTGAAAAATTAATACTTCCTATTAAATATGCAATAATTGCAATAATAATATATGCTGCCATAATTAAACTTCCTTTCTTACTTTATAATTTTTTTAATATAACTTATACAAATACTAAAAGTTATATTTTACATTTCCAACTTATTTTATAACAGTAACAAAAAAATAGCAAGACTATCTTACTATTTTTATTTATTATAACATTTTACAATTTATTTTCTTAAGCTATATTTTATTTTTACAATTTCTCATTATACACTGTTAACATTTTTAACTGTATTTAATGGTACAACTTAATCTAATTTATAAGATTATATTTAAATTTTCCGCCTAACTATATATAATACTTACTTGTTATTATTCATCCTTTTCATTTCTTTCCCTTACAATCATTCTAATTGGTGTTCCTTCTAATCCAAATTCTTTTCTTAATTGGTTAACCAAATATCTCTCATATGAAAAGTGAAATAGTTTCTTATCATTTACAAATACTACAAATGTAGGAGGCTTTGTTGAAGCTTGAGTCATATAATATATTCTTAATCTTTTACCTTTATCTGTTGGTGGTTGTACTATTGCTATAGCCTCATTTAATACTTGATTTAATACAGATGTAGAAACTCTTAATGCATTTTGGTTTGCAACATTATTAATTATGTTAAATAGCTTATCAACCCTTTGACCAGTTTTTGCAGAAATAAATATAATTGGCGCATATGATAAATATGATAGTTTATTATATACTTCTTTCTTATATTTCTCTAATGTTCCATTTTCTTTTTTGTATTCATCCCACTTGTTTACTACAATTATAATTCCCTTTCCTGCTTCATGTGCTTCTCCTGCAATTGTTGCATCTTGAGCAGTTATTCCCTCGTTTGCATCTATCATAAATAAACATACATCTGCTCTTTCTACAGCAAGAAGTGTTCTCATTATGCTATATTTTTCTAAATTATCTTCTATCTTGCTTTTTCTTCTTATACCTGCAGTATCAATAAAAATATATTTACCATATTCATTTTCAAACTCAGAATCTATTGCATCTCTAGTTGTTCCAGCAATATTACTTACTATAACTCTGTTTTCACCTAAAATTTTATTTACTAATGAAGATTTTCCTACATTTGGTTTTCCTATAATTGCTACTTTTATTGTTAAGTTGTCTTCATCTTTTTCTTCCTCAGTTGGAAGTGCTTCATATATTGCATCTAATACATCTCCAATACCTTTTGCATTTGCTGCAGATACAGGGTATGGATCTCCTAGCCCTAAATTATAAAATTCGTAAAGTTCTGCTGGTTCTTTTCCATAAGAATCAGATTTATTGCAAACTAAAATTACTGGTTTCTTAGATTTTCTAAGCATTAAAGCAATATCTTCGTCTGCTGCTGTAACCCCTTGTCTTATATCTGTTATAAATATAATAACATCTGCTAGATTAATTGCAATGTTTGCTTGTCTTCTCATTTGAGACAAAATAACATCATCTGACTCTGGTTCTATTCCACCTGTATCTATTAAAGTAAAGTCTCTATCCCTCCAGTTTGCATCTGCCGTAATTCTGTCTCTTGTAACACCTGGAATATCTTCTACTATAGAGATTCTTTTTCCAACTATATAATTAAAAAAAGTAGATTTTCCTACATTTGGTCTACCTATTATTGCTACTGCTGGTTTTGACATATTTCTTCTCCTTTCATAAAAAATACGTTCGTACGTCGCTCTTATTATTTTACTATACATAATACAAAATAGCAAGTTAATTCTTGCTATTATATACTTGTTTTATGTTTTCATCAATTTCTAAATTAAAGTTTATTATTTTCATATTGAAATAATAATTTAATTATAATTACATTTTTATATTGTTTTTGTAATTAAGAAATAGACATTATTCATATATATTTTCTTTTTTTATCCATACAGAAACACTGCCTCCATTACAATAAAATATTCCATTTCCTTCACTATCTACATATACAGTTTCTTTTAAATTCCCAGTACAATCATATAAAATAGAATTTGCAAGTCTCATTCCAACATTCATTTGCTTAGCGCCACCTGCTCCGTCTGACATTATAACAGCCATTCCAGAATCTGTATGCTCATAATCTCCTGTTAAAGTCCAACCTATAATATTAGGGTGATCAAAGTAATCTCTTAATTCTCCATATGCAAAATACTTTCTTGCCATTATTAATTTTTCTAGTATTCCTTTTTTATCTCCAATACCATTATGTGGTATTCCATAATAATCTCCATAAAATATACAAGGAAGTCCAAATTTTCTTAGTAAAATAATCGCATAAGCTAAAGGTTTAAACCAGTCCTGTACCCAAGAACACAAAGATTGTCCTGGCTGTGTATCATGATTATCTACAAAAGTTACTGCCATATCTGGATTTGCTTTTACCAAACTATTGTCTAATATAGTTCTCATGTCAAAATTCCCACCACTATTAGAAGCATTAAAGAAATTATAGTGAAGAGGAACATCAAATAATCTCATAACTCCATTTGTTTCTTTTATATAATTTTGAAGTGACATTAAATTTGTTGTCCAATATTCTCCAACTGCTGTAAGGTCTTTTCCAGTTTGACTTCTTAAAGTCTTTAACCATTTTTCTAAAAAATCTGCCCTTATATGTTTTACAGCATCTAATCTAAATTCATCTATATTTGTTGTATCTAAATACCATTTTCCCCATTTTACTAATTCATCAGATACATCTACATTATTAAAATCTATGTCACATCCCATTAAATAATCATAATTTCCATTTTCTTTATCTACATCGTTATCCCAATGCTTTCCATAAAATTTAAAAATACCATGCTTTTTTTCTTTATCATCCCAGTCTGTACCATGAAAATGAGTCCAATTCCATTTAAAATCTGAATACATATTATTTCTTGCATCAAAATTATATTTAGTCCATGCTTCTATAAGTTTTGGCTCAGATATATCCACATTTCTATTGTTTCCCATCTCTTCTGTTGCCATAACTTCTTCTTTATCATCTGCACCCATTCTATGATTAAACACAATATCTGCTATAACAGAAAGCCCATTACCTTTTAAAGTCTTTATTGCATCTATATATTCCTGTTTCGTACCATATTTAGTTTCTATACTTCCCTTTTGGTTAAATTCGCCTAAATCATATAAGTCATAAACAGCATAACCTGTATCATTTTTTCCACCTATACATTTATATGCCGGTGGTAGCCATATAGAAGTTATACCTATCGTTTCTAAGTAACTCGCTTGTGTTCTTACTTTTTCCCATAATTTACAATCTGGTGGTAAATACCACTCAAAATATTGCATCATTGTTTCATTTATTTTGCTCACAAGCATTCAACTCCAATTCTATAAAATTTTATACTTAAAAATTACATTATTAAATTAATACATCTTTTTATCTGATAATTTAATATTATCAATATGTAATCTTCCCATCTAAAAGGTCATCTTGTTCAATCCAATCTTCTACATTTATTTCATCATATTCTGTATCATTTTGTCCTCTTACTATTACTTTAGAAATTCCTGCATTTATAATAAGCTTTTTACACATCTGACATGAATTTGCCCCTGGCTCAAACTCCCCAGTATCTACTCTATAAACTACTAAATATAAAGTTCCTCCAATCATATCTTTTCTTCTTGCACTTATAATAGCATTTTGCTCAGCATGAACACTTCTACAAGCATCATAACCAGCATGTCTTAAATCTGGAAATAACTTTTTCTTTGTACAAAAACCTAAATCTATACAATTTTTTCTTCCTCTTGGTGCTCCATTATAACCTGTAGCAATTATTTCATCATTATTAACAATAATACATCCAACTTTTTTTCTTAAACATGTACTTCTATCTGCTACAGTTTTTGCTACATTTAAATAATAATTTGTTTTATCTATTCTATTTGTCATCTCTTCCCCCTATTTCTCATTTTATAACTATTAACAATAAAATTTTATATTATCTGAATGTATTAATTTCCATTTTTCAACAATCTGAAAAAAATGTAAAGCAATATCTTCACAAATAATATTTAATTCTTTTTCAGGAATCTTACTTTTATTATGGCAAACAATACATCCACCTGCTTGAGTTAGCCATACTTTAGTACCATTAGCTGTTGGATTTCCTTTTGAAATATGAACATGTATAGGCTCATCATTTTCATTAGTCCAAAAATAAATCTTATATCCGTTTTAATTCAAAAATACTAGGCAATTTCTAATCCCCCCAAACGTGCATATTTAAAGAAGAAAGATGATCCGTTCTTAACAATCTCTAAAAAAGTTTTCTTCTCTTCTTCCGTATAATTTCCATCTTCAAAAACAACTTCATAACTTGGAAGTTCTATTACATATGTGTCAAATCCATATTCTTTTGGTCGTTCAAAAGTAATACGGATATATTCTTCTCCATTTTCTTTCTTTCCAATATTTGAAAATACACCTAGTGTTCCATCCGGATATTTTGCAAATTCATAAGTCATTATATTTCACTCTCCTTCCACATAACTTTTAGATTATGTAATTTTATACTTATATTAATATTATAATGTATAAAATTAAAAAAATCTATATAACATAGTAATTTTATTGATTTATTATATTCAAGTTAATAGTATATTTAATTTTTTAACCATGAAAAAAGAAACGACATTAATGTATCGCTTCTTTTTTATTTTTATCTAGATATTTATTTAGTATTAATCTAAAACTAGTTATTTTCTGATTTAGCAATAACTTCTTTTCCATCATAATATCCACAATTTGGACATACTCTATGTTGTCTAATTTTTTCATGGCAATGTGGACAATCTACTAAATTTTGACTTTCTAATTTCCATGTTGATCTTTTTAAATGTGTTCTTGCTTTTGACCATCTTCTTTTTGGTTGTGCCATATAACTCCCTCCCTTTTCTTAAGCAAATATATATAGTATAATTTTACAAATTATCTCTTAAAAGTAAATACTATAAAATTATATACTATTTTATTATAATTTGTCAATACTTTTGTTGCCTTTTAAATTAAGCTTTTCAAATTTTTAAAATAATACTCTATAAAATTCATATAGCACTATTTATATATTTTTCATTTATTAATTCTAATAAATAACTTTTAACGTTATTATCTAGTAATTTCCTCTGTTACATTTTGAGATGAAATACTTTCCAAATCCTTTGCCATTTCAACTATTAAATCTGCTGCCTTTTCTACTCCGACTTTATCACTATTTATGCAAATATCATAATTAGAAAAGTCCTTCCATTTTTTGTCTGTATAGTATTTATAATGATTTTCTCTTAGTTTGTCTATTCTAATAATTTCTTTTTCTGCTTTCTTTTTATCCATTCCATAATATTTTACAGCTCTATCTATTTTGTTTTTCATATCACTATATATAAATACCTTTAAAACATTTTTGTTGTCTTTTAATATTTGATCTGCACATCTTCCTACTATTATACAAGGTTCTCTATCTGATACCTCTTTTATTAGTTGTGATTCTTTTACAAATAGTTCATCTGAATTACTTAAGTCTGAATAATATCCATTATTCAATATATCCAATGAATTTCTTTTTTGCTCATTTTCCTTAATATATTGTTCTGATAGCCCAGTTTTTTCTGCAACTTCTATTATAAATTCTTTATCATATAATTTTATTCCTAATTTCTGAGCAACTAATTTACCAATGTATCTTCCACCTGAACCATATTCTCTCGTTAAAGTTATGACTATATTTGAAGAACTTGGCTGTGTTATTTCTAATGGATTTGTAATCAATGGTTTATTAGAATTTTCAACATTTTTTAACTTTCTTACTTGTAATATTAAAAGTACACTTGCTACAACAAATGCTAATCCATCTGCTAAAGGTCCTGCATATAATATTCCATGAATTCCAAATGTAGCACCAAATATAACCATTGCTGGTATTAAAAATAAAATCTGTCTTGATAAAGAAATTACCGCACTTTTTACACCTTTTCCTATTGCTTGGAAGAAAATTCCTGCAGGTATTTGAATTCCATTACAAATGCATAACATTAAATATGTTCTAAACGCATAACATGCAAATTCAATATATAATTCATTTCCACTACCAAATATTAGAATTAGTTTATCTGGTATTAATTGGAATAATAAAAATGCTATTGTACTAACTATTAAGCTAAGACCTAATACATATTTTAGAGCTTTTCTAACCCTATCATAATTTTGTGCTCCATAATTATATCCTAATATTGGTTGCGCACCTACTGCTATTCCTATTATTATACTATTTAATATTTGGCTAATTTTCATAACTATACCTAATACTGTAATAGGTATTTCTGAACCAAACTCTGACTCTGCACCATACTTTCCTAATAAGTTATTTTCAAAAGCAATAACCAAAACTATACTCATTTGAGTAATAAAACTACTTATTCCTAGCATTGAAACTTTAAGAACTACCGATGGTTTTAGTCTTATATCTTTCTTTGTAATCTTTATTGTTTTTAATCTTCTTAAATATGCAACATTCATTGCAAATGTAACAAATTGGCTTATAGTAGTTGCAATAGCAGCTCCTTCCACTCCCATCTTAAAAACAAATATAAATATTGGGTCTAATATAATATTTAAAATTGCACCTGTTACCATTGAAGCCATAGAATATTTAGGACTACCATCTGCTCTAATAATAGAATTTAATGTAGTTCCTATCATCATAAATGGTAAACCTAGTGCTACAAAGAATCCATATCCCATAGCATCATTTCTTAATGCCTCAGTACATCCAAATAAATTTAAAATTTGTGGCAAAAAGCCTATAATAATTGCACAAAGTAAAACTGCAACAATTACAGAAATTAAAATTCCATTTAATACACCTTTACTTGCCTCTTTTTTATTTTTCTCTCCAAGTTTAAGGCTTAAATATGCAGAACTACCATCTCCAAACATTAAAGCAAAAGCTAAACATAACATTGTAATTGGAAATACTACATTTGTAGCTCCATTACCTATGTAACCTACTCCCCATCCTATAAATATTTGGTCAACTATATTATATAAAGAGTTAACCAATAGAGAGATTATACATGGTATAGAAAATTTTTTAATTAATTTTCCTATTTTTTCATAACCTAAAATGTTTTCTTCTTTTTCCAAAATAATTCCTCCTTTTATTTTTAATTGTTAAAATATAATCTTTTATTGGCTATTTGCTAACTTAAAATGTATTTTTAAGCACAAAAAGACAACACTCTTTAGGTGTTGTACGTTTATTAATACAAAATATAACAAACAGATGCCTTCCCTTAAAATATAAAATTAACATATTATATTTTATAAAATTTATTTAAAATTGTCAAATATTAAATACAAAATTCTATGACTTTATTATTCTATTTTGCATATACTCTAATATAATGTATTTTGAAAGAGGTTTTATATGTGTGGAATTTGTGGTTTTATTAATCTAAAGAAAAAAATTGATAATTATAAAGATGAACTAGTAAGTATGACAAATGCTATTGCTAGACGTGGTCCAGATGAAAAAGGCTATAGCTGTTTTGAAAATGCTATGTTAGGTCAAAGAAGATTAATTGTTATTGACCCTGATGGCGGTAAACAACCAATGACATTTAAGTTTAATGGCAATACTTATACTATAGTGTACAATGGTCAAATTTATAATGCTAATGAATTACGTAATATTTTGAAAGAAAACGGATTTTCTTTTGAAAGTCACTCAGATACAGAAGTATTATTAAAAGCTTTTGTGCATTTTGGAAAAGATGTTGTAAATAATTTAAATGGGGTTTTTGCATTTGCAATATGGAACGAAAATAAAAAAGAATTATTTATGGCAAGAGACCATTTTGGTGTAAAGCCATTGTTTTATACTATAAAAGATGATTGCTTTATATTTAGCTCAGAAATAAAAGCAATTGCTTGTTATCCATCTATAGAATTAACAATAAATAAGGAAGGAATTGGAGAATTATTTGGAATTGGTCCTGCCCATACCTCTGGATTAACAGTTTTTAAAAACATTTTTGAGGTAAAACCTGCTAGCTTTTTAGTTTATAATAATGATGGTGTTCATACATCTAAGTATTGGAAATTGATAAATAAGCCTCATACAGACAGTTTAGGTAAAACTTGTGATAAAATTAGTTTTTTATTGGAAGATGCTATTAAAAGACAGCTTGTATCTGATGTTCCTATTTGTACTTTTCTTTCAGGTGGTCTTGACTCAAGCATAATAACTTTATATGCCTCAAATTATTGTAAGGATAATGGATTACCGCCTTTAGATACGTACTCAATAGATTATGTTGATAATGATAAAAATTTTGTTAAAAGTGATTTCCAGCCTAATACGGATAACCATTATATAGATGTAATGGCTAACTTTCTTCATACAAATCACCATAAAATAATTATAGACACTCCTGAACTTGCAGAAAATTTAGAAAGTGCTATGTTAGCCAGAGATTGTCCAGGCATGGCAGATGTTGACTCTTCTTTATTACTTTTCTGTAAAAATGTAAAACAAGATATGGTAGTAGCTTTAACAGGAGAATGTGCAGATGAAATATTTGGAGGATATCCTTGGTTTTTTAGAGAAGATGCCCTAAAAAGTGGAACATTTCCTTGGTCTATTGCTATAGAAGAAAGGCAAAAATTACTTAATCCAGATATATCTTTAAAATTTAATTTAAAATCTTATATAGACTATAGATATAATGAAAGCTTAGATGAAATTGAATTTTTAGATGAAGATACTACAGAAACAAGAGAAAAAAGAAAAATAACACATTTAACACAAAATTGGTTTATGCAAACATTATTAGATCGCTCGGATAGAATGGGTATGTTTAATGGTTTTGAATTAAGAGTACCTTTTTGTGATTATAGATTAGTCCAATATGTTTGGAATATACCATGGGAACTAAAAGCACTTAATGGCCGTGAAAAAGGACTTCTTAGGTATGTAATGAAAGATAAATTACCAGCAGAAATTATAGACAGAAAGAAAAGTCCATACCCTAAAACTCAAAATCCAACTTACTTAAAAAAAGTAAAAGAAATGCTTACTGAAATAATGAAAAAACCTAATGCCCCTATAAAAAATCTTCTAAATGAAACATATATATGGGAAATAATTAATACAAACGGAAGCGCTTTTACCAGACCTTGGTTTGGTCAATTAATGACTGGTCCTCAACTTATGGCATATCTTTGTCAGGTTAATATATGGCTCGAGAGATATGAGCCTAAGATTGAGTTATAAAAAGGAACAGAGGCCGCACTGCGACCTCTATTTAATTTATTTTTTATCAATAGTACCATTTACTTTTATTTCATAATTTCTATTAAACATTACATTTATTGAAATAAGTTGATATATGGAAGAACATACTTGTCCTAATCCAGTGCAAAATGGTGTTTTTATAAATGACATTATCATTCTTAAACCATTTGATACTATTTTATTTGTTGTTGCTTTTATTGCCGAATATTCCAATTGTAAATAACAAGTTTTTATTTTGTAAATTGGATATATAATAAAATTAATCAATTCAAAACTTAAAAATATTAATGTAATATATAAATTCAATTCATATGCTCCATATAAAGCAATAAACATCAATAATATAGTGGTTAAAAGTATTCCTAATAATATATAAGCATTTTTTCTATGTTTTTTATAGTTAAAATTATTTTGACTAATATCAATTTTAGCTACTGTTGATATAGATTCAAAAGCATCCCATTGAGTGTCTGTAATTAATGCTACAAAGTTTAATGCTATCATATATTTTTCTCCATATTCTGATGCATTACTCAATCCAAATAAATATATAATAAAAAATGCCAAACTATTAAATATTTCAACTGAATCATATTTTATAAAATTTAAAACATTACACCTGAATTTGAATTTTTTATATTGTTTCATTGTTACTACTAATACATAAATAAATATTATTAATAATGTAGTTATTACAATACTCATTTTATTATCAAAAATTAAAGCTGAAACTATTAAAATAATAAAATTTAAAATATTTAATATAATGCAGTATTTATTTGCTAATTTATTTTTGTTTTCAAAATATAATTTTTCTAAAACATAAGAAAATATTAATTGGATGTAAAGTTGAATTACAGAATATAATGCAAATTCTTTATATATTGCTACATCCATATTCATAAATTTTATATATTTTTCTATATTTAAGGCTATAAATCCAAAAACTATAAAACCAATGATAATTCCTAATGTCATCCCACTTAACACTGCATTTTCATTTTTATCCTTTTCTTTGCTTATATTTGCACCTGTTCCAAATATTGATTTCATCATTGCCCAAATAAATTGTATTGGATATGTTAATGTAAAAACATTTATTAAATTTTTATCTACAATTAATCCTAATGCAAACCATGATAATATTGGAATAAACGAAAAAATGGCTGAATTGAAAGTTATTCTTAATAATCGTTTCATATTTTTATTCCTTTTATTTTATTTTGTTTTATTTTATATCTTTATATTTTATCATAAATATCATACCAACTATAACATCTATAAATATTTTTTCCATATTATCATAAAAAACTTAAATTATCAAATGAAAAAGTTATTAACTTTTAATTTAAAATATGACACTCTATATGAAGTGTCATATTTTAAATATTTAATTATCCCTTTTATTCTTTAACGAATAAATAGACAAACAACTCAATCCTATTCCTAACATAATAATTGCATTATTAATATCAATTTGTTTTAATACCGAAGTAACTACGATACAGATACCCATTGCAAGACTAACTCCAATTAAGGCAATATTTATAATATCTTCTACTTTGCTATTTTCTTGTTTAGTTTGTGCATTTAATAATTTCTCTACTGAAACACCTAAAATCTCTGCTAATTTTGGAATAGAATTAATATCTGGGCAAGATAAATTTCTTTCCCATTTTGACACAGCTTTGTCAGTAACATTCATTTTGTCTGCTAAATCATTTTGTGTCATATTTTTTTCTCTTCTTAAAGAACTAATCATTTCTCCAAAAGTTTTGTTTGACATATAAAATCCCTCCTTTAATTGTTAATTCTATTTTATTACGGATATTTCCTAAATTCAACCAACAGTTAGTTTACTTTAATAAACAATTAATTTAGTTGCAGTTTATTTAACTAAATTGCATTACTGCTTTATTGTATCTACAATACTATTTTTCCGATTTGTACTGCGAAGTTTCTATAAAATTTTCCCACCTTTTATACCCCAATTGAATTTATAAATCTCTTACATACCAATCATATTGAAAAAATTTACATAAATCTTATAAAAAGCAATATTATAGTTATTATTAGTGAAACAAGGTCTTAAAATTTGTGCATACAAATTTTAAGTAGCAGTGCGTTCGCAGTTGAACTAAAAATAACTATAATATTGCTTTAGTATCAAATTAAATTCTATTTCCAAGACCCCCATAGAGTTTTCTTTAATTCTATGGGTTCGTCTATTTCTAATTTTTCATCATTTAGTATATATTTTGGATTATTTGTTGTAAGCTCTAATGTCTTCTCTTGTCCTATCCATTTTTCTAATAGTTTTAATGCTTCTGGTATGTGTTTATATATTGTGTTTACTCTATGATTATCTGAGCCTAAAAAGTGTATCATGTTATGTGTTAGAAGTTTTTTTGCAGTTTCTTTAATTTCATTTCCATATACTCCTATAATGCTCCCATAATTTGTTTGAAATAAAACTCCTTGTTCTATATATTCTAATAACATATTGGGAGTTTCTCTAACATAGCTATATCTCTCCGGATGTGCTACAATTGGAGTTTTTCCTTCTTGCAATAATAAATATATAACTTGGTCTATATTCATTGGTTTATTTTGCATAGGAAATTCAATTAATACATATCTACTATTATTTAAGCTCATAGCTTGTTTAGATTTTATATATTCTATTATATTTTCATTTGCATAAATTTCATTTCCTTGATGTATTTTTATATTTATTTCTTCTGTTAATTTTTGAACATTTAAAATCCTATTAAAAATTTCATTACATGGTACCTCGTAATAACTTTCCATGTAATGTGGAGTGCAAATTATATCTGTAAATCCCACTTTCTTTGCTTCTTTAAGCATATATATTGTATCTTCTATTGTTTTAGAGCCATCATCTACTCCATAAACTAAATGTGAATGTATATCAATCATTATTTTCTCTCTTTCATTTATTTTCGTTTTATATGAATTTAACCTTATAAATTTACAGCATAAATTTTATAAGGTTAAATATTTACATAATTTTATATATTTTAGTTATTTTATTCATCTGAATTTTTATTTTCTTCAATATTGTACAATCTGCTACCTTCTTGATTTTCTGGTCTTATTCTAGCTGCAAAGTCAACTTTATTTCTAGTACTTTTTTTATGTGTTGTTGTTACAGCTGTTGAAGAACCATAATAGTAAGAAGCATAATATTCTTTTTGAGCTATAGGCATTTTATTTATAACAACACCAGCAATCTTGCCACCTACGTTTAAGATGTCTCTTTTTACTCTTTCTAAGTCATCAATTTTTGTATATTTATAAGCACACACTATAATAGTACTATCTACATTTCTAGAAATAATAAGTGCATCTGTAACTAAATTGGTTGGTGTTCCATCATAAATTACAATATCACACATATCTTCTAATTTTTTCATAGTTTCTGCCATTTTTTCAGCAACAAGTAACTCTGAAGGATTTGGCGGAACACTTCCTGCAGTTATTAAATATAAGTTTTCCACTTCTGTCTTTCTTATATAAGACTCTATTTTTTCATCTCCGCTTTCTCCATTTGAGTTAACCCCTGATAAATAATTTGAAAGTCCAGGAGCTGGCGGAACAGAGAAAACAGAAAAAAGTCTTCCTTTTCTCATATCACAATCTACTAATATAACTCTTTTACCTGCTTGAGCAAATGTTGTAGCTAAATTAGAAGAAACCCAACTTTTTCCCTCTGATGGAGATGTTGATGTAACTAGCAAGGATTTTAATCCAGTCTTTGTATTCATAAATTGTATATTTGTTCTTAATGTTCTAAATAATTCTGATATAGGTGACTTAGGCTCTCTTGCAGCAATTAATTCTTTTTTCATTATTTTTTGCCTCCTTTAGCTTTCTTAAAATCACATACTGGTATAGAAGTTAAAACAGTTAATCCCAACTTTTTCTCTATATCTTCTTTACTTTTAACTGTTGTGTCAAGCATGTTGGCAATTAATACATAAATACATGCAATAACGAAACCTGCAGCAGCAAATATAATTAAATCTTTTGTATGATTTATATTATATGGTTTGCTTTCTGCCTTTGCTTCATCTACTACATAAACATTGTCCATATTATAATATTGTTGTGCAATTTGAGTAATAAACACCTGTGCAGCTTCATTTGCAATTTTTCTTGCCATTTCACTATCTGCATCTGTTACGCTTATTGCTATTATTTCAGTATCATCCTTTGCTGTTACTTGAATATTTTTCTTTAAATTCTCTACTGTTTTATCTATTTTCAAATTATTTATAACTTGTGTTAAAACCTTATCTGTTTTTATTAAATCACTATATGTAGAAACTAATTTTTGATTCAACGTAATTTCTGTTGATGTAATAGTTCCATCACCTGATTGAGCAGCATTAGATTTTGCCAATAATATAGATGTTGTAGATTTATATTCTGGCTTTACTAATACATAAGAATAAATAAAACCTATAACTATTGCTATTATAACAATTAAAATTATCTCAAATTTTCTTGTCCAAAACATGTTAAACAAATCTTTTAAATCTAATTCGTCCATGGTAAAATTCCCTTCTATTTAGCTTAAAATTTTCTCTATATAAAGACTACTTATATATTAAATAATGTATAAAAGAAATTATTTATATTTGTTATTTTATTTCTATGTTTTTATATTTTACTAATTTTACAACTGCAAATGCAACTACTACAGCAATTATTACTATAAAGAAAATATTTACACCTGTTTGAGGTAATTTAGAGTCTGGAGCTATTGTATTGTCTTTACTATTATTAACAGTACTTCCTGTCTCTTTATTAGATTCTGGTGTGTTAATAACTATATTTTCTGTATTAGTATTATTTGTAGTCTCATTTGTTACTCCATTAAGTGTTTCATTAGTAATTTGATTTTGAATATTGTTTTCTTCGTTGTTATTATTGTTTTCATCTGTTCCTTCTGGTTTTATTGTATAATTAACAGAATATGTAGGATATTTTTCATCTAAAAGATTTCCATCTGATATATTAAAATCTTTTATAGAAACTGTACCTGTTTTTTCTTCTTTAACATCTCTTAGTTCAAATGTTAATTCTACAAATTGTGTATTAGAATTTGCTTTATCATTTTCTAATAAAACCATTTTTGTTTCGTCTGAAATTGTTATTTTCCAGTTATCTGTTGTTTTTCCAGAAACTTTTGATATATTAGCGTCATCATATACTAATGACATAGAAGCACTCATTACAGAGCCTTCTTTTACTCCATCGAATTTTCCAGTAGATATTTTAATTGTTATTTTGTTTTCATCTTTTACTGTTTCAAATTTTATATTAACAGATGCATTTTCTGTTGCTGGTGGTTCTGATGCATATACTGTACAGCTTAAACAAACTAAGCATAATAATAAAATAATTGATACTAATTTTTTCATTTTTTTCTCTCCTTTTTACATTTTATCTTATGATATTCTACTATAAATGTTATTATATAACAAGATTTTATTTTTTACAATTGTGTTACGATATATTTACAAATATATTTCACTTATAGTAGTAGAATTATTATAAATTACATTTTAAAAGATTTAAAATTCTAATTTTGTTATAGTTAGATATTAGGAGAAATTAATATTCTCCTAATATCTCTATTCTCATTCTTGTATAATCTTTCACTCCAAGTTCTTGTTTATCCACATTAATATCTGCTGCCATTTCTTCTAGTTTGTCAAACTCTCTTAAATTTAAGATATATCTTCTAAATGTACTTAAGTCATATGTAGTTACTTTTCCATCTCTATTAATATCCCCTGCTACAATTATTGTATATTCAGAACCATTTTTTAATTGCAAAATATCTCCTGTAGCAATTATATCTGTATTTAACAAGTTATTATTATTTCTTTTTATAGTATATTCTGTTGATAAATTGAATTTTTTAGCGAATTGTTCTACCTTTGTTTCTTGTCTTACATTTAAAATATGTTCTCCATCTACAACATATCCGTCTTTACCTTTTTCTACAATATACATCTCTATTGATGTACTATTTCCCGCTTTATCTGTTGCAGTGATATTATATATTCCCTCTTCTTTCAATGTATTACCAGAATTAAACTGGATACTAGTACCATTAAATAATACTTCTACTTTTGCTAAGTTTTTATCTGTTATAACTGGTTTTACTGAATTTGTATAAATTTTTCCATTAACTATTCCAGAAATTATTGGAGCTTCTTTATCTATATTTGTAATAGTTATTTCTTGTTTAAAAGCTTGTCCTCTTCTTTCATATTCAAAAGTAAATGTACCATTTTTATTAAATGTATATGTATTTTTTCCTTCATTATTAATTACTTTTGAATCTGAACCAATATTTAAAGTTACAGTTAGATCTTTGTTTGTAAATTCATCTGTATTTGAATGACTTACCGTTACTGGATTTTCTTTAATGTATTTATTTACATATATATTTGCAAAGTCATTTGCCCAATCTGCTAAATAGTATGCATGTAAACTGTTACTTACAATTAGTCCAGTTTTTATATCGTTTTCTTCTTCTAATCCAATTATGTATTTTGACTTATCATGTAGTTCTTTTGCAAAATCCAAAATTTTGCTTGGATATAATATATTTAAATCTGAATTATTATTAATGGTAGTTTCTGCTTTATTTAGCAATTTTTCTGTTTCTTTATAGTAAGCTTCTCTTGAAGTAGCACTTACTGTAAGTAAATCTTCATATGAATTTCCTATGTCATTTAGCATATCTAACATAGAACTTACTTTAACATATTCTACATTTAACTTGTCTTTGTTAAATGAATCTAAAATCATTGTTCCTAAATAAAAATGTTCATGCATCATTTCTATAGATTTTTCTTGAGTTTCTGCCTTATTATTTGCAATAGATGACATATAATTCTTTAATTTATTTATTTGCTCTTGCAATCCATCTATACTTTCCAATTCTGCGCTAAATTTTTCTTCAAATTCTGCATACTTTTGTAAAGCAGTATTTGAAATAGCTTCATAGAAGTATTTTGTTGAAACATTATCTAAGTAAACTGGTGAAGATGTAATTTTCAATGTTCCATCTGTATTTTCTATTGCATTACCATACATATCGCTTGCTGTGAAATTTTCATAAGGTATAGATATTGTATTATTTGTATTAGTTGACCAAGTTATAATTTTAGTTTTTCCATCTTTGTCATATACGTGTGTTTCTAATCCATCTGCTAAGTTTACTGTACCTATATATTCTGCACCATTGGTATTTTCATAGTAGTTTTTCATAGTATAATATGCAGGTTTTGGAGTGTAATCATAATTTAGTATTCCATAATTATTACTAGCTACGGAATTATTATTGCCATAATTTCTTACATTATATATACAAGCCGATTTTACATTATATCTTTTTAATATATTACTTTGTGTAACCAATTTTATAGCTTGTTGTTCATTAGTCATACCATATGGCTGATGTGTAGAACCTCCATATTCTGTTATATATGAATATAAAAAGCCTCCACTTTCATTAATAATATTTTCATGTTTACTTAATTTAGTATAGAACAAACTATTCGCCATGTCATTTACTTTCACATCATATGGATGATATGAAAAACCATCTGAATATTTATATCCATCATTCTTAATTAAGTTTTCAAAAAAAATTAGTGTATCAATTTTTGCATAATCCGAAGTATCAGTAGCACCAGATATAATTTTTATTTCTGGATTAATTTCTTTTAATGCCTTATATGCTTCTTCAACTGCTTTTGAATACCATCTTATATCTTCTTCTGTTGTATATAAATCATTTGGTTCATTCCAAATTTCATACTCTAATATTTGAGGATATCTATTAGCAAACATTGTAATAAAATTCACATAACTATCTACTTCTTCCTGAGATGAAATTTTATTATCACTTCCAGCATAATTTCCAGGGCCAAACATAATAGGAATAATTGTAATACCATTTTCTGTACATTCATTTATCCATTTATCATATCTATTAAAATTGTATTTATTATTTTCTTCTATAATCCATTTCCAAAGGCAATCGTCTCTTACCTTTTTTACACCTAAACGTTTAACCAATTCTAGACTTTGTTGTCCATCTACTCCAAAAGCAAAATGTGTAGAAACACCCTGCTCCTCTTTTTCATCTAAAAATTGCTTTTCGTATGATTTTACATAGTATATAGTCTTTTCATATGTATTGTCTAAATTTTCATTAGTAAAAATATTTACTTTTATATTTTGTTTTCCCTCTTTATTTAATTCAATTTGCATAGTAGTTTCTTGCATATTGATATTTTCAAGTACGTGTATCTGCTTGTCGTTATTATATATTACTATTCTAGACTCATTACCTTCACTATAATTATTTAATTTTACACTTATTTGACACTTATTTTCGTATGTTACATCATTATCATCATTTATTATTACTTGTCTGTTGCTTAGTTCTACAATTTTTTCAACATTTTTATATACATCTAAAATGCTATATAATTTAATTGCACTCTCTTCATGTAAAATATTATTACCTATGTTTATACAAATTGTAGGTAAAATCCATATTAATAGCAAAATTATTAATACTATTACAGCATACTTTTTCTTTTTTCTCTTTACCTTTTGTATACTCAAATCAAATCACCACTAATTTATTTTATTTTTTTATATATAATCGTATGAATTGTTTTATCATTTTTAATCTAAGTACCTTTTTTATTGTATGCACAAAGTCACCATTATATTTTTCTCTAAATTTAAGTCTAAAGTTATTTTTTGCAGATGATCTTCTTAAATGTGCATTTCCATTAATAGCTTCTTCTGTTTTTCTTTCTTCACAAAATATTTTTGTAGCACATTTATTAAAAAATTCTTTTCCTTTTTTTGTATTAATTAGTACTAAAGAAATTCCCTTCTCTTTTTCTACCTTATTTATATTTTTACTATCTTGTATTCCCCAAAAATCGCCTATTGTTATATCAGACACTCTACTTGGAGTAGCATATTTACAGTTCATACAGCTTTCTCTCTGTAATATTGACAATTGAAATGCTGTTAAATATAAATCTTTTTCTCTTATAATATTACATATAATTTTATTTTTGTCAAATAATCTGAAAACGTATTTTTCTGAATCTCTAAAAATTAAATTATCAGCTTTTTTCTTATACTTTTTTTGTAAATATTCCACATAATTACTTAAATATTGTTGTGATGGTACACCATGACATACTAAATCAACAGTTATCAGTTTAGATAAATCTATCTTTTTTAATTCTAAGTATTTGTTCAATCCTTCTATTTGGCATGGAGTACCTATGAAAATAATTTTCTTGTCTTCTTTTAAAAAATTATAAACATTCTCATAATTATATCCTATGAAACTTTGACAATATTTTGAACCCTTATATTTTAATGCTTCTTCTTTTTTATCTGTATAAGAGTGCTTTAACTTAAGCTCTTTATCAAAAAATGTACCAAATACAATATAACCTTTTTCTATCGCTTCTTGATAAAAAATTGATGCTATAGCTCCAGAAGTACTAGTATTTCTATCTTCCTCATTACTACTCCATGCAGCATACGCAGTTATTGGCTCTTCTTTATGTATTTCATCATTATTTGGACATATTTTTTTACATAAATTGCAATGAATACATATATTTTCGTCTATTACTGGAACTAGCTCTCCATATTTATTATATTCCATGTGTATACATTTTTTAGGACATATATTATAACATGCCATACAACCTGTACATTCTTCCTCTTTGCATATTTTATTCAACTTATTTCACTCACTTTCATTATTTAGCCAATCTATATAATTAAATTTTTTTGCATATTGATATAATCTTTTTCCAAATATATTGGCAATATCTGTTATAGTTCCTACACAATATTTATCACTACATTTTTTTACAACTTTACAACATTTAAATTTTTTATATGCTTTATGTGTAAAACAAATCTTATTTTTATATTTTAAATTATTAAATCTTTCTAAATATGAATATGGTAAGCACCATCTATCCGTCATCATAATAAATAAATTATCTTTATTTATTCTCTTTTTCCTTTCATTCCATTTTTTTATTGCTTGTTCTATTGAATTATAATGTTTAAAATATATTATAATATCTCCTAATTTTCCAACTGGATATTTCAATTTGGTTTCTAGTGGTTCAATTTGTAACTCTAAATAATAGTCTAAATTTTCTAAGAATTTTACAAAATGAGCTGGCGTTATATATAAATTAATTGTAGGGGTTAAAAATTCATGATTTAAATCATGATAGATTACACCTCCTATACAAGTATTACATAATATTGTATAGTCTTTATTTTTTATTTTTTTTCTATCAAATTTATTCCTTATTAATTCTCTATATTTCTTTCCAATATTCTGCATTTTTGTATTCATACTTAATTTCCTTCATTTAATATATTTTTTAAAATTTCAACTGATTTGTTTCTCCATTGTAATATGTTTTTTTCAGTTTTATTAAAATCAGTTTTAGTTAATAATTTTTTCTTAAAAATTTCATAACTTTCCTTTTCTTCTTTAAATTCACATTGTTCCAACTCCAATTTAGCTAAAATATCTCTAACCTTTTGTCCTGAAGGAATTGAAATAAATTGTTTTTTATTTAAAATAGAAAATATAGTACCATGGAATGTAGTAGTTACAACGTATTTTGATTTTTGTATTATTTTGCAGAACTGTAGAGGAGAACAATTTATACTTTTATCACAAAATCTATGTTTAAAGCAGACAGATACTATTAGTAAGTTTTGTTCTCTAGCAAATCTTTTTATATATTCTATTTGTTTTTCTGAAAACTTATATGAATATATTAAAAGATAATCTTTTTTTATATTTATTTCGTAATTTTTATCAAACTCTTTTACATCTATCATAAGTGTAGGGTCGCATACCATTTCTGTTTCTTTTCCTATTAACTCTTTTACATTTTTTCTAGTTTGCTCATCTCTTACATATATATCTTCTAAATTTCTTATTCCATCTACCAACTCTGAAAATTTTGCAAAGTCTTCAGAAAGAGCCTTCCCACAACTAATAGAAAAAGCAATTTTTCTTTTTATTGGTAAATCTATTCCATAAAAACATTTATTTCTAAAAGTCTCTGTCTTTACATTCCAACACTCGTCACTTCCTATTATAATAATATCAAAGCTATTTTTATCAACATCTTTTATTGAGATTTCATCAAATATTTTTCTATCTTTTAAGAATAAATTATACTTTTTATTATTAAAATAATAGGTCTTTATATAGTGTAACAATTTTCTTTTTCCAGGAAAAAAAACTTTTTTTGCTTCTTTTTCTGTCCTAAACTTTATAAAATAAACATTATGTCCTAATTTCTCAATTACTTTTTTTAAAGCATATGCTTGTAGATATGAACCAAAATTATTGGAATCATACACTGTAACTATTCCCACTTTCATTTTTTAAGCCTTTCTAAATTTTAATATTTTTTCTTTTACTTTGTTCTTTTCTGTTCTATTTAATAAGCACATGAAACTTACTATATATCCTATACCTCCTGCAATTATAGCACATATTATTAATTGCCCCCAAGAAGTAATTTTAAAGCTCATATTAATTATAGCAAATAGAATTATTATTATTACTGATGTAATTGTAGCTCTAAGCAAAGTGCCATAAAAAGTTCTCTTCTTTACGTTTAAGTTTTTGGCTGCATATATAGGAACAAATATTAATACTTTTAATAATAATATAATAGAGCTTACACCTGCTATAGCATATACTCCCAAATTTGTAGTTTTTACTAAAATATAAGTAATAATTACACTAACTACGCCTAATACAAGTGTTACTATAACTGGAACCTTTAACTTATTAGTCACTGTATTAATTGAATATAAAGTATATATATAACTACTTACTAAATTTGGTAGTAATGTTAGCACTGACAAAATTTGAATTTGTATTATTTCGTTCGGGGTTTTACTTGGTAACCATAACGTAAAGAATGCCTGTCCAAAAACTATAAATCCAGCTAAAGGTACAATCATTATTAGTGACAACACTTTTATAGAAAACTTAGTTTCACCTACTAATTCATTTATTTTGTTCTTTGAGTACAATATTGTAAATTGCGGTAAAAATACTCGGCTTATTGTCCCCAATAACGTTAATACTGCTGTTGGTATTGTTTTTGCTATAGATAGTGTTCCCATAGCAACTGAATCTATAAATAAATTTGCTATCAATAAGTCTAATCCATTTAACAAAATTGAACTTAAATTACTTAATGAATTCCATAGTCCAGATTTTATTAGTTCTAAAACCGCAGAACCTTTAAAATTTTTCACATCAATCTTTAATTCAGGTGCCAACTTTTTAGTTAAATGTATATTTGCAATCATTACATATAATGTATATACAATAGCTGCTATGCTTATAAAATATATTTTTGGTTGAAAAAGCCAGAACAATATAATAATTGCTACTACTTTTAATAAATTACCTATTGTTTGTTGTATAGAAGACAAATCTACTCTATTTTTTACAAAGGTAGCAACAGTAAAAACTGTACTAAGTAATGTAATAATAAAATTAATAAATACTAATATAAATGTTATTTTTACATCTTGCTCCAAATAACTAGGAACATCTAATAAGCTGTTTAAATTTGCTATCATTAATATTAGTAGTATTAATATTACTACTGACATTATAATATTAGCAAGGAAAACAGATGAAAAGTACTCATTTGCTTTCTTTTCCTCGTTTCTATGTATTGCAATAGTAATGAACCTACTTGCCATAGAGTTTAAAGCAACTGTTATAATTGTAGCATAACTTACAAAATTGTTTGCTAATCCTATAAATCCATATGCTTCATTTCCTAATTTTTCTACCAAAATTGGAGTTAAAACCAGGCTAATTCCCATTTGAACGGCAAGGGCTATAATACTAGATATTAAATTAATCATTAATCTTTTATTTTTTGAGTTTGTTTTTTCTCCCATTTCTATAAAATCGTCCTATTCTCCTATTTCTAATGCTTTTCTTAAATATTCAATACTTTTCTCTTTTTCATTTTTAATTTTACTATTTGAATTTTCAAAATTAATTTCAAATGCATTTTTTAATTTTTCTTCCATATTATTTTTATTTATGTTTCTCGTTTCTAATCCCATAGTTTTTAGTAATGTTAATCTTCTGTAATCTTTATCAGCATTAATTGAAAAAAATGGCGTATTTAAAATTACAGAAAATATAGTTCCATGAAAAGAAGTTGTTAAAACTAATTTTGCATTACTTAATAGATTTAAAAATTCTACTGGACCCACATCATAAATTCTTTTGAAATTTGTAAATAACTCATTCCTTCCAGAATATCTTGTAGTAATAACTGGTAATTTCATTTTTTTTGAAATTTCTTCAACCAGTTCTATATTTTCCTTATCTTGTCCTAAAGAATAATATAAAATATATTCCCCACTTACAACATTTTCTTTTGGAATTAATTTTTCCCACTCTTTTTTCTCTAATAAAATGGTTGGATCCATATTTATTTCTGCCTTTTTTCCATTCAATTCGTATATGGTATCATAACTTCCCTGTTCTCTTACTGAAAGATTTGAATAATCATTAATATATTTTTGTATTTTTATTTTTTCCTCTTCAGTAAAAGTAAGCTTTTTAGGTCCAAAACTTGCAGCATATGATATTTTCTTACCTTTATTTACAAACCCCAAATAATATGCCCAGTCAAAGTCAAAAGCTCTTAAATTCCAAAGTTGATCGCTTCCACTTATATAATAATCAAAATCAAAATTTTCTTTTTCTAATTCTTCATAAGTTTTATATTCTCTAGTTACATTTAATTTGTTATTTATAAAATCTTCAAATTTTTGATTTTTAATTTTATATTTCTCTTTATAATCTTTAAGAAGCACTCTTTTTATAAGTTTATTTATATAACTTTTTTCATTGTCTATTTCATACATATACTTCTGCTTTTCTGTTCTTAAGTTAATAATTTTATATTCACAATCTTGATTACATATTTTCTTTACAGTTTCTTGTAAAGCATATGCTTGTAAACTTGAGCCATAATTATAAGGTGAGTGGAAAGTTATTGTACCTATTTTTTTCATATTTTCACTTGTATATTTAATATACAATTTCTCCTTTCATTACGATTATTTTACTATATTTTTAATTTTTCTTTTCAATTGATAATAATTCCAAAATAACGTCCTATTATTATGTAACAATTTATATTCTAGTTTCATACTATGTTTCATTTCATTATAAATACTGTTTTTGTACCTCTTGTGATTTTCTTTTAAAAAATTATATTCTTTTAGTAACCACTCTTCATTAAATTCTCGTTTTTCATTGAGTAGACATATATTTTTGTGATATATTAATATATAGTTTAATCTGTTTATATCTAAGCTTTCTTCTAATTTAGGATATTTTTTTATTATATAATTATATCTTTCTGTAACAAAGTACCATAAATCTTTAGTTAGCTTCAAATCTATATTTCCTAAAATGCTATCATTTCTCTGTAGGTAATAATATTCCTTTTTATTTGTGAATACTACTTTTGAAGCTTTTTCAAAAACTTTATACATGATAGCTAAATCTTCCATTTTTCTTCCTTTTGGAAATTGTATATTTTCAAATATTTCTTTTTTGTACAATTTATTCCATGCATAACTTTTAATCTTATTTTCCACTAATAATTTTAAAGCCTCATAAAAATTAAGTTCTTTAACTAAACAATTGTCTTCTAAACTATCACTAATGTTTGCATTTTCTTTAACCATTAAAACATCACAAATAGAAATATCTGCTTTTGCTTTTATAATATTTTCATATAAAATTTGGTACATATCACTTTTTATATAATCATCACTATCTACAAATCCTATATATTTTCCAGTAGCTATTTTTAATCCTGCATTACGAGCGTCAGATAATCCGCCATTTTCTTTGTGTATTACCTTAATTCTACTATCTTTTGTCTTATATTCTTCACATATTTGAGGTGAATTATCTTTTGAGCCATCATCAACTAATATTATTTCTAAATTTTTATATGTTTGATTCAATATTGAATCTAGGCATTTTTTTAAATATTTTTCTACTTGATAAATTGGTACAATTACCGTAATTAAATCTTGCATTTTAAACCTTTCTTTTTTTCCCCTATTAATATTGGACAAAGTTTCTTTAATATTACTATTGGTATTAAACATGATGCTATAGATAAAACCAATACCACAAGTGATATTATAATCTGCATTATCATGTTTCCATGTAAAAGTGTATTAGAAATTATACCTAACTTAGTTTGGAACAATACAATTACTAGTTTGTGGAAAATTAGTATTCCAATCGTATTATTTCCTATATATTCTAAGACTCTATTCTTCTTCCATCCTTGAACAAAAAATATAAATCCTAAAGAAGTAACTACTGCTGATATTGCAAAAAGCCAATAATTACCATATTCATGGTTCATACAAGAAACCGCCGTATTTGGTGCACTTAGTATATAGCCTATAATTAATAAGGCTATTCCTATTAATATATTATATTCTTTATCTTTCCATTTGCTGTAAAATATGTTTACTATCTTTCCAATTGCAAAGAAAAATGATAATACTATAGCTACATCTATTCCCCAAGGTAGTCTTACGTGAGGTATACTATAACTTATAAATCCTGAAACTAAAAATATTATTGCAGCACCTGAATATATATATAACTTTTTTGAACCATTTTTATATTTGTTATTAATCAGTTCAACAAAGTAGAAAATTTGTTGTGTTATAAATATGCAAGGTAAAAACCATAAAGAAGAGTTTTGTCTTAAAAAGCCATCATTTCCATTTCCATAAAATATTCCAACCACATTTTTCCATATATTAATATCATTTTCTCTATCTAGCATAGCTCCTATTCCATTGCCAAACAATACATATGGTAATAAAAATATAAAGCCAAATACAAAATATGGTATCATAATTCTTTTAAATTTTTTCCATATAAACTCTCTATATTTTATATTTTCTTTTACACTAAAGATAAAACCTGATATTAGAAAAAATATTGGAACATGAAAAGACATTATATATTTATTTAGTGGGCTTAGTTTATCACAATGAATAATAATATGACCATATACTATTAGTAGCATGGATATACCTCTCAGAATATCCACCCATACAATTCTATCTTTCTTCATTTTTTTGTCGCACCTCTTTTAATTTTTTTGTTTTTTCTTTTTCTATATTAAATAAATAGATAAATTCTACTATCAGTGAAAAATCTATATTATAACTGATTCCATTTTCAAAAATTCCATATATAGATAATATTAGTATCATCAACAATATTCTATGGTCTTTTATCTTCTTTATTGCCAAATATTTTATTACAAAAACACATATAAATATAAATATACCGAAATTGACTAAATAAGTCAAATATGTATTATCCATATGTAACCTATTTGTTCCACCTATAATTCTTAATGCTCCTGGCTCATTTAAATGCATATTCCAAATTATAGGTCTATCACTTAACAATTCATTTATTGGATTATTAGCAGATTTTCCCGCTATTGCTACTATACATAAAGTAATAACAGTACATATTATGAACATATATTTTATACTACCACTAACTAATCTAAATTTCATTATATCTATAAAAGATGTACAAAATAGATAAATTATTATGCAAAAATATCCAGTTCTTGAATTAGATATAATATATAATATCGTCGATATAACAAAAATAAATAAATTATACTTACGTATATTTTTTTCTTTAACTAGAAAATATCCACTTAAAACAATTGGCAAGAAGTTCTTAAATACACCATTCACATGAGAAAAACCTAAACTATTTCTTACTATTACACCATCTTCTGTAAACCTTCTAATTGAATTATTTTCTAACACTCCAATAAAATATAAAAATATCGTAAATAAATAGCAGGTCAAAGATGATATAAAATATATTTTGAAGAAATCTCTTAAGTTATCTTTGTAAAACATTAGCGAAATTAATAATACAACGATAAAATCAATACTTTTTGATATATACGTCATAGCTAAAACTAAGAAAAATATAAGCATTATAATTTGTAATTGTTGTCTATTAAATTTTCTTTTAGCAATAATTATTACATTTAATACAACTGCCAAAATAATAAGAAGTTTTGTAGCTGTTTCACTTATTATTTCATAAAAAGATAGATATTTATAAAAAATAGATATAAATATTACTATAATTCCAATTATATTTTTATTCTTTTCCTTTTTCATAACTCACCTTACAATTTTCCTTTTTTTTGTCTTTTGTTTAATCATATATAAGTAATATATTACGGTATAGCATTTTATTTTTAATAATCTATATAATAATTTTTGATTTTTGTTTAAAAACTTTGTATTTAGATTAATAATAGCTGTATTACAAAAATCTTGTTCTATAAATTTTTTCAATTGTATAATTTTCTCTTTTTTAGAATATTTACTATGTATATTAAATATATCTTTATCAATTGTTGTTGAAATCATTTCAAATACCATAATATTAAAATATTCTTTAAATTCATTACTTTTTTGATTTTTGTCAATAAAATCACTTATTGATTGAAAAATTTTTATAGTTGTATTTGTAAAACTAGGTTTATACTTACTATTTGAAGAATTTTCGGTCATCCTATAATAATAATAATACTCATCTATTAAAACTACTTTTTTAGAATTTTGTAAAGCGTTTAGTACAAATATTCCATCTTCAAAAACATCAATATTTTCATTAAATCTAATCTTTTTAATCAAATTAGATTTAAATATTTTTCCCCAAACACCCCTCATAGCTCCTACGCTTTTGTGGTTTTTCTTTTCGTCGTATTCTCTGTATAGTGTATCTAATTGTAATTCATCCATATTATTTCTTATACTATAAGAAGGTCTAATATGTTTTCTTTCTATATTTGACCTATTGTTTGCATAATAAAAGTTACATTGTACTATATCCGCGTCTTCATTTTCTATTACTTCAAGCATTCTTTCTAAAAATTTTTTTTCTATCCAGTCATCAGCATCTAAAAAGACAATGTAATCTCCTTGTGCCTTTTCAATTCCTAAATTTCTAGCTGCTGAAACTCCTTTGTTTGTCTGTTTGAATATTTTTATCTTGTCATTTTTTATTGCTATATTTTCATATATTGCTTTTGAATTATCAGTAGATCCGTCATCTATTAATATAATTTCCCAATTATCATAAGTTTGATTTATTACTGATTCCAAGCAATTTTTTATATATTGTTCAACATTATATACAGGAATAATTATACTTATTTTTTTCATGAATTTTACTTACTCCTTAATTTAATTTTATCTAACAAATTCATTTTATATAATATTGGCTTTAACTTCATTTTAATATAGTCTTTTGGTTTAAGTTTTAAATATTTTTTCTTTGTCTTTTCAAAACCCAATTTTTCTAAATCAACTAAAAAAGTATCTCTTTCTGGTGGTCTTTGTGCTCTATCTAAAATCATTGAGCCATTTCCATTTCCATTATAAAATTCTGCATTATCTTTACTTATTTCTTTAAGTTCAACATTGTCTTTAAATTCATTTATAATTTCTCTAGATTTTTCTGAACAACAAATAACTAATGTTGTTCCATCTTGAAAGTCATTTCCTAAAAATTTGCCTAAATTCCATAAATCTCCCACTTTAAAATCTCCTATTGTTGAAAATGATTTAAAATGGCAAGAATAACAAGATTCTTTTGAACAATAACCTTTAAGAAAAGCCTTTATTAATTCATCTGATTCATGACCACGATTATATTCTTTTCCGTTTTTAAATTTAATAGACATTGTTGAACTATTATATCCATATGTCTTTTTTCTAAATGATAAACTTTGAATTTCTGATTTATATTTTTTAATTTTATTTTCTTTATAATATTGATAATACTTTGGTGATGGTGTTCCACGGCATATTACTTCTACACATATAAGATTAGGATATTCTCTTTGTAAAAAACTTTTTAATCCATATATTTGACATGGGGTTCCTGAAAATAAAACTGTTATATTATTTTCTAAATTTTCTTTTACCTCTCTGTATGTATTTCTTAAGTCACTTTGTACATATTTTGAACTTCTAAATTTTGATAAATCTTCTTTGTTTTTTACTCCACAATGTATAACATTAAAATCTTTATCAAAGGCCGCACCATAAACCACGCCATTAGAATCAATAATTTTTTCTGCCAAAGCTGTGACGAAACCACCAGATGTGCTTTCGTTTTTTATTTTTGTATTTTTATTATATGCTGCATAAAATTTTAATTCTTTCTCGTCTATATTATATTGTTTTAACATTGGACATACTTTTGAACATAAATTACAATTTATGCACTTTTCTTTATCAATAACAGGATACCTGAATCCTTCTTCATTTGCTACCATTTTTATAGCATTCTTTGGACAAATACTAGCACACGCAGTACATCCTGTACAATTAGCCTTGTTCTTTATTTCTATCATTTTTGTACCTCAATATCTTTTAATGACTTATTTATAGCATCATCAATATATGATTTTGTTTTTATCCTTAATTTTTCTAATTCATTTTTAACTTTTAAATAATCCATTTCTTTATTTAAAATATTTTCAATATTCTCTTCTCCATTGTATAATCTATCACTTAAATTTAATAATCCAAGTAAAGATACTATTCTAGAATTTGTTGAAGCCTTACTACTATTTTTAAATCTTTTGAAAGTGATAAAATCTTTCTCATACATAATAGAAAAGGCTGTGCAATGAAATGAATCTGTGCATACAATTTCTGCATTTTTTATCAAATTTATAAACTCTGATGGTCCTACATCATATAATTTTGCATCTCCAAAATTTTTATCGCTTTTTGCGATTTCATCTATATGTGGTAATGTTACTATGTCATAACCAGTAAGTTTTTTTATACTGGTTACAACATCTCTATGCTCTTGGTTGTCTCCTAAAAAATAGCAAAAAATATATTTGTTGTTGGTGTATACTTTTTCTTTTGGCTGTATTTCTTCCCATTCTTCTACATTTAGCATAAATGTAGGATCAAGTACCACAGGAACATCTCTTCCAGTTAATTCTTTTATTATTTTCTTACCAGCTTCTTCCCTTATTGAAATATATTCTATCCTATTTAAATATTTTTTTGTTTTTTCTATTTGATTTTTAGGAATTTCAGAAACTCCAAAACTTGTTGCATATGTTATTTTAGGTTTATTATCACTTATAAATTCCATTGTAAAGTAATGATTTTCTAAATTCATTGGATGCCATAGCTGGTCACTACCTAAAACAAACGCATCATAATCCTCTGAGCTTTTTTCTAGATTTTTATATCCATGATAAGGTTTAGAAACCTTAAAATATTTTAATTTAAATTCTTCAAATTTTTTATATCTTTTTTTAAAATTAATATCATAATCTTTGTTTAACTTTGAAGTTATTTTTTTCTTTAATATTTTAAGCTTAGTTTTTCTTATATTACCATCAAGTAATAACCTTTTTGCATATGAAAATAACTGTTTTACATCTTTTGATTTTACATATACTAAATTTTCATTTTCTATTTTCATATTATCTAACATTTTTTGTACTGCATATGCCTGTAACATACTTCCGTAGTTTTTAACATAATAACAAGATACTATTGCCACTTTACTCATAATCTCACCTATACTTCCTTATACATTAGCTAAATAAATTTTTTCCATTTTAGCAGTATTCCCTTTTATTTCATATCCACTTTTCTTTATATAATTTAAAACATCTTTATTAGATTCTCTACTTACAAATTCAATTATTTTTTTTGCCCAATCTTTAGCACTTTCTTCTAATGGTATTGATATAATATTTGGAGTTATTTTTACAGCGTCTGGAACCATATCTGACACAACACATTTTAATCCACAAGCTTGTGCTTCTATTGTTACTATCCCCAGTCCTTCATATTTCGAAGGTAAACAAAAAATATCAAAAACTTGTAAAATGTTATTTATATCATTTCTTTCTTTCAACATAATAACATCATTTTCTAACTTGGCCTTTTGCATCTTTTGTTTTATTTTTTCTTCTAAAGTTCCACTTCCTACCATTATAAGCTTTGAATTATTTTTTATTTTTTTTATTTCTGCAAATATATCTAACAAAAATTCTGGATTTTTTTGTTCTACTAGTCTTGCCACATTGCCTATAACAAAATTATCTTTTACTCCGAATTCTTTTCTATACTCATTTCTTTTATTATCGTCATACTTAAATCTTTCTACATCAATTCCATTATTTATAATTATCATTTTTTTATCATTTGGAATATTATAGCAAAATCTAGCTGCCTCATTTGAACAAGCAATATAATAATTTGCATACTTTGAAAATAAAGTTTTACATATTTTATGTAAAATCAATTTTATCTTAAATTTATCGTTGTCTATGCCATTATTATGTGCATGTACTATTATGTTTTTAATTCCAAGCTTATGAGCAAGATATGCATATATCATTCCCACTCCATTATAAATATTTATATGAATAACATCTATTGTTTTATTTTTTATTGTTTTCTTAAACTTAATTATTGTTTTAAACATCCTAACGAAAGGATTTTCAACTTTTTCTTTTAATATTTCTTCAATTTTTATATTATCTAACAAGTCATCATAAATGCTAGTTTCTTTTTGAGATACCAATATTTTAATATTAAATTTTGATTTATCTAAATTTGATACTAAATTCGATATTAAAGATTCAATTCCACCGGAACACCATCTTTCTGCATAAATAAGTACATTCTTTTCCATATTTTCACCAAAATTCTTACATGTTTTCAAATAATTCTTCGTGTTTTTTTATTAATAAACTTATATCATATTTCTTACAATACTTCTTATTTTCTTCAACAATATTATTAGCTATTTCATTATTTTGAATTAAAAAATTTATTTTTTTTGAAAGTTCCTCATAATCTCCCACTTCAAATAGCAAACCATTTTTTTCACTTATAATAATATCGGTTATGCCTCCTACATTGCTTGCAATGATTGGTTTGTTACATACCATATATTCTACAATTGCTAATCCAAAACCTTCCCATTTAGAAGGAAGAACTGCAATGTCAAATGCAGGAATATATTTTTCTACATCATTAACCCAACCTGTAATAATAATTTTGTCTAATAAATCTGATTGTTTTGCATATTGTTTTACTTCTTCTTCTAATTCTCCAGAACCAACATACATAAGTTTTAAATTTTTATAGTTTTTACATAATATTTCAAATGCTTTTAGTATTGTTATAGGATCTTTTTGTTCGGACAATCTTCCTACTACCCCTATTAGCATTTCATTTTCTTTAATATTAAATTGATTTCTTGTTTGTTCTCTATATTTAATACAGTCTTTAAATTTTGAAAAATCAATAGCATTTTCTATTAAGCACATCTTCTTTTTAGGTGCTATTTTATATTCTAAAGCAGAGTCATATTCTGCTTTAGATATATTAACTATTTTCGTAGTTCTAAATGCCAATATTTTTTCTATTAAAGCATACATTTTCTGTTTTTTCTTGCTTATTTTAGCGTTAAAATACCAACCATGTGCATTATATAATAATTTAACTTTAAAATTAAATATATTAGTAATTCTACCTACTGCTCCTGCCATACTACTATGCATATAGATAATATCAGGTTTAATTTTTTTTAATATTTTTCTTAATTTGATTACAGAACTTTTTACATTTTTAATTTTTATCTCTCTCGACATAGGTAAAAAGTAGATAGAATCTACCAAAGAACTAAACCTCTCAATTTTGCCATTATAATCTTCAGATAATATTAAAATATTATTATATTTAGATTTGTCTATATTTTTTAAAAACATATATAAATATTCAATAGCTCCACCATGAGTAGGTTGAGCTATGTATACAATTGTTTTCTTATTCATCATCTATATAGCCCCTTCTTTTTTCATAACAGATAAAATAGTCTTAAAAAATATTTTCAAATCTAATTTAAAAGACATATTGTCTACATAGTATAATTCCATTTCCATTCTCTGTTCATAAGTGGTTGTACTTCTACCATTTGCAGCCCAATATCCAGTAAGACCAGGTGTTACACTTAAAAATTTTTCTTTATTTATGCCATATTTTTCTAGTTCTTCTGCTATAACAGGCCTAGGTCCTATAATAGACAATTCTCCTTTTATTATATTCAAAAGCTGTGGTAATTCGTCAAAACTAGTTTTTCTTAAAAACTTTCCTATTTTAGTTATTCTTGGGTCATTTTCTAATTTGAAGTTTGTTTTAAATTCTTCCATTTGTTCTGGTGTGAACTGTTTTATTAAATCCTCCGCATTTTCAACCATAGTTCTAAATTTATATATGTATATTTCTTTTCCATTCTTGCCAATACGCTTATGTTTAAAGAAAATTGGTCCTTTACTTCCAATTTTTATTAATATTGCAATTAGCAAAAATACTGGAGATAAAACAACTAAACCTATAGTAGATAATAAAACATCTAATATTCTTTTAATGTATCTGCTATATATATTTTTTGTTTTTAAAATCTCTTTTGTCTCTTTTTTAGTTAATTCTAATGTATCTGAATAATATGCAAATTCACCTCTATTTGCACTCATTTCTTAGCCCCCCATTTTATTATTTAAAATACCTTTTATTTACTATACCCTGTTTTACTTATTATAGCATCGTTTATACCTTTAACTATCTCTGATACTGTATAATCTTCTTCTCCAAATATTTCTCTATGTAGTTGTTTTACGTTTTCTTCTAAAGTAACAGGTACCCCATACCATCTATCTGTAGTAATACCTCTTGTTTTATATGGCCAACCAATACTTTCTGACATTTTGTAAGATAGCATATTTGGTGCTAATGATATTACTTCATTAGGTTCTAAATTTGTATATACTTCTGGCAATATTTTATCTGCAAAACTATTTATTTCTCCTATGCTTTTATCTTTTAATTTTTTAAACATTGCCTCTATAACAGTTCTCATTCTTTCTGTTCTTCTATAATCTCCACCCTCTGTATATCTTACTCTTGAATAGCCAACTGCTTGAACTCCATTTAAAGTTTGCATTCCTGCATTTTCTATATATTCAGCGTCAAATCCAGTATGTTTTGCTGTATCTCTTATTGCTGAATTAATAGCAGATATTTCATCTTCTTCTATTCTTATATCTACTCCACCTAAGGCATCAACTGCATCGGCAACAGCATCAAAATTTACCGTTACAAACTCTTTTATATTTAAATCTAAATTTTTATTTAATGTTTTAAGTGCAAGTTCTGGGCCTCCATAAGAATATGCATGTGTTATTTTATCTAATCCATATCCGTCAATATCTACATAGGTATCCCTATATACAGAAACTAAATTTATTTCCTTAGTATCATTATTTATACTTGCTATAATAATACAATCACTTCTATTTCCCTTACCTAAGTCACTATCTCTACTATCTACTCCAAACAAAGCTATATTTCTATATCCTGTTAACTTTTCTTCAACTTGTGTTGCTACATTTAAATTATTTTCGTCTATATTTACTTGTTTCATTTGACTTAATTTACTGTTTAAATAAAAATATCCAGTTAAAATTGCTGTAACTATAATAATTATAATTGCTAAAAATATTATTCCTATTATTTTTAACGCTTTTTTCATTTTTGTTCCCAACTTTCACATAATATACATATTTTATTATATAATATTTAAATATTATTTTACAACCTTTTTTCGATATTTTTTTCGTTTTTTACATTTATTTCTTCAATATAAAACATGTTATTCTATTAAAAAAAACTCAATCTAAATATCTTCTATTCTTTTCTTTCCTACTACAACAAATCTTCCATCTTCTGTATAATATGAGCATGTAGTTAAAGTAATTAATTCATCTCCATATTCTGCTGTTGCATCAATACCATATATAGATGCTTTCTTTATGTTTTTTATAAAATTTTTATATTCTTTCTCATTTTTTGAATTCATAAAATTATAATACTTAAAAACATCTTTATTGTTTTTATTATACACTTTTGCTCTAAATACTGCTATAATATCATACTCAGCATCTTCATTTTCTGTTGTAAATCTTATAACTGGGTGTTTCTTATAATACTCTTCTTCCACATACTTCGTTAAATCTGTAAACATTTCATTATTAACCATGTAATGACCATATATCATTAAGTTATTTCCTTTAATATTCCAATTATAGTCACTATCTAAAAAAATTGCTCCTCTTTCTGCATTACCTCCTTTATAATTATGTGTCAAATAAAATTCATTATCTTTTCCTTGCACTACAGGATAACTTATATGTGTATCTTTTATTTCAATCCATCCTACTATATTTTTATATTCTTTTTTAAGTTTTGCAACTTGTGCCATCCTCTTAATAGATTCCGCTTCATTTTCCTTTCTAATTTCTTCTGCACTTTTTTCCTGTGATTTTTGATTTTCTTCATTATTTATGTTGTCTTCATTTTGAACTTCCTTATTATCGTTTTTTTGTTTTTCACTTTCATTGTTATTCCCATCATTTGTTTTACTGTTTTTGTATTTTTCTTCTATTTCTTTAACATCTTCTATATCAATTGAGTTTAATAAATCTCTTTCATTTTCTGCTTCTTTTTTACTTATAAAACTTTTTGCTATATATACACTTGACAAAATGATTAATAATATAAAAATTAAATATAGTATTCTATTCAAAATTTTATTTTTATTAAATTTTTTCATTATAAACCTAATATTCCTTCCTTACATTTTTTAAGTGATTGTAGTCATAAATTTTAACACACACGTTCCACTTAACTTTATATTTGTTTTTTATATAAATAAAGACTGTTAGCATGTGATATATATTTGCTAGCAGTCCTTTTATATTTCTAATATAATTAATTAATATCATTAATATTTCACAGAGATTTATTTTTCTTCTTTTTTCTTCATATAAACAATTCCAGCTGTTGATGCTATAATTGTTAAAATAGCAAGTCCTAAATAACTTTCAACACCAGTTTTTGGAACATCATCTTTTTCTTCTTCATTTACTTCTGGCTTTTCTGGTTCTACTGGTTTTTCGTTTTCTATTTTAGTTGTTCTTGCATAAATAGTTGTGTCAGTATCTAATTTTGCATTAAAATCAAATGCATTTGTATAGTTTTCATTTGTAAAGAATCCGTCTATTTCATAACCTTCTGGTACTTTTATATGAGACTTTAGCAATTCTGCTGTAACTGTTGCACCTTTGTCTACAGTTATTTTATTAGAATTTTCTCCTCTAATTAATGTTACAACAACCTTTTGAACATCTGTATTAGGTGTTGCACTTTCTGGTATAGCATTTTCTGAAATAACATTATTGTTTTTATCGGTTAATACAACTTTGTCACCAGCTATAACAACTTTATTTGTTGTATTTTCTGTATTTGTTACTGTAAACTCTGTAAGATGACCATTTGTAGCAGGACGAACTACGTTTTCATTTACATCAGATGTTAGTGTTCCATTCATAGTTAATGTCGGATTATTTGTAGCAGATGCACCTTTATCTATCTCTATACCATTATTAGTGTCTGCACCATTAAATCCTAAATGTAAGTCTATTACCTCTACATTACCACCATTTACTAAAACTCCACCATATCTAAAACCTACTATTGAGACATTATTTAATATAACAGTTGCGCCATCATATGCTTGTACACCATACTTTGGACCATTATTTAAATTTATGTCCTTTAATGTAAGTTTCCCTGCTGCCAATTGAGCTGTAAACATTGTTTGATTTCCAGATGTTGATGTCCACTCTGTAGAACCTGCAACAGTATAACCATTACCATCTATTGTAAGTGTTTTTTGAATTACAATTGGCTTTGTTACAGTTATGTTGTTTTGAATTTCAACTGTACCACCATCATCAACATTTTCTATTGCTGTAATTAAGCTCTCTTCGTCTGTTGCTGTTTCTGTACTAGCAGCATTACTAACAATTGGCATACAAAGTAATACTAGCATAGTTAATGTTAAAAATAACACTATTTTAATTGTGTTTTTCATTTTAAACCTCCTAAATTGTATTTTATAGTAACCTTATTAAAATCAGTTTTACTATATTTATAATTTATTTTGTCAATTTTTTTGTTTTTTATTTATCTTTTCAAAATTAAAATTTTCCAAATTAAATAGTATATCTTTTCCATAAAAAAGGAGATACTGTATTTGAAATGTACCATAAAGTTAAACTTTTTATCTAACTTTTTTTGGTTCAATTCAATTAGTATCTCTGTATCTCTTTTTAATTAATTTATTTAATATAACATTTCATGAGCACTCATTATACCAAATGTTCCAATTCCCACAGCAACAAATATTGCTATCATTATAATAACTAATAAAGCTACAATAAAATATGACCTAGCATAATTTTTTCTGTTAATGTTTGAATTGTCAAATGCATAAATAATTAAGAATATCCATCCTATAATTGGTATTGCAAAAAGGATATTATAACCAAAGTATGCCCATGGTGAAAGTGGTCTATAGTATGGTGGAATACTTGGATCATTTTTGTAATTATAGTTAGGATTTGAATTTTGGTTGAAATTACCATTTTGATTGTAATTTCCATTTGAAACATTGTTAGCATTATTATTTTGGTTCATATTTTTCTCCCCCTTTTATTATATCTATAATTATTGTTAGTTAATATAACAAATATTATCTAGGATTTTTAATTGCTGCTTGTGCTGCTGCTAAGCGTGCTATAGGAACTCTAAATGGTGAGCATGATACATAAGTTAATCCAACATTATGACAAAATTCTACTGTTGGTGGATTTCCTCCGTGTTCACCGCAAATACCAAGTTTTATATCTGGTCTTGTTTTCTTTCCTAAGTCAACTGCCATTTTAACTAATTTGCCTACACCTTTTTGGTCTATTTTTGCAAATGGGTCAAATTCATAAATTTTCTTTTCATAATATGCATCTAAAAATTTTCCTGCATCATCACGGCTAAATCCAAATGTCATTTGTGTCAAATCATTTGTACCAAATGAGAAAAATTCAGCTTCTGTAGCAATTTCATCTGCTGTTAATGCTGCTCTAGGTATTTCTATCATTGTTCCTACATGATATTCTAATTCTACTCCTGCATTTGCAATTTCTTTATCTGCTGTTTCTGTAATTATATCTTTAACATATTTTAACTCTTTTAATTCTCCTGCAAGAGGTATCATAATTTCTGGAACTACATTCATTCCTTCTTTATTAACATTTATAGCAGCTTGAATAATAGCTTTAGTTTGCATAGCACCTATTTCTGGATATGTTACATCCAATCTGCATCCACGGTGTCCCATCATAGGGTTAAATTCATGTAATCCAACAACAATGTTTTTAAGTTCGTCAAATGTCATGCCCATGTCGTTTGCAAGTTGAGCAATTTCTTCGTCTGTATGTGGTAAAAATTCATGTAATGGAGGGTCTAATAATCTTATTGTTACAGGATATCCTTTCATTGATTTATATAACCCTTCAAAGTCTTCTCTTTGCATTGGTAGTAGCTTATCCAATGCTTTTTCTCTTTGTTCTACTGTTTTAGATACTATCATTTCTCTTATAGCTGCAATTCTTTCTGGTGCAAAAAACATATGCTCTGTTCTACATAAACCAATTCCTTCTGCTCCAAATTTATATGCAGTTACTGCATCTCTTGGAATATCTGCATTTGCTCTTACTCCCATTTGTCTATATTGGTCTGCCCAATTCATTAGCTTTTCAAAATTTCCTGAAATTGAAGGCTCTTCTGTTTCTATTCTTTCTCCATATACATTTCCTGTTGAGCCATCTAAAGAAATATAATCTCCTTCATGGTACACATTTCCTTCTGAATCTGTAAATATTTTTTCTTTTTCATTTATTGAAACTCCATCACATCCTGATACACAACATGTTCCCATTCCTCTTGCAACAACTGCTGCATGTGATGTCATACCACCTCTTAAAGTTAAAACACCGTGACATACATTCATTCCGTCTATATCTTCTGGTGATGTTTCAAGTCTTACCAAGATTAAATCTTTTTCTCCTTCGTCATGTTTTCTTACTGCATCTTCTGCTGTAAATACAATTTTACCTGTTGCAGCTCCTGGAGAAGCAGCTAATCCTTTTGCAATAACTTTTGCAGCTGTTAATTTTTCTTGATTAAATACTGGATGCAATAATTGTTCTAATTGATTTGGTTCTACTCTTAAAACAGCTTCTTTTTCTGTTACCATACCTTCGTTTACTAAGTCAACTGCAATTCTTAAAGCTGCTGTTGCTGTTCTTTTTCCATTTCTTGTTTGTAAGAAATATAATTTTCCTCTTTCTATTGTAAATTCCATATCTTGCATATCTTTATAATGCTCTTCTAATTTACGAGAATACATTACAAAGTCATCATATGCTTGTTTATTTACTTCTGCTAATGTTTCTATTGGCTGTGGAGTTCTAATTCCTGCAACAACATCTTCTCCTTGTGCATTCATTAAATATTCACCAAATAATTTATTTTCTCCTGTTGCTGGATTACGAGTAAATGCAACACCTGTTCCGCAGTCATCTCCCATATTTCCAAAAACCATTTCTTGTACATTTACTGCTGTTCCCCAATCTCCTGGTATATCATTTAATCTTCTATAAGTAATTGCTCTTGGATTATTCCATGAACGAAATACAGCTTTTACAGACTCTATTAATTGTGCTTGTGGCTCTTGTGGAAATTCCTCGTTTATGTGTGTTTTGTAAATTTCCTTAAATACACTAATTAACTGTTTTAAATCATTTGCATCTAATTCTGTATCTTGTTTAACACCCTTAGCTGCTTTTATCTTATCTATTTCTTCCTCAAATAATTTTTTTGGTACCTCTTTTACAACATCACTATACATTTGAATAAATCTTCTATAGCTATCATATGCAAATCTCTCATTTTTTTGCGCAATAGCTTCTACAACTTTATCATTTATACCTAAGTTTAATATTGTATCCATCATACCTGGCATAGATGCTCTAGCTCCTGAGCGAACTGAAACTAATAGTGGATTTTCTACATCTCCAAACTTTTTGCCAGAGATATTCTCTAGTTCTTTTAATGCTGAAAAAATTTGATTTAATACTTCATCTGATATTGTTTCTTTATCTTCATAATATTTTATACATGCTTCTGTTGTAACTGTAAATCCTTGAGGTATAGGAAGACCAAGGTTTGTCATCTCTGCTAAATTTGCACCTTTACCTCCTAATAGTTCTCTCATTGAAGCATTTCCTTCTTTAAATAAATATACATATTTTTTGTCCATTGTTTCCTCCTTAAATAAATTTAATATCTATACATAACATGCGTAAAAAAGCACATATTATACATACTATTTCATATGTTTCGGCTTATGATGTTTACCTAATTTATTGTTTTTATTTCTTCTTATTGATGATTTTCTTTTAATGTTCTCTAATTCTTCATTATTATCCTTGTCAAAATAAGATTTTGGTTTATTATTATCTTGTTCATAATATTCTTGTTCATCTAACAAATCTTTTTGATTATATTTTATCTTACATTCCTCTGGCTCTATAATTTTCGGTTCTATAAAACCATCATCTTCTTCATAATCATTAAATTTTAAATTTTTATAAGTGATTATTTCACTTGTATCTTCTATTTTATTTTCGCTTATTCTATCTTCTTCTATTTTACTTATTTTATCTTTATTTATTTTGCTTTCAGTTACTGTATTTTCATTTGTTTTGTTTTCAATTACTTCATTTTCTTTTGAAACTATTTCGTTAAATTCTTGTTCATCATTTTCTTTTAATAAAGCATTTTCTGCATTACTATATAAATTGTGTTCACTAATATTTTCATTATTGTATAAATTTTGTTTATTATGTTTTTTAGTTTTATTTACTAATTCTTCAATATCTTCGGCCCTTATTCTATTATTATTGTCTAATGCTAGCTTAATTTCTGCAATATTCAGTGGCTGTGTATTTTCCATATTTATATTAGTTGAATTTATCATAGTTTCTTTTGTTTGATTTTCAATGTCTTTAGTATACAAATCTTGGAACGAAAAATCTGTATTTCTTAAAGTATCATTTTCTTGATTTTCCATTTCCTCGTTTTCCATATATTTGTTATTTGATGAATAGCTGCTTTCTTCTGCATAGCAATCTTCTTTATATATTCCTATTTTTACTAATATTGGATATACTTTACTTCCAAAAGGTATCATTAAAATGTCTTCTTTTTTTAACGATTTTGTTAATAATATCATAGCCACATAAATTAATGCACCACAAAGTATTGATATAATTGTTGCAATATTTCCACTAATTACTTTAGAAAGTCCTGCATTTATAAAGTATACAAATACCCCCATTGTAACAGCTGCTATAATTGGTTTTACAATATTGTTTTTTAATTTCAAATTCAATCTTATACTTTTTCTTAAGCTTGTAAAACAAATTGTAAATGCTACAACTTGACATACAATTGAGCTTATTCCTGCCCCTATTATTCCCATGTTTGGGTTACTAATTAATACTATATTTAATATAAATTTAATTAATGCTCCAACTGCTAGAGCAATTGCAGGAGTTTTAGTTTTGTTTAATCCATATAGTCCTCCATTAATTGTTTGGCTTAATGCTATAAATATCATCGAAATAGAATATAGCATTAAAATATTTGCTCCATCAGAAGCTGTTGGATAAATTAAGTTTAATATTGGTTGCGCTAGTGCAATAAAACCTGCAGCACAAGGTAAAACTATTATAAGTGATGAAAATAGCGAAAAGCTTAATCTTTTAGAAGCTGTTTTATAATCTTTTTTTGCAATTGCTGCTGCAATAGCTGGAGTAAGTGCTGTAGAAAACGCCACATTTATTGCTACTGGAAGTCCTACTAAAGTATCCATTTTTGCCAGAATACCAGTCATATTCATTGCATATGCTTCCAGTGCCTCTTTTCCCCCTGTAATTATTGATGCAAATGCAGTTTGAATACATCTACTAACTGTTGAAGAATCTATTATTGGATTTACAACAGATATAACAGAACTAATTGTAATTGGTATAGACATTGCTAAGATTGCTTTTAATAATTGTCCATTTGTTTTATTTCTTTCTGGTGAAATTTGTTTTTTGCTTACTCTTATTTTTCTTCTCTTATAATACAAGATTAGATACATAAATGTAATTATAATAGCAAGAGTTGAAGATAAATTTCCTCCAGCTGCCATTATATAAGGTTCTTTACCTATTAATGCATATACAAATGTTATAGATAAAACACAATTAAAAAATTGCTCTAAAATCTGTGATGCACTTGTTGGTTTCATGTCATTTTGTCCTGCGAAATATCCTCTAAATACTGCAGATGCTGCTACAAATACTATTGCAGGTGCTAAAACTTGCATTACATATTTTACATCTGGTACATTAAATACTAGTGTTGCTATTGGCTCTGCTGCAAAAAACAATAATAAAGAGAATACTAATCCTAGACTTACAAAAAATGTCATACTTATTTTAAAAATTCTTTGTGCACCTTTATTGTCTCCTATTGCTATTCTCTCGGAAACCATTTTGGAAACAACACTTGGAATTCCTATAGATGAAAGCGCTAAAAGTAGCGAATAAATTTGATATCCCGTAGAATAATAACCAAGTCCAGTATTTCCAAAACCTTCTGCATTTGTAATTACAAGTCTATATATTAAACCTAATAATTTTACAGATATTTGCGCAAACATTAATATTAAAACGTTTTTCATAAATGAAGCGCCTTTTTGTTTTACTGCTTTTCTCAAAATTTTCTTCCTTTCGTATAATTATGCACTAAATTATATATAAGTTAATTCATATCCTAACATATATACAATAACTTACAATAATTGTTATTAATTCTTTATAATAAATTTAAAAATTTAGTATATTTTTTATAATTTCAATAAATAAGATCTTATTTTTTCTCAAAATTAAATTTAGGCATCATACCAATTTTATCTGGTGTATGCTCTGGTAATTGATATATATCATGTCCAGGGAATTCATTACCTTCTACAAATAAAGGTCCATCTGGTGTAAATCCAACATCCCAACCAGCATATCCCATTTCTGGAACAACTTTTGCTGCTTTATTAACCATTTCTAACACTTTATCCCAATAAGGAAATTGAAAACCTTTTATTTTAGAACCTGTCTCAGGGTGTGTTACATAAGTATTTTTCATTTTATCAATAGCAACTTGTGTAACTACACCAGTTTTTTCGTCAACAGGTGCAACCATTCCGTTACTGTTAAAATTATCAACAAATCTTTTTCCTGTACCAATTCTAAAATATGCACATATTACATGTGTTACTAATTTTAAATTTTTTCTTTCATCCTTTGGAATTGTTAAAATTGACTTTCCATCTTCTGTAGTAACTATTGTAACCACTCTTACTGTATTTATAGCATGTGGATTAATTTTTGCTACATCTTGATGTTGTTTTATAATTTCTTCTAATTCAAAATTAGAACTTCCTTCTGTTAGGTGGTCATATATTTCATCCAAAGTAGCATAATTTTTAATATTAATTTTTTCTATTCCTTTTCCACAACCTCCATCTATAGGTTTTGCCATAAATTCAGTATGTTTATTCATAAAATCTATAATCTTATCCTTTGGAGTTCCATTAACTTTTATCCAATCTCTTTTTAAATACTCATTAAAAATTGTATTAAATTCATCTTTATTTTGAAAAATGTGAAGATAATCTAAATCACAATATTTTGTAACTAAATCATTGTTTCTTCCTCTAGTAAGATATGTTTCTCTTTGTGCAGGTGTCAAATTATACATTTCAAACAAATCATAGTCCATATATCCTGCACCATATTTTCTAGCACATTTTTGCATATCCATAAAAATTCCAAATTTAGTTTTTCCTGTTTTATTATGAATAGAGTTTATTTTTTCTTTCATAGCTTTAGTATCCATTGATTTAAGCCTTTTTAATATATATTTAATATTTCCCAATTTTACAAATCTCCTTTATAATTTATACTTGTTAATTATATACTAAACGTTTCCTTAATTGCAACATATAAACACATTTTTTTAGTTAATTAGAACCAGACTAGTTTTTCTTAGATTAAGGAGAAAATAGTCTGGTTCTAAATTTTTTAGCTATTCATACCATTTAACTAGCACATTTTCATTAATTTTGCTTGCATCAAATCTATAATGTCCTATAACTTCCATATTATTATATTTGAAAAAGTCTTCTTCTCTATTTGGCTGCCCTCCATTATGGATTATATACGTCTGCCCTTTTGAATTTCTTTTGTCTGAAACAATTCCAATATGTTCTTCATTTCCAAATACTACAATATCTCCAGGTTGCCATTCTTCTATCTTATTAATATCTAATGTTAAAGATTGCGCATATTTTTTGAAAAATATATCTAAATTTCCCACTCTTCTAAAATCTATGTTTTTATCTCTTGTTTCTACATAAATATATTCTTCTAAATTGTTTTTTATATCATTATCTACCATATCTCTTAAACAATAACCTGCATTTTTAAAAGCTCTCCAAACTACATCTGTACAAACTCCTATATTATTTGGTGGATATCCTCCATTACCAAAATATTTACTATTATATGTTGGATGATTTTCTGCGTCACTCCTAGCACCTAATAATATATCTTTGTAATCATCTATTCCATTGTTATTATAATCTATAGAACTTTTTATAGTATTAATGTTAAAATCTTTTGCTGTATATACTTTTTGTGGAATTACATTAAATTTATAAAGTTCATAAACTAATATAACTATTGTTATTGCTAAAATAATACATAAGATAATAAAAATAATTGGAAGTTTCTTTTTCATATATTCCCCTTCTTTATATATATTTTTTTGTTTCTATTCATTTTTTTATTTTTTATATTTTATTTATAATATTTTAATTTCTTTTAACATTTTATTTCCATGAATATTTTTATACTATATTCCAATATATTTAAATATATCTAAATATTAATTGTTCTCCAATAATTTTAAAAATTTCTCATGAAATTGTGGTGCATACTTTTTTAAATTAATTGGTTTTAAATTTCTATCTGTAAAGCAATGTTTTGTTTCTCCTGTTAAAACTATGTTTCCATTTTTCTTGTCTGTAACTTCATATCCTATAGTCATCCTCACTCCAGTATACTCTTTTGCATATGTTTTGATTAAGATAGTATCTCCAAAAGTAACATGATATTTGTATGTACAGTTTACCCCTAATACAGGAATAGTTATTTCATTTTTTTCCAATAAATCAAATGGCATGTTCAATACTTCTAGCCATTCTGTTCTTGCCTCTTCCAAATATCTTATATAATTTGAGTGGTGTACTACTCCCATTCTATCTGTTTCATAATAATTAATTTTTCTTTCATATATAAATTCCATATATAATTTCCCTTCTTTTTTATATAATGCATATTAATTATATATCTTATAATTGTATTTTGTAAACATTTTTAATGTTCTCTTTCTTCATTATCTAAAACATATATAAATCTTTCATATTTCATATTAGTTAATGTTGTTATTTTTTTGTCTTTTTTAAGGATATATTGAAAACTTTGTACGTACTCCTCAATATACTACTTTAATGAAGATGTTATATGCTATGGGTTATACTTTATCAGTAGTGCCACTAGACGAAAAAATAAAAAAAGAAAATAAAGAAGCGGAAGTAAGACAATAAAACAGTTTCTTTAAGAAGTATCAAAAATGAACTATAATTCAAATAAACCAAATGAAAAAACAAAAACGAATGCACCAATAGTTGATATTGGTGCATTAATATTTGTAATATATAGTAAAAATCTAAAAATACTTAATATTGGTACCGATGGTGGGACTCGAACCCACATGGTTTCCCGCCAGATTTTGAGTCTTTTAAGCTATTTTATATTTATTTATTTTTAGTATTAAATATTACTTTTTATGAAGCTCAAAACTATGGATTTTCTAGCACTCATCATCGTTTTTCTTACTTGCTTAACTATAACATAGTTTTTATACTTTTTGCAGGTTTTTTGAAAAAATGTTAGATGTTTTGTTAGATATGTTAGATGTAATAGACTATTTATTATTGATTTTATTTTTCACGAAAATATGATATAATTAGGAAAATTTCGTAGTATGGAGGAATAAATATGTTTATTTATAATTTACAAGAAATGGCAAAGAATTTACAAAGTGATTATCAAAAATTAAGCAGTAAAATCGAGCATAATGGATTAAAAGGAACAATTCGAGAGGATAAATTAAAAGAATATTTATCTAAACTTTTTCCAACTAAATATGCTATAGGAAATGGAGTTATTGTTGATGCTAATGAAACTCAAAGTAGGCAACAAGATTTTATAATTTATGATAATTTTAATAGCCCTAAATTAATGGAAACTGAAAGTGTACAAGTAATTCCTATTGAGAGTGTCTATGCTACTATCGAAGTAAAATCAACACTAACAGTTGATGAACTAGAGAAAAGTATTAAAAATATAGAAAGTGTAAAAAAGTTAGAAAAAACAAAACCTTTCTCATCTCCTTTAATAATTTCTTCTATTATTCCACCAATATGCATGATATTTGCATATTCTAGTGACACCAGTTTAAATAACATTGTAAAAAAAATTGATGAGTTTAATAATAGTATAGATATAAAAAATAGGTTAAGCATTGTATGCATTTTGGATAAAGGATTAATTTTTGCTATAAATAGACATGGTTTTAAAGAAATTGAAATTGTTCCTACTGATAATACCATATTGGTTACACATGAAGATAAATTAGAAAATAATTTATATTTATTTTACTTGTTAATGATGACAGCAATTAACAATATTGTTATGCCTCCTGTTAATTTAATGGGATATGCTGAAAAAATAAAGAAAGCTAATTATTCTGGGACAGTATCAAATGATAGAATAATTCCAGATGATGCTTATTTAGATATAGGAAATGGTGTCCACTCAAATATAAATTTAATGAAAAATGCAGCAATTAATTCTATACCCAAATTTCAAAAATATCAAAAAGGTGAGTTCACCAAAAAAGAATTTACTGAGTTTATGGCTACTATAATATATCAATGTATGCTAGACCCTAATTTTACTGGAAATACTATTGAAAATCCCTATCAGCTTGTAAATTTTTTTGACGTTAATATAACTTCTAATGAAATAATTATAATAAAAAAATATTATTATAATGAAATTACTGATATTAAGGAAAAAGAATATGCGGATAATTTAATTACTATATTATTTGAAAAATATAAAGAGAAAACATCTCATTAAATAAATATAATTTATAAGAAGGCCTTTATAGTCATTACTATAGATGGTCTTTTTATTATGCAGAGAAATGCAGTACCTCTATAAAAGTACTAGGTTTGGCAAGCCGATGCTATAAAGTTAGCCCGTATTCGTATAAACGGTCTATTTATACAAAGTGCGTGAGTGAGATTTTACAACCATAGACTCACAATAATAAAAGAGTTCTTGGGAGGCAAAGCTTGGATGTGGATTTGCAATTGTAAAAAGTGTGGACAAGTATGCACATTGATAAATTATCAGCAATTGTAGTAGTTCTTCTACTTACTAGACTACCTATAAAACGAAGCGACCGACTGACGGTTTCTTATTCTCTAGGTGTAATAATCCTTTTTAAACATTGGGATTATTACGCCTAATCATCTTCGCTCTCTCCCTCAGGTTTCTATAAATAAAAATGAAAGGAATTGATTTAATATGAAAATTGAATATACAAAAGTTGGCGATTACTATTTACAAAATTTAGTAGCACCAAGTAATATGAAAAATTTTGAAATAGGAAAATACGGAAAATTAAGGCTTAAATATCTTAAAGAACATAAGAAAGCTGAATATACCATTTTGCTAATGGATAATAAATTACAAAAACATTTAATGGAAATTGATAAAATTGCTAATGAAAGATTTGACTTATTAATGAAACAATTTGCCCAAAAAGAAAATATTACTGAAGAATTAAAAGCAAAAGACCAACTAAAATGGGTTGGATTAATGAACAATATAAAGCACTCTGCTGAAGAAATTATATTAAAAGAATTGATATATGTTTAGGAGGAATAGTTATGTTAGAAATAAAATCATTTTATAAAGAATATGAAGATATGTTTGAAGAATATTTAGATGATGTTAAAAGAATTTTAAGAAAGAAAAATCAACAATATATAAAATTACAAGAAAAATATAACAAAATTTTAGATGAAAATGAAAATCTAGTTTGGGTTTTAGAAGGACAAACCGAAGGCAGAAATTTATCAAATAAAGAGTGTGTTGCACTCGCAAAATTAGTACAAATTTATTACGATATGCAATCAATAGAAGAAAAAGAAATATTCTTTTTAGGTGGTAAAGAAGCTTACTTTTTCTTCAAAAAAATTGGAATTTTAAAATAAAAATATAAGAACTTTAAGGCACAATTTTTAAAATTTTGTGCCTTATTTTTTCTTTCAGTAAGTAATATTAAGAGATTTTGAATGTGAGTACTCATTAGATTTCTTGAATATGCAAGCAACGTATTTGTACTCACGCCACAAATACTATCAAGAATGGGACAAATCCCAAACCCTATTTTTAAATAAAAAGAAATTATAAATAATTTTTTAGAAAGTGAGGTGAAATTTTATGAGAAATCGCAATATAAAAATTAATGTTTTCTTAAATGAAGAAGAGAAAAAAATCTTTGATGAAAAAGTAAAAAAATCTGGATTGAACAAATCAGAATTTTTCAGAAAAATAATTTTAGATTATCAATTAAGAGAACAACCTGATGAAAGATTTTATGAAATACTTTCTTTATTAAGAAATATGGTAAACAATTTAAACCAGATGGCAAGAACTTATAACAGATATCAAGGTTATATGAGAGAAGATAAATTTACACCATTATTAAATCAAATTCAAGATTTTGTTTTAAGTATGCAAGAAGTTTATCTTACTCCTCAAAAGAAAGGAGTTTCAAATGGCTACAACAAAAATATGGAAATTCAAGAGCAGACTAGACACCCTTATTGAATATGCAATTAATGGAGAAAAAACAGAACACAAGCTCTATGTATCAGGTATAAATTGTATGCCTGATACTGCTTTTTATGAAATGAAGAATGTAAAAAAACAATTTTTTAAAACAGGTGGTATAGAATGTTTTCATGCAATTCAATCTTTTGTTGAAAAAGAAGTTACACCAGAACAAGCACATGAAATTGGAATAAAACTTGCTGAAGAACTATGGGGAGATAAATATCAAGTAGTTGTCTCAACTCATTTAAATACAGACAATATTCATAATCATTTTGTTTTAAACTCTGTTTCTTTCCTAGACGGAAAAAGATTTTGCAATGCTAAAAAGGATTATGCTACTATGCGAAAAACATCTGATAGACTTTGTGAATATTATGGATTAAGTGTTTTAAAACAAGAAGAAAAATATAATAAATATGCTACAAGTAGTTTATATAAAGAGTTAATGAAAGATTCTATTGATTATGCAATAGAAAATGCAAAAGATTATAATGAGTTTATAAAAATTCTTCAAGATTTAGATTATATTGTTACTGATAAAAATAATACTTTATCAATTAGACGAGAGCCTTATAAAAGAAACACTAGAATTGAAAAACAATTTGGAAATAAATATTCAAAAGAAAATATTTATAAAAGAATATTAGAAACTCAGCCACGTTTTCCATACACACCTAATCCTAAATCATTACTTGATAGAACTTTTCAAAAATATAACAATATAAAAGAAAGTCACTTTCAGAATAAAAGCTCTATTCTTGGTTTGATATTTCATTATGAGAAATTATTCGAGATAAATGTAGAAAATATCTCAAAATCGAATATAACAAGAATGACTCCAGAATTGTTAAAAGAAATAAAACAAATGGATGAATATTCAAATCAAGCAAAATTTTTAGCTAAATATAAGATTAATACGGAGCAAGGATTGTTTGATTTTAAAAAATCTGCTTATGATAAAATTAATCCTCTAAAAAGTGAAAGAGAAAACTTATGGAAAAAGCATAAAAGAGCTAAAACAGAAGCTGAAAAGAAAAGCATTGAAAATCAAATTGCAGAAATTTCTAAAAAGATTACACCGCTTGTTGAAGAAATAAGACATTGTGATAATATTCAAAGTAGAATAGATAAAATTAAAATATATGAGCTTCATCAAAAATTAAAAGAAGAAAGACAAAAAACTGAACAGCAAGAAAAAGTTAAATCAAAAAATAAATATAGAGGTAGATAAGTAAAAGGAGCAACACAGCTCCTTTACTTATCTATCTTGTAATTTATCAAATTATATTTTTATAATTCAATAAAGTCATCATCTTTTTTTACAGTTTTTCTTTTTTTAGGTCTTAAGCCATAATATATATCTTTTGTATTATAACCTTTAATCGTTTTCTTTGACCTTTGTAAAATCTTATCTCGTATTTGTCTTAATTTCTCATAATCTTCTAATCTATTGTTAGCCTTTAAATAAATTTCTAATTCATCAACTCTTTTATCTAATAGCTGTCTAGGATTTATTTTACCAGTTTCCTCTATATCCAAAACATCAAAATCAACCATTTGTTCTGCATTTGTTATTTTAAAAGTAAATGGTGGCAGTAAAAATTCATTTTCTTGAGTTCCATCTAAATATATTATTCCTAAATTTTCAAGTAAATCAACTGGTATTGCTTTATCATCTTTTCTTAAAATTTTTCTATATACAACTGGCTTTTTATCTGTAACAGTATCTTTATCTGTAAATGTTCCTCCAGAAGTTCCAAAAGATACAAAGCTCTCATATATGTTATCGGCACCAACATTTTTATCTTTATTTACACCTAACCCAACTCTATATAATACTAAATCGTATTTTCTATTTGGTAATTCTTCTTGAGCTTGAATTATATTTTGAGAAAGTTTAATTATAGTTCCTATTGAAATTTTTTCTTTAATTTCTCCCATATATCTAAACATCTCATCAAAATTGCCTCTCATAAGTGAATTTACTAAATGATATACTCTAGGCTCTTTATTTTTAAAGAAACAAAGTGCATTTAGTAATTTATCATTTACTGAAATATCTTCATCATATAGACTCATACTTAAATAATTTTGAATACCTCTATCATATCCTGCTTTGTAAAAATCTAAATACGATTCTCCATTTTCCTTTTGCATAGCATTACTTATCAATCCACTTACAACATCTTCTTTTTTTCTTAATGGTTTACTATCTATTAACAACTCATCTATGCTTGATAAAATAGTTACATCTTGTTCGTTGCCTAAAGTTTGGTTTGCAGCGCTTGTACTTATTTGAGAAAATTTATATTCTGATGAATCTTTATTATTTTCTTTTTCAGCTAAAGCTAAATTTAATCTTAAAGTAGCTAACGATTCATTAATTCCTTTATAATCCCATTTCATAAATACTAATGCATATAATTTATTCTCTTTTGTTCTAATTAAAATAGCTCTTTTATTTTTACCTACTTCTGTAAATTTCATAACATAATTACTACATGCACAATATTTTAGTTCTTCATTAATTTGTGTGTCATAAAATTCTTGATCATCTGTAGTAAATCTATTAAAAAATGGTATTTTCATCATTCAAATTCTCCTAACAATATATTTTCAACTAAAAATATTAACATTTAATTTTTCTCTACACAATTTTTCTTTATTTTTTATTTTACAAATTCATAATTATCTGTAGGTAATTTTGCACCACTTCTTTTTAATAATTCAAACGCATCATATTCTGTCATTCCATAAGTTTCTAAAATCTCTTTTATTTCTGGTCTTGTAGGCTCTGGTAATCTTGCTGCAAAAGTAGCAAATAATTTTGGATTATCATATAAAGCATTAATTTGAGGGAATGCAATTAATAATTTAAACCCACTTTTTTGAGCCTCTTTTACATTTTCTAAAATATATTTAAAATAAAACGTATTATGCATTTTATATAATTCAGCTACTTTATATTTATTCCCTGTTTTAACATCTGTCCAAACTAAATATACTAAATCTTTTTCCATTTTTCTTTTACACCTCATCTTTCAAATCATATATCTCTAACATTCTTTTTCTTCGTTCTAAAAGATACATTTTTAATAATTTCTTCATATCTATACTTATTATATTATTATCAAACTCATTTAAAATTTTATCTATATTTTCTTCATTAATATTAGTTTTAATCTTTTCTATATATTGTACTGTTAATTCATATGCATTGTCTTTTATTTTTTTCAATAATTCAAAGTGTCTAATAGGTCTTTCATTTTCCCATCCAATAGCAGATTTTGACTTTGTATTTACTAATGCTTCAAACTTCATTTTATCTTTAAAAAATATTTCAAGATTATTATTATCTTCGTAGGCACATAATGATGAACCATTATCATATAAAGGACACATATTATAATTAAAAAATATATCAAGCATATCTTCTGGAGTCTTATATACTGTTCCTTTGGCTAAAATTGCCCAATTACTATGATGTCTATCACTATTTCCTATCAAAATATCAAATATAACAATTTTATAAAATTTATCCATCTCTAATATTCCATTTAAACTATTTTGTATCATTTGTATAGAATATTTACTATTAGAATAGGTATCTTCTAATTTATCTTTGTCATAATATGGATACTGATTTTCTATAAAAACTATACCTTCTAATAGGTTTGTATAGTTATCTTCTGAACTATAGTCTACCAAGTTATAACTCATTGAGCCAATTCTTCCGTTTATATATACCAATATCTACTTTGGCACATTCTACATCAACTAATTTTCCTATCTCTGTAGCAAGTTTTTCAGCCCAATATTCTCCTGTTATTATGCTTTTATCTTTATCTTTTACTTTTGGAAATTTAAAAAGTCCTTTTTCGTTTGTTTCTGGATTAATAAGCCATATTTTTTCACTTGCACCACTACCAAATTTTCCAGATTCAATATCTTCTATCCAATTATCAAAATTCTTAACTTCAAACATTTAATTCCTCCAATCTATTTTTTATTTATTCGAATATTTTTTCTAAAATCATTGTAATTTCATCAATTGAAAATCCTACTCTTTTTAATAGCAAACAATATATTAATCTTTCAACTAAAATATAGGCTACAATTTCAATATCTGTAAACTGTTGTAACTCTCTTCCATGCGCTACATAATTTCTTTTCTTTGTAAACTGTTGAGCTAATTCACCATTATTAACATTAGTAATATTATAATGAACAAATAATCTTTGCTTAATTTTTTCTAATGGTTTTGTAAATTCTTTTAAAGCACAACATATTTGTTCAGGAAGAGTACCCTCTAAATTATCGATACTATTATAAAAATCATCTATATATCCAATTGTTCGTTTATTTTCATCTATTTTACAATCTTCTATATATTTCAATATTTTATTTTTCACTCTTTTATAGTTCTCATTTTTATTTGCTTTATAATTTGGATATGTCCTATCAAACTCTGATTCAAATGCAGATGTAGTACGTATAAAATCCTCAACACTCACATGATTAGAATCATATGTATTATTTGGTAGGCTTTCATCAATAAAAGGATTTTCATTTATTGCATTATATATTGCTTCAAGATGATTGTCTAAATCTAAAATTGATATTTGTTTATGATTGTCTGGTAAATCGTATTTTATATCTTTTCTCTCATTAATATTTAATACAAAAGTTATAGAGTCTTTTCTAACTTTTTTAGAAATATCATCATAAAATTTTATATTTGTATATAACTTTATTTCTGAAAAAATAACATGTTTACGATTATTTAAAAAGCAAAATATTTTTTCAATGTTTATATAATATTCTATAATCTCATCTACATTTTTTAAATCTTTAAAATCAATTAATAATTCAGAATTCAAGTCTATTATCGTATTTTTCTTTTTACGTGGCATAATCCACGATACTCCAAAGTTCCATTCATCTTCATTGATTTTTATTTTTGTTTGAACATCTTTCATATCGTTAAATTTTATAACTGGTTTAAATTTTTTAGTAGTACCTAATTCTTTTACTAATTTCCTAGGACTATATAAAGCATCTATACATTCACCTTTTAAAGTCATTCTCTTAAAATTGTTTATTTCTGGAAGTGGAGATATTGCATTACATTTGCCTAATATATATGCTGGAACAAAGCTCCTATATATTCCTCTACCTACATTTTTTAAATTTAATTTAATAAAAGCTATTGGGTTACCATCACTGTTTTCTCCATACAAATTTATAGTCTTGTCATCTTCTTTTGAATTAACATCCAAAAACATTTCTCTGAAACTTTTCCATTTATCTTCTAATTTTTCAGGATATAAAGTTATTAAATTATCATCATAATGGAAACAATATTCTTTACTATTATATATTACTTTTCCATCAATTATATTTACTTCTTTATTCATGTTTATTATTTTCCTTATTTATTTTTTGCTCTACTTTTATAAACATTAGCTTGATTTCTACATTGTGGACTACAATATTCTGCTTTCAAGTTTTCAGAAGAAAATGGCTTACCACAATGCTTACACATTTTTACTGTTTTTCTTTCAGTAGTTTCATTTAAAGCAAACATTGTATCTATTGCTAATTTTAAAGAATTAAAATTCCATTCTATAACAGGTTTGTCTTCTTTATTTTTACCCATTAATATCTTACAAGCTATTTTTGATGGATTAAAATTCTTTATGCGATTATCATATAATTGCTTTGTATAAGCATCTTCAACTTTACTATAATTTTCTATTGCTTCAAAAGTTTGATATAATGTTCTTGCATAATGCATTATCCAAACTAAACACTCTGAATAAGCCTTTGAGAAAACAACTGCATATTCAGCTGGTCTATCTATGGCTACAACAGGGTTCATTTCATTTTCTGCTGACAATTCTAAAATTTCTCCTCTTGCATTTTTCTTCATAGTGATTTTTTGTTTCTTTTTACATTTTAAAAATAACTCTATATATTCAGCAGTAGGTAATGTTTCTTTATCACTAACTAAATTTCCACTAGGTAAATAAACTTTGTTTTGTGCCACTATATCAGTATTTAATGGTAAATATGTTAATTCTCCTAATAATCCATATTTCTCCACAAATTCCATAATCATTTTATTAGATTCTTCTATGTCATTTTTTTCAACACATCTTCCTATTGTTAAAATATCTACTAATATGTCGTCTGCCACATCAAATGGATCATACATAACTACTTTTGAATTTTCTTTTGGTGTAATATAGTGTTTTTCTTCTATTTCTCGCATTTCATAACTATCATATCTAAACCAAAAAGTTCTGAAATTTCCTTCATTATTTTTCTTCATTTTCACTCTCCTAAAAATTTTATATGTAATACTTGACAAGTACGAATTATTACTTTATAATGTAATTAGTGATTAATAGTAATTATTACATTTTATAATTGTTAAACCTTGTCAAGATATTACTATTATATCTTTTTTATAGACAATAGTCAAGTTTTGTTTGGAAAATCACCAAAAAAGTCATTAGGATTATTGTATCTAAAAATCAACAAACAAAAATACAACCAAATGAAAGGAGGGAACTTTTTGGATAAGAAAGAGCAAATATTAGATTTATATTTTAATAAGCATTTAAAACAAATAGAAATTGCAGAAATAGTTAATGCTTCTCAACAATATATTTCTAAAATAATCAAGAAAGATGGACGATATGAAAATGAAAAAAGTTCTAGAAAATCTAGTAATGCAGAAAAACGCAAAATTGCTCAAGCCGAATATCAGAAGAATTATGTTAGAAAAAAAGAAAAAGATATCGCTTACGAGCAATTATTAGAACAACAAAGACAAGATTCAATAGAACTTTCTTATACCCCTCATCCTATTTCTGACTATGCCTTTAAGAAAGCTAATTCTAGCATTTATACTTATGATAGCATTAAAAATCAATTTGTTATGCTAAAAGGAATTAAAGCAGGTTTTGATGCACCAAAAAGAATTAGTATGAAAGCTTTTTAAAGAAATTAAACCAAGTAAGAGATTTACCTTTCTCAAAATCCAATACGCAATACATATAGCAAAAATTATTTAGCTATTGAGATTTTTGAAAAGGAGGTCATCGTATTGAAAGATTTAAAACAAAATTACTCTACTATGTTTACTGCATATAAAGATGTAGTAAATGTAAATCAATTAGCAGAAATGCTAGGCATAGGAATTACTCTTGCTTATAGGTTAGTAAAGCAAAATACTATTAAGTCTATAAAAGTTGGTAGACAATATAAAATTCCTAAACAAAATATTATTTCTTATTTATTAAATCAAAGTGTTGTTTAGGCTAAATTTTATATTTACTACAAAATCAATAGTAAATTAATTTAGTCTGTTACATCAGAAAGGAGTTTATAATGGTAACAGAAAATTTACAACAAATTAAAGTATCTGTAAGTAGTCTTGTTGTTCGAAACGGAATATATCAAGCAGTATTAGAATACTATGATGAAAACGGAAAAAGACAACAGCCTTGGCGTTCTACTGGTTTAAAAGAACGCGGAAATAAAAAACAAGCTATGGCAAAAGCTGAAGAAATAAGAGCTAATTTAGAAAAAGAACTAAATTTAAAAGCTCTAAATAATTCAAAATCAAATAAAAATCCAACTGATATTCTTTTTATAGAGTATCTGTTTTATTGGCTAAAAATTATTAGGCATACTGTAGAAAATTCAACATTCACATCTTATAGGCAAATATCCAATAATCATATAAAGAAATATTTTACTGAAAATCCTATAAAGTTAGTAGACCTAACCCATGTTCATATTCAAGATTTTTATAATGAATTAATGGTAAAAAAACATCTTTCTGCTAACACTGTTGTGCATCATCACGCCATTATAAGAAAATGTTTAGAATACGCTTTTAAAATGGATATTATTCCTAGTAATCCAGCTGATAAAGTTCAAAAACCTAAGGTAGAACAATATATAGGAAGCTATTATACTCAAACTGAATTAAATACTTTATTTGAGAAATCTAAAGGTGATCCTTTAGAAGTTATTATTTTAGTTACTGCTTTTTATGGTTTAAGAAGAAGTGAAGTTTTAGGTTTAAAATGGGACTCATTTGATTTTGAAAACCTAACATTTACTATAAAGCATACTGTTACGGTAACAAACACAGAAGGTAATAATAGAAAAATTGAATGTAAAGACAAAACAAAAAATAAATCTAGTTATAGGTCATTACCTTTATTAGATGATATTGCAGATAAACTTTTAGAACTCAAAGAAAAACAAGAAGCATTTAAAAAGGCTTTTGGTAAGACTTATAATAAACAGTATTTAGATTATGTTTTTGTTAATCCTCAAGGCAGATTGATTCGCCCTGACTATATTTCAGAACATTTTAGTATATTATTAAATAAAATCGGTATGAAACATATTCGTTTTCACGATTTAAGGCATTCATGTGCGAGTTTACTACTTGCTAAAGGTATTCCTATGAAAGCTATACAAGAATGGCTTGGTCATTCTAATTTCTCTACTACAGCTAATTTATATGCTCATTTAGATATTAATTCTAAAAAGCTTTCAGCAAATGCTCTAGTTAATGCATTAAAATTTACAGATACAAAAAAAGAAAATGAAGAAAGCACATCTTCATCTTCTAAATAAAATTAACTTATGGTGTCGATGGTGGGAATCGAACCCACATGGATGTTATCCGCAGGTTTTTGAGACCTGTGCGTCTGCCTATTCCGCCACATCGACATGTTTTATTAAACTTTGGCAGTTTTACAATTATGTTAGATATTTGTTAGATGTTTGAAGATTCTTCTCATCTAGCAAATACCTAAACATTACTATTTTCAATATTTATAAGTTTTAACACGAAAAAAATCCATTTAGATTTTGAGTCTGGTGCGTCTGCCAATTCCGCCACATCGGCATATACAAAATACTTATATATAATAACAAAAAATATTATAAATTTCAAGCAAAATTTATAATATTTTTTATTTCATATATAATAATATTTATCTATTATTTTAAAGCATCTAGGATTGGTGGTAACATTTGTTTCTTTCTTGAAACAACGTTTTCTAACATTGCTGTGTGGTTTTCTACTGGAACACCGAATGCTTTTTCTACTACTGGTGCATCTGTACCTAAAGAAATTATCTTAGAATTTGAATTTATAATATCTGTTGCTGCAAATACATAAAAGTCTAAGTTTTCTTTTTCTATGTTATTGTTTATAGCTTGTTCAAAATATACTTGATTTTTAAATATAGAGTCTAAATCTGCTGTATTTACTTGAGCAATTCTAAATTTCTTATTGTCTTTTTCAAATAATTTTGAATCTATATTTATTACTTGTTCTGGTGTAAAGTCACTAATATCTGTACCAGCTTTTAACATATCTACACCATAAACATTTATATCAAGCCCTGTTATCTCTTCTAGTTTTTTAACAACTTTTTTATCATATTCTGTTGTTGTTGGTGATTTTAAAACTAATGTATCTGATGCAATAGCACTAAGCATTAATGTAGCTATTTTTTTATCTATTTCTATATCGTTTTCTTTATATAATTTATATAATACAGTAGCTGTACATCCAACTGGTTCTGCTCTATAGTATAATGGATTTGATACTGAGAAGTTAACACAGTGGTGATCTACAACTTTTAATACTTTTGCATTTCCAATATTATCTACAGATTGTACTGGGTCATTATGGTCAACCAAAATAACTTCTTGATTATCTGGTATTTCTGAAACTAATTCTGGTGCATCCATTCCTAAATAATCTAGAATAAATTTTGTCTCTTTATTAACTTCACCTAGTCTTACAGCTTTAGCATTTACATTTCCTAATTTCTTTTCTAAATTTTCCATTATCATTGAAGACATTATTGTGTCTGTATCTGGGCTTTTATGTCCAAAAATTAAAACATTATTTTCCATATTAAATCTCCTTTTACTAATAGATTTATTTTATGTCACTCACAATAGTTATTATACCATAAATTGGGTAAATAGTCAACAATTTGCTTTTTATATTATGTCTACCTTTTTTTGTTACAAAAACATATGTATTTCTTACTTTTAATATTAATTATTTTTTATCTATGTAAACTCTATCTACCCTATTTGATATTCCACATAATATATCATGTACTATTGTATTACATTTACTTGCAACTTCTTCTAAAGTAATATTTTCATTATCCCAAATTGCTACATCATCACCTACTTTTATATCTGGAATTTTTGAAACATCAACCATAAAATTATCCATACATACTACGCCTATAATAGGTGCTTTTATACCATTTATACATACATACCCTTTGTTTGAAAGCTCTCTTCTTATTCCATCTGCATATCCAACAGGTACTGTAGCTATTTTTGTATATCCTTTCGTTACATATGTTCTACCATAACTTATTGATGTATTTTCTGGAACATTCTTTATATATGCTACTTTACTTAAAAGTTTAGTACATGGTTTTAAATTAAGCTTTTTTTGTTCTTTTCCTCTTGATGTGTGACCATACATTATAATACCTGGTCTTACCATGTTATAGCATGCATAAGTATAATCTGTTATTCCAGTACTTGCTAAAATATGTTTATACTTAATTTCTATATTTCTTTCTGATAGTTTAGTTAATAAATTATCAAATAGACTTATTTGTTTATTAGTATAATCTTTTTCTTCATCTGGTGATGCTAAATGGCTATAAATTCCTTCTATTTCAATATTATCTAATTTTTTTATATTTTCTATAGTTTCTATATCTTTTTCAAATTCACTACTATCTGTTGCTATTAATCCAACTCTTCCCATACCTGTGTCTATCTTAATATGTACTTTCACTGTTATTTTCCTATCTGCTGCACATTTATTAAGTTTTCTAGCTATTTCATATGTTGAAATTCCAGCAGTTAAATTATACTTTATTATATCCTCTACTTCATCTTCTAATATTTCATTAAGTACCATTATTGGCATTTTAAATCCATGATTTCTTAGTTCTATAGCTTCTTTTATCATAGCAACAGCTACATATTTAATGTTATTTCTTTCTAGTAAATCTTTTAAAGCAACAGCTCCTAGTCCATAAGCATTTGCTTTTATTACTGGTAAAAGTTCTATTTCTTTTCCCATACATTGCTTTATTTGTTTTAAATTATATTCAAGCTTATTTAAGTCTATTTCTAATCTATTTACGCTCATTTTATCTAAAGTTCTCCTCCTTTTTATTTAAAAAAACCATTCATTAAAATTATATAAAATTTTAATTTTATACATCATATATCATATTTCATATTTTCATATTTTCATATTTTCATATTTTCATATTTTATATCTTATATATTAGAAAACATATATAAGATATGTTTAACTATTTCATCTTTTCTTTCATTTTTAAAAGTGTATTTAGTGCATCTATTGGAGTTAATTGATTTAAATCTATTTTATCTATTTCATGTGCTATTTCTGCTAATTTATAATTATACATATCTAGTTGTCCTGCTGTTTCTTTTTTGTTTTCTTTTTCCAATTTCTTTTCATTTAATACATTTTTTCTTTCTATTGAGCGTAATACTTCGTTTGCTCTTGTTGTAACAGCCTTTGGTACACCTGCAAGTTTAGCAACATGCACACCATAGCTTTCGTCTGTACCACCTGATATTATTTTTCTTAAAAAGATTATATCTTCACCTTTTTCTTTTACTGCAATTGAATAGTTTTTTACTCCTTCTAACTTTTCTTCTAACTGTATAAGTTCATGATAATGTGTTGCAAATAAAGTCTTTGCTCCACATTTTTCCTTATCTGATATATATTCTGCAACAGCCCAAGCAATTGAAAGTCCATCATATGTTGATGTTCCTCTTCCTATCTCATCTAATATTACTAGACTGTTTTGAGTTGCTTCTTTTAGTATTGTCGCAACTTCCATCATTTCTACCATAAAAGTACTTTGTCCCATACTTAAATCATCCGATGCGCCAACTCTTGTAAATATTTTATCTACGACTCCAATTTTAGCATAGCTCGCAGGAACAAAACTTCCACACTGTGCCATCAAAGTAATTAATGCTACCTGTCTCATATATGTAGATTTTCCTGCCATATTAGGTCCTGTTATAATAGATAGTCTATTCTCTCCTTTATCTAAATATGTATCATTTGGCACAAATTCACTTCCACCTATTATCTTTTCTATTACAGGATGTCTTCCGTCTTTTATATCTATAATTCCACTATTATCCACTGTTGGCATTACATAATTCATATCGTCTGCAACTGTTGCAAATGATGCTAAAACATCTAATATAGAAATTATATTAGCAGATTTTTGTACTCTTTGTACATTTTTTTCTATCTCATCTCTTATCTCAACAAAAGCATTGTATTCTAAATTAATTACTTTTTCTTCTGCACCTAAAATTTCATTTTCAAGTCTCTTTAAATCTTCTGTAATATATCTTTCACAATTTGCAAGTGTTTGTTTTCTTATATATCTGTCTGGAACTTGTGATAAATTTGATTTAGTAACTTCTATGAAATATCCAAATACTTTATTAAATCCTACTTTTAAACCTTTTATTCCAGTCTTTTCTCTTTCTTCTGCTTCTAATTTTAAAACCCAATTTTTTCCGTCTGTTGTAGCCGTTTTTAGTCTGTCTATTTCCTCGTCATATCCTAATTTTATAAGTCCTCCTTCTTTTACACTTATTGGAGGCTCATCTACAATTGCTTTGTCTATAATTGCATATATATCTTGTAACTCGTCTAATTCTCCATATAAATCTTTTAACATTTGAGATTTTGCTTTGCTTAAGATTGTTTTTATTCCTGGAAGTTGTGCTGTAGAATTTTTTAAAGATATTAAATCTCTTCCATTTGCACTCCCATAAGATATTTTACTTGCCAATCTTTCTATATCATAAACTTTTTTAAGTGAATCTACTATATCTCCTCTAAGAATTATATCTTCTTTAAGTTCCTTAACACTTTCCAATCTTCTATTTATATGACATTCATCTACTAGTGGGTCATTTAGCCATCTTCTTAAAAGCCTTCCTCCCATTGATGTTGAAGTCTTATCTAAAACCCATAATAAAGTACCTTTTTTGCTTTTATCTCTTAATTTTTCTGTTATTTCTAAATTTCTTCTTGCATTTATATCTAAACTCATGTACTTTGATGTATTATACAATAATATTTTATTTAAATATTCTAAGTTGTTTTTTTGTGTATCTACTAAGTATGCAATTAATCCATTTGCAGCAGTTATTGCTAAAATATAGTCATCCAATTTTTCTATTTCTTTGTCATCCTCATTAACAATTCTACTTCTTTCTTTTATTTCATTAACATTTTGGCTAAAACCATTTGATTTAGAAATATATGTTTCAAATCTCTCTTTTATTTTTATGATTTCTTCTGTTGAGTTAAACATAAGCTCATTTACAACTATTTCAGACGGACTATATCTTGAAATTTCATCCATTAACATAGCAAAATTATTTGTATCGCGTATTTGTGTCATTCTAAAATCACCTGTAGATAAATCACATACACTCATACCAAAATATATTCCATTTTTGTAAATTGCCATAATATAATTATTCTTTTTTTCTTCAAGAAGGTTACTTTCTATTACAGTTCCTGGTGTTACAACTCTTATAACATCTCTTTTCACAATTCCTTTTGCTGTTTTTGGGTCTTCTAGTTGCTCACATATAGCAACTTTATAACCTTTTGAAATTAACCTTGCTACATATGTTTCTGCTGCGTGATATGGAATTCCACACATTGGAGCTCTTTCTTCTTGACCACAATCTTTTCCTGTTAGTGTAAGTTCTAATTCTCTTGATGCTGTAATTGCATCATCAAAAAACATCTCATAAAAGTCACCTAATCTATAAAATAGAATACAATCTTTATAATCTTCTTTTGTTTTTAAATAGTTTTGCATCATAGGTGAAAATTTATCTATATCTTTATCCATTTACAATAGCTCCCTTCAAATACCACATATGTTCTGAGGTTATTTCTACATCCACTACTTTGCCTATATTTTCTTCTTTTCCTTCAAAAATTACTACCTTATTAGAATCTGTCCTTCCTGTATATGTATTTTCATTTGTTTTACTTCTTCCTTCTACAAGTATTTTTTGAATTGTACCTACATACTCTTTATTTCTTTTTTCTATTTGATTTTCAACTAAAGCTTTTAGTCTATCAAATCTTTTATGTTTTACATCATCTGGAACTTGATTTTCCATTTTGTCTCCAGGAGTTCCAGTTCTTCTAGAATAAATAAACATATAAACTTGTTCAAATTTAACCTTTCTTACAACATCCAAAGTATCTTCAAAATCCTCTTCTGTTTCTCCTGGGAAACCTACTATAATATCTGTAGAAATTGTTAAATTTGGTATATTATTTTTCATTTTTTCTACTAAATTCAAAAATTGTTCTTTTGAATATTTTCTATTCATAACTCTTAAAACATTTGTGCTTCCAGATTGGAGTGGAAGATGTACAAGTTTACAAACTTTATCGCAATCTTTTATTGCTTCAATAACATCATCTGTAAAGTCCTTTGGATGAGGAGACACAAATCTAATTCTTTCTATACCATCTATTTTGTTTACAGCTCTTAAAAGTGTTGCAAATGAGTTTACTCCTTCATATTTCTCATATTCTATATTTTTTTCATTTTCTACTCTTAGATATGAATTAACATTTTGCCCTAAAAGTGTAATTTCTTTATATCCTTGTTTTGCTAAACATCTTATTTCTTCTATTATATCTTTTGGAGTTCTGCTTCGCTCTCTCCCTCTTACATATGGAACTATACAATAACTACAAAAATTATTGCAACCATTCATTATTGTAACAGATGCCTTTATTTGGTCATCTCTTTTTATTGGAAGTCCCTCAATTATTTCTCCATCTATATCTAATATATCTTCTAGTTTTTTATTAGTTGTAACTGCCTTATATAAATTTTCTGGAAATTTATGTAATGTATGTGTTCCAAACAAAACATCAACAAATGGATAACTTTCATGAATTTTTTTAATCATTTCTTTTTCTTGCATCATACATCCGCCAATTGCTATAATGCTACTTCTCTTTTCCTTCACTTTCTTTGCTTCTCCAAGTTTGCCAAATAGCTTGTCCTCAGCATTTTCTCTAATACAACATGTATTAAATATAATTAAGTCAGCACTACTCATTTCAGTTACTTGCGTATATCCCATTTTTTCCGCCATTCCGCATAACTTTTCAGAATCATTTTCATTTAATTGACATCCCATAGTTAAAATATAATATGTATAATTTTTTCCCTCATTTATTTTTGCCACTTTTTCTATATAAGATAATTGTTCTTCTATTTCTACTTTATTTGTCTCCATACTTCTCACGTTATTCCTCCAAATTTATTATTCTCTTATAATACTTATGTATTATAACATATAACTTTACATTTTGCTTAACTTTTTTGTAATTTTTAAAATTTTGTTAATAGTATTTTATCTATAAAAAAAGAAGTCCACTAAAGTAGTTTCTATCTACTTACTTTTATCATATGAACTTCTTTCTTATATTAAATTATATTGTTTAAATCTTAATTTATTAAATTCCTAAATTATACGGATTATTTTGACTACCATCTCCACTCGTTATTTTAAGATTATTTTTTAAAGTAAACACTGGTCTAATTGAAAATGTGTTTTGAAACCAATCACTACCTCCACTAGGAGTTATAAAAAAACATTCTATTTCTCCTCTTGAACTACGTAATCTAAAAGAATCTCCACTAGTTAACCCAACAACTTCTCTAGATGCAAACCAGTATGGTGTATTGGTTGATGATATTTCCAATTTTTTCATTTGATTGCTATCTGTAATATAATTATTATCTTGATTTTTCATAGTATATCTATTGTAATAAGTTGTACTTCCGCCTTCATAGTATGGGCTAGTAGGATTACTTCCTACTGATCTAGCACTAGTTGCATACTGTGTATTTAAATATTTTTCAGCTGAACTATTTAATATCGCAATTGCATTATTATAATCATCATCACCTGTTATTGATATATTATCTATTGCATTTTCTGATATTATTTGTATTCCATAATTTGACGTAGGACCATATAATACTATACATTTGATAGTTCCGATTATTAGCTGTTATATAATTTACATAATTTCCTTCTTTAAGTGTATTTTGAACATTTCTTGTTATAGTTGTTCCATTTATAGTTTGACTTCCTTTATTTCCAGCTTTATCAAAAGTTTCAACTTTTATTGTATAAGTTGTTCCCTCCGCTAATCCTGAAAACGTATACACATTATTTTCACTTGTTTCTTTTTCTATTCCATTTAAATAATATTTATAAGTTCCGTTTGCTTGTAATCCACTTTCATTATCTATTGCTTGTACATTTACTGTTATACTATCATGTGTTATTGTTCCTCTGTTTACTGTTACTATTGGAGCTTTTATATCTTTTATATCTATATTCACTGTTTTACTTCCGTTTGTTCCATCAAATAGTCTTCCATATACTATCTGTCCATGTTGTAAATTTCCTATTACACTTCCACTTGTTGTATTTGTCCAACTTCCTTCTGTTATTTCTCCTATTTGATATTGTAATGTATATCCTGTTTCACTTGTTGTTATTGTT